>Ga0075364_10002047_pt1 | contig 11254 bp, 10 predicted proteins | sample EndMetdeltDD1764_FD_71517 | JGI IMG/M metagenome (GOLD analysis project Ga0075364, IMG submission 71517) | Populus endosphere microbial communities from Tennessee, USA - Endosphere MetaG P. deltoides DD176-4 | ecosystem: Host-associated > Plants > Roots > Endosphere | place: USA: Tennessee...
CACGTGCCCGCACCGACGTACCCGACCTCACGGAGGATGGCCTTCGACGCCTCGTAGAGGGTGGTGTTCTGCTCCGGGGTGAGGAACGGCGCCGGCGCCTCCTCGACGAGCTTCTGATGGCGACGCTGCAGCGAGCAGTCGCGGGTGGAGACGACCACGACGTTGCCGGCGGCATCCGCGAGGCACTGCGTCTCGACGTGGCGCGGCTTGTCGAGGTACTTCTCCACGAAGCACTCCCCGCGCCCGAACGCGGCGATCGCCTCGCGGGTGGCCGATTCGAACAGCTCGGCGACCTCGTCCAGCTCCCGGGCGACCTTGAGTCCGCGTCCGCCGCCGCCGTAAGCCGCCTTGATCGCGATCGGCAGCCCGAACTCCTCGGCGAAGGCGATGACCTCGTCGGCGCCGGCGACCGGACCGGGGGTGCCGGGGGCGAGCGGTGCGCCGACCGTCTCGGCGACGTGTCGCGCGGTGACCTTGTCGCCGAGGGCCTCGATGGCGTCGGGCGACGGGCCGATCCAGGTGAGGCCGGCGGCGATCACGGCGCGGGCGAAGTCGGCGTTCTCGGCGAGGAAGCCGTAGCCGGGATGCACCGCGTCGGCGCCGGAGCGGCGGGCGATCGAGAGGATCTTCTCGACGGAGAGGTACGTGTCGGCGCTGGTCGACCCCTCGAGCGCGTAGGCCTCGTCGGCGAGCCGGCTGTGCAGGGCGTCCCGGTCCTGATCGGCATAGACGGCGACCGAGGCCTTGCCGGAATCCCGTGCGGCGCGGATGATGCGGACGGCGATCTCGCCGCGGTTCGCGATGAGGACCTTGGCGATTCGAGGCATGGATGCCAGCCTACCGAGAGCTTCCCGGGTGTTTTTGAGCGAACCTCACAAAACCGGCGCGGAAGCGTGGGTGGGTTCCTACGAAGCCGCCCACAGCGTGGGCCAGTCGACGCCGAGTTCGCGGCACAGGCGCCGGACCGTCGACAGCGACATCCCGACCACCGTGGACGGGTCGCCGTCCACCCGCGTGATGAACGGCCCGCCCAGGCTGTCGACGGTGAACGCGCCGGCGACGAGCAGCGGTTCGCCGGTTGCCACGTAGGCGTCGATCTCCGCGTCCGTGACGTCGTCGGCGAAGGTCACGGACGCGGCGGCGACGGCGTGCGCCTCCACCGCCCCGCCTCCCGGACTCAGCCGGAGGATGCTGTGCCCCGAGTGCAGCACCCCGGTGCGCCCGCGCATCGCGTGCCAGCGGGCGGTGGCCACCTCCGCGGTGTGCGGTTTGCCGAGGATCTCGCCACCGATCTCGAACATCGAGTCGCCGCCGATGACGATCCCGTCGAAGTCCGGCTGCTCGGCCGCGAGGGACGCGGCGACGGCCGCGGCCTTCCGGCGGGCGAGCAGCAGCACGTGCTCGTCCGGGGCGAGGGAGCGGCCCTCGGCGGACTCCACGGCGGCGACGACGGCGTCCTCGTCGACATCGGGCGACTGCGTCTCGGGTTCGACGCCCGCCTGTCGCAGCAGCATCCGTCGGGCGGGGGACGTCGAGGCCAGCAGCACGCGCATGCCCCCACGCTAGCCGGGGCGGCCGGACGGAGAACACGCCCCCGGGTGTGACAGGCTCGGAGGATGGACACCGGCGACGTCATCGACCTCGAGATCACGGATGTCGCCCACGGTGGCGTGTTCGTCGGGCGGTACGGCGGCGAGGGCGAGCGCGCCCGCGTCGTCTTCGTGCCGGACACCCTGCCGGGCGAGCGTGTGCGCGTGCGGCTCACCGACACCCGCAAGGCCGCGTTCTGGCGGGGCGAGGTCGTCGAGGTGCGGGACGCTTCGCCGCACCGGCGCCCGCACGTCTGGGCGCAGGCGGATCTCGACCACCCTGCCGACGACCGCCCGGGCGGGGCCGACTTCGGACACATCGCCCTCGCGGAGCAGCGCGCGCTGAAGCTCCGCGTCGTCGCGGACGCCCTCGCCCGGATCGGCAGACTGGACGTCCCCGCGACGATCGAGCCGCCGCGCCCGGTGCGCCGGCCGGACGGGACCCTCGAGGACGAGACCGCGGACGGTACCGGATGGCGCACGCGCGTCAGCCTGCACGTCGACGATGAGGGCCGGATCGGCCCCTTCGGGGCACGCACCCACCGGGTCGTGCCCGTCGCCGAACTGCCGCTCGCCACCCCCGCGATCGCCGAGGCGGCCGCCCGCCTCGATCACGGACGCGGGGGGCGCATCGACCTCGTGCAGCCCGCGGACGGCCGCGTCCGCATCCTGCCCCGCCCCGACGTCCGTCCGGCGCGCCGGGAGACGCCCGAGGTCGTCCGGGAGCGGGTCGGAGCGCGGGAGTTCCGCGTGGATGCCGGCGGCTTCTGGCAGGTGCACCGCCTTGCCGCCGCCACCTTGACGGAGTTCGTCTCCGACGCGCTGCGGGAGGCGAGAGTCGATCCGGACGGCTGGCACCTCGATCTCTACGGCGGGGTGGGCCTGCTCGCCGCGGCCATCGGCGACGCCGTCGGCGACGGCGCGCGGATCACGACGGTCGAGTCCGACCCCCGCGCCACCGAGCACGCCGGCGAGAATCTGGCGACGTGGGTCGGAGCGCGTGCCGAGACGGCACGCGTCGAGCGCTGGGTCGAGAATCTCGCCACGCGGGCGAGCGTCGTGGAGCGCGAGCGGCTGCAGCGCGGCGTGGTCGTGCTGGACCCGCCGCGTTCGGGCGCGGGCCAGGCGACGGCCCGCGCGATCGCCCGGCTCGGACCCGCGGCCGTCGTCTACGTGGCGTGCGATCCGGTCGCGCTGGCCCGCGACCTCGCGGTGTTCCGTGACGAGGGATATGCCGCGGCATCCGTCCGTGCGGTCGACCTGTTCCCGCACTCGCATCACATCGAGGCCGTCACCCTCCTCACCCGATGAGCGCGCGCGGATACGATGAGGCCATGACGCGCGTCGCCTTCGTCGACGATCACGAGTCCGTCCGGCTCGGGGTCGAGGCCGCGTGTGCCCGATCCGGCACGACGAGCGTCATCTTCTCCGGGGCGACGGTCACCGAGTACCTCGCCTGGCGGCGCACGGAGAACGCGGATCCCGCGGACGTCGTCGTGCTCGATCTCACCCTCGGCGACGGGACGACCGTCACCGAGAACGTGACCCGCCTGACGGCAGACGGCTCGGCGGTCATCATCTACAGCGTCGCCGATCGGCCCGCCGCCGTGCGCGAGGCGCTCCTCGCGGGCGCCGCCGGCGTGATCAGCAAGTCGTCGCCCATCGAGGACGTCGTCGCCGCGATCGCCACGGTGGCGCGCGGCGACGCGCTGAACACCGTCGAGTGGGCGAGTGCGATCGAAGGAGACCGCGCGTTCGCGGATGCGCAGCTGTCGGCCCGCGAGCGCGAGGTGCTGAAGCTCTACGCCGCCGGCCTGCCGCTCAAGATCGTCGCGGACCGGCTCGGCATCGCGTTCTCGACGGCCAAGGAGAACATCACCCGCATCCGGGTGAAGTACGTCGAGGTCGGCCGCCCCGCGCCCACCAAGGTCGACCTGCTGCGGCGAGCGATGGAAGACGGTCTGCTCACCGGATACGCGGGTTCGAATGGCTCCTAAGGTCCACATGCAGTCGCTCCCGTGGGGGGACGCGGACACCGCGGGTCTTCCGGGGGTCGCGTCCTTCACCCGGGAGCGCGTCGAGCGGGTGATGGCGGTCTCGGTCGCCATCGGCTTCCTCGCCCTCGGGGCCCAGGCCTACTTCGCCGCGCTCGGCGCCACCGACATGCGCCCCGGATGGTCGGTCGTGCTGCAGGTGCTCGTCTTCGTGCCCCTCGCGGTCATGGAGATCGCGTTCTTCACCGGCCGCGCCGTGAAGACGTGCGGCACGATCTTCGTCGGCAGCTACCTGCTGGTGCTCCTCCTGTGGCCCGTCGCGACCGCCGGCGCGGTCACGTCGATCACCTATCAGCCGTGGATCTACTTCCTCGTGAACGTCGCGACCGTGTCCGCCGTGATCGTTCTTCCGCTGCGCGTCCACCTCGTGATCACCCTGCTGACGCCGGTGCTGTACGGTCTCGTCCGCATGATCGAGGTGGGATTCGCGCCGGACGCGTGGATCCCGGTCTCGCTCGACAGTGTGTACTCGCTGATCCTCGGCAGTGTGCTGCTCACGCTCGGCTGGACCTTCCGCACGGCCGCGTCCACGATCGACGAGCGCCGGGCGCGCGCGGTCTCCTCCTATGCCCAGGCGGCGGCGGTCAACGCCACCGAGCGCGAGCGGGTGGCGGTCGCGGCACTCATGCACGACAGCGTCCTGGCGGCGCTCCTCGCGGCCGCGCGCGCCGACACGCCGCGCGAGCGCGATCTCGCCGTCTCCATGGCGCGCGAGGCGCTGACCCGTCTCGCGAACACGGACCGCGACGTCGGGGAGGGCAGCGACGAGCCGGTCCCGGTGGGCGCGATCGTCGGTGACATCCGCAACGTGCTGGCCGAGACGGGGCTCGACGCCGACCTCCGTGTCGACGTCGGGCCGGAGACCCCGCTCGTACCGGGTCGGGTCGCACGAGCGCTCGTGCTGGCGACCGCGCAGGCGGTCTCCAACGCGGTGGAGCATGCCGCCGGAGCCGGGCTGGTCGTCACGGTGACGGGGCGCCCTGCCCCGGACGGTGTCGGCATCACCGTGCAGGACTCGGGCGAGGGCTTCGACGTCGACGGGGTGCCGGCCGACCGGCTGGGGATCCGCGCGTCGATCCTCGCCCGGGTGAGCGCGTTCGGCGGCGAGGCCGCCGTCGATTCGGATGCGACGGGGACCCGCATCACGATGACCTGGCGAGGGGGCGAGGCATGATCAGCATCCGGTTCGTCATCAACCTGCTCGGTGTGGCGTTCACCGCGTTCCTGGTGGCCCGCGCCTCGTGGATCACCGACCCGGTGCCGAACGTGGCGCTCCTGTGGATCGCGATGGTCGTCTACCTCGTGATCGCGTGGGGGAGCATCTTCTGGGGGATGCAGCCCTCCCGAGGCCGCGGCGGCACGGTGACGGTCGCGCGCGGGTCGGAGCGGCTGCCGATGTGGATCTGTCTCATCGCGCTCGCCCTCACGATGGTGCTGCCCCCGGTGGTCGCCGTCGGCGTCGGCCCCGACGCCCTCACCGAGCAGTACGCGACCTGGTACATCGGTGGCCTCGGGGCGCTCATGACGATTCTGGTGATCCGTCGCCGGCCGTGGCCCGCGTGGAGCGGGACGGCCGTGCTGGCCGGGTGGTCGATGTTCCTCCTCGGCCCCGGCAACGCCCTGGGACTCGGGCTGGTCGGATCGGTCGTGTGGGTCGCCGGCGCCCAGTTCTTCACGTACGCGCTCGACCGGGCGGCGCGCGACACCGAGCGCCTGGGCGAACTGCAGCGCACGGCCTCCGCCGTGCAGGCCGCGCAGGGCGGGCAGCAGCGGGAGCGCCGCATCCAGGTGCAGCGCGCGCTCGCCGTGGCGGGCCCGGTGCTGGCGCGGACGATCGCGACCCGCGGCCAGCTCACCGATGACGAGCGCACCGAGGCACGGATCGCCGAGGGCCGCCTCCGCGACGAGCTGCGCGGACCCCGGCTGCTCGACGAGGACGTGCGGGATGCGCTGGATGCAGCCCGCCGTCGTGGCGCACTGGTCACGGTGCTCGACGAGGGCGGTCTCGACGGGCTCGACGACGTGCAGCTGCACGAGATCCGCACCGAGCTCGCCGATACCCTCCGCAACGCCCGCTCGGAGCGGCTCTACATCCGCACGTCGCCGGACGATCGTGTCGCCGTGACGGTCGTGGGCCGGGCGTCGTCCACGCTCGGCCTGTCCGACGAGGACAGCGTCGACCTGTGGCGCGAGATCGAGCATCCCGTGCGCTGAGCGCTCGCCGCCGTCCCGGGTCCTACCGTGTCCCACTTTCCGCGAGATTCTTTCCGTCTCAGCCTGCGTGTCCCACGTTCTACCGTGTCCCACTTTCCGCGAGAAACGGCGAGAATACTGCGGCAGGTGGGACACAGCCAGTCGTAACTGGGACACCGTCTGCAGAAACGCGACGCCGCTCGCCGTAAGTGGGACACCGTCTGCAGAAACGCGACGCCGTGAGGAAGGATGCAGGGGAGCGAGGGGCGGCAGATCCGCGCGCCCCTCGCCCCGGGCAGACGGTTACCCGAAAACCGTCTGCGGGATCGTTTCCAGCTGCCTACCCTGGTCGACAGGGAAACGACCGAACGCGTAATGCGTTCCAGCTCCTCAAGTATCCCCAGCGCGCTCGCGAGAATCTGTAGGTACTTTGGGGGACACTTCTGCCGGCACACCGTGCCGACCGGGGTCAGCCGCCGAATCGGCCCCAGCCGACGTCCCGGCGGAGCGGCATCCGGAGACCGCGCTGGGACAGCTCCCACGCGGACCGCCGCGTGTCGTCGGCCGTCGCCTGCTCGGACTCCTGGGCGTACGCCGCTCCGACGACGGCCACCACCGCCGCCAATTCGTCCGCGCTCGGGTCTCCGCGGAGCACCTGCACGCGGGGGAGAGCGTGGTCGCTCTCGCCGGACATCCGAGGATCGCCCATCAGAGGGGGATGTTCCCGTGCTTCTTCGGCGGCAGGCTCGCGCGCTTGCCGCGCAGCGACCGGAGCGCCTTCGCGATCGCGACACGGGTCTGCGCCGGCTCGATGATGCCGTCGAGCTCGCCGCGCTCGGCGGCGAGGAAGGGGGAGGCCACGTTGTAGGTGTACTCGTTGGCGAGCTTGGTGCGCACGGCCGCGACGTCCTCGCCCGCCTCCTCGGCGCGCTTGAGCTCGCCGCGATACAGGATGTTGACCGCACCCTGACCGCCCATGACCGCGATCTCGGCCGTCGGCCAGGCGAGGTTCACGTCGGCGCCGAGCTGCTTCGAGCCCATCACGATGTACGCCCCGCCGTAGGCCTTGCGGAGGATCACCGTCACCAGGGGCACCGTCGCCTCCGCGTAGGCGTAGAGCAGCTTCGCGCCGCGGCGGATGACGCCCGTCCACTCCTGGTCGGTGCCCGGGAGGTACCCCGGCACGTCCACGAGCGTGAGGATCGGGATCGAGAACGCGTCGCAGAATCGCACGAACCGGCTCGCCTTCTCGCCGGCATCGATGTTCAGCGTGCCGGCCATCTGCGACGGCTGGTTCGCGATGATGCCGACCGTGCGCCCCTCGACCCGGCCGAAGCCGATCACGATGTTCGGCGCGAACAGCGGCTGCACCTCGAGGAACTCGGCATCGTCGACGAGGTGCTCGATGACCTGGTGGATGTCGTAGGGCTGGTTCGCGGAGTCGGGGATGACGGTGTTGAGGAAGCGGTCCGCATCCGTCGTCTCGAACTCGAACGCGCTCTCGTAGCCGGGGATCTCGGCCATGTTGTTGTCGGGGAGGAAGCCGAGAAGGGTGCGCACGTAGTCGATCGCGTCGTCCTCGTCGTCGGCGAGGTAGTGCGCGACGCCCGAACGCGTGTTGTGGGTGTGTGCGCCGCCCAGCTCCTCCATGCCGACGTCCTCGCCGGTGACGGTCTTGATGACGTCGGGGCCGGTGACGAACATCTGGCTGGTCTTGTCGACCATCACGACGAAGTCGGTGAGGGCGGGCGAATAGACCGCGCCGCCCGCGGCGGGCCCCATGATGATCGAGATCTGCGGGATGACGCCAGACGCCGCGGTGTTGAGACGGAAGATCTCGCCGTACTTGCCGAGTGCGACCACGCCCTCCTGGATGCGGGCGCCGCCCGAGTCGAGGATGCCGATGCAGGGCATGCCCCCGCGCAGCGCGAACTCCATGACCTTGATGATCTTGTCGCCCGCGGCCTCGCCGAGCGAACCGCCGAAGGTGGAGAAGTCCTGCGAGTAGACGGCGACGGTGCGGCCGTGGATCGTGCCGACGCCCGTCACCACCGAGTCGCCGTACGGGCGGGACTTGTCCATGCCGAACGCGGTCGTGCGATGGCGGACGTACTCGTCCATCTCGACGAAGCTGCCCTGGTCGACGAGCATCTCGATACGCTCGCGCGCCGTGAGCTTGTTCTTCGCGTGCTGCTTGGTCTTCGCGGTCTGCTCGGCGTCGAGGACCGCGTCCTGGTAGCGCTGGCGCAGGTCGGCGATCTTGCCGGCCGTGGTCGAGAGGTCAGGGGTGTCCGTCACGCGTTCCACCCTATCGGCGGCACTCCCGGCGGCGTTGGAGGGTGCCGACAGCGGTTCGCCGCATCCGCTGTATGTCTCGCTGCCGCGGGGCGCCTGTCGCGGGTGGCGCGCGCGAGGTGCCGATGAGGACGATCGGCCCGGATGAGGACGAATCGCCGAGGTGAGCACTCCGGTGGGTGGATCCTCCTCGTGCCGGGCGCGGTGTGCCGTTCGGGAGTGCTCGGCGGGTCCGGATGTCAACGGGATGCCGCTGCTGCGGACCGACCCGTAGGGTGGCGGCATGTCGATCCCCGCCGAGGGCTTCCCGCTCGCCGCCGCCGTCAGTCCCCGCCTCCAGGTCGTCGAGACGACCGACTCGACCAACGCGGATGCGGTCGCCGCCGTGCTCGCGGACGACGCCGGATGGCCGCACCTCGCGGCGCTGCTCACCACCGACCAGCGGCACGGCCGCGGCCGGCTCGACCGCACGTGGACGGCCCCGCCGGGAACGGCACTCGCGGTGTCCGTCGTGGTGCGGGCGCCCGGGCTCCCCGTCGCGGCGCGCGGGTGGATCCCCCTGATCGCCGGGGCGGCGATGACCCGCGCGGTGAAGAAGCAGCTGCCCGACGTGGGGCACGCCGTCGCGCTCAAGTGGCCGAACGACGTGCTCGCCGGCGGCGGCAAGATCTGCGGCATCCTCGCCGAGGCGGTGCCGAATCACCCCGACGCGATCGTCGTCGGCGCCGGTGTCAACACGCGGATGTCGCAGGCCGAGCTGCCGGTCTCCACCGCGGTGTCGTTCGCGACGCTCGGGCGCGAGGTCGACGAGGACCGGCTGCTGGCCGACTACCTGTCGGCGCTCGACGAGCAGTTGCAGGCCCTGATCGCCGCGGGCGGCGACGCCTCCGCATCCGGGGTGCGCGCGGGCGTCTCGGACCTGTGCACGACGCTGGGCTCGGACGTCGCCGTGTCGCTGCCGGACGGCACCGTGCTCGAGGGACGCGCCGAGCGCATCGACGAGTCGGGGCGGCTCGTGGTCGTCGCGGGCGGGGCCGAGGTGCCGGTCGCAGCGGGCGACGTCACCCACGTGCGACCCCGTCCGGTCTGACCCCGGTCGGGCGGCTCTCTGAGGGCCTCGTGCCCGCGCTCGCGGCGATCCCCCTCCGTCCTGCGGACCGATCAAGGGGACGGTGTGCGCGTGTGCAGCACGGGGGTGTCGGGGGGAGGCCCCACAATGGGGGCATGACCCAGCCGACCGGACTCGGCCTGTCCCGTCCCTTGATGCCCGCGCCGGGCGCGCCGACGCCCGAGATGCGCATCGTGCGCACCCGCGGGCACGCGCGCCGGCTCACCTGGTCGGCGCTCGTGCTGATCGCGGTGGCGGGCGCGACCGGCTTCTTCTTCGGCAACCTGCCCGCCCCGTTCGAGGACTGGATGCTGCTCGCGGCCGCGGGCGCGATCATCGTGCTGCTCGTGCTGCTCCCGTTCCTCGCCTGGTGGTCGCACACATACACGATCACGACGCGCCGGGTCATCGAGCGCTCCGGCATCCTTCCCCGCCGTGCGCGCGAGCTCACGCACGTGCGCGGCTATGCGATCGCGGAGCGTCGCGGCGTGCTGCAGCGGATGTGGCGCACCGGCACCCTGACGCTCGACGACGGTGTCGATCGTGCGCTGGTGATCCGCAACATCCCCGAGGTCCGCCTGGTGCACGAGGTGCTCGTCGACCAGGTCGAGGTCAATCAGATCCTCGCCCACCGCGACGCGCAGTCGCTTCCGCCGGCCCCTCCGCTCCCCGGCCCGTCCGCCTGACGGTTGCCGCGACGCGGCGACGCGGCGGCGCCGTGGCGTCCGCCCACGGGTGCGGGCGGCTCCGGTAGGGGACAATGGCGGTGACGAAAGGGAGTCGGATGACGGTGCGTGTCGGTGTGGTGGGTGGTGGGCAGCTGGCCCGCATGATGATCGCGCCGGCGGTCGAGCTCGGGCTCGAGATCCGGGTGCTCGCCGAGCAGGAGGGGATGTCCGCCTCCCTCGCGGCGACGCAGGTCGGCGACTATCTCGACGTCGACACGGTCCGCGCCTTCGCGCAGGGCGTCGACGTGCTCACCTTCGACCACGAGCACGTGCCGCAGGCGGTGCTCCGCGCGCTCGTCGACGACGGGGTCGCCGTGCACCCGGGGCCCGACGCGCTGCAGTTCGCACAGGACAAGCTGGTGATGCGCGCCCGCCTGGCCGAGCTCGGCATGCCGCAGCCGGACTGGGCGGCCGTCTCGTCGACCGACGAGCTGCAGGCGTTCCTCGACGACCACGGCGGTCGCGCCGTCGTGAAGACGCCGCGCGGCGGCTACGACGGCAAGGGCGTGCGCGTCGTGGATGCCGCGACCGAGGCCGAGGACTGGTTCACCGCGCTCGCCGAGGACGCCCGGGGCGGCGCGCTCCTCGTGGAGGAGCTCGTCGACTTCACCCGCGAGCTCGCCCAGCAGGTCGCGCGGCGACCCTCCGGGCAGATCGTGGCGTATCCCGTCGTGCAGACCGTGCAGCGGAACGGCGTCTGCGCCGAGGTGATCGCACCGGCCCCGCGTGCCGGCATCCGGATCGTGCAGGAGGCCGAGCGCATCGGGCTCGAGATCGCCGAGGGTGTCGGTGTCACCGGGATGCTCGCCGTCGAGCTGTTCGAGACGACCGACGGGCGGGTGCTCGTCAACGAGCTCGCGATGCGCCCGCACAACAGCGGTCACTGGACCCAGGACGGCGCGGTGACGAGCCAGTTCGAGCAGCACCTGCGCGCGGTCCTCGACCTGCCGCTGGGCGATCCGTCGGCCCGCGAGGACTGGTCCGTGATGATCAACGTGCTCGGCGGCCCGGCCGACGGCACCGTCGACGAGCGGTTCGCGTCGGCGATGGCCGAGCACCCGCGGGCGAAGATCCACACGTACGGCAAGGCGCCGCGCCCCGGCCGCAAGGTCGGCCACGTCACCGTCGTCGGCGACGACCTCGACGACGTGGCCTACGAGGCGCGCGCCGCCGCCGCCCACTTCCTGGACTGAGCCGGGTGCGGGGGCGCCCGGAATGGGGCACTTCGTCTCGCCTTCGGCTCGCTCAGTGACCGGTTCCGGGCGAGCGGGCGGGCGTGGGGGACGT
>Ga0075364_10002048_pt1 | contig 11248 bp, 9 predicted proteins | sample EndMetdeltDD1764_FD_71517 | JGI IMG/M metagenome (GOLD analysis project Ga0075364, IMG submission 71517) | Populus endosphere microbial communities from Tennessee, USA - Endosphere MetaG P. deltoides DD176-4 | ecosystem: Host-associated > Plants > Roots > Endosphere | place: USA: Tennessee...
GGCTTGAACGTTCTCTGCATTGACGAAATCGTCGCACTGGGTCACGCGGCACGAGGGGTTGATGCCAGCGATGCGTGCGGCCATGGCAGCGATTTTCGACTGCCCTACGGTTTCCGTCAGCGCATGGAGTTGTCGGTTGATATTGGATTCGGAGACATGATCCATATCGATCAACGTGAGTGCGCCTACGCCGCTGCGCGCCAGCGCCTCTGCGGCCCAGGAGCCGACGCCGCCGATACCGATGACCGCCACGTGCGCCTCGGCCAGACGGGTCGGAGCCGCCTCGCCGAACAAGCGGTTGATACCGCCGAAGCGCCGGTCAAGGTCGATCGATGCGTCGGCCTCCGGGGATAAGGACGGATGAGCGAGCGAGTCTTGATTCGTAGGTGTCATGTCAGTGTTGCCAGCTTGAGCCTGTTCATTGTGCAGACATCGGTCGGCGCGCGCCTGCGTGCGCCGTGTGCCATGCTAGTCGCGCGATAGCGCCTCGACCGGATTGAGGCGGGCGGCACTGCGGGCAGGCAAAAACCCGAAGGCCACACCGATCAGGGTCGAGCAGCCCACCGCGACGGCCATCGCGACCACAGAATACTGTACGTCCCACGCCCCGCCGGAGACTTGTCGCACCAATGCGCCCAGCCCCACCGCCAGAAGAATGCCGAGGGCGCCGCCGATCAGACACACCACCACAGCCTCGATCAGAAACTGTTGCATGATGTCGCTGCGACGCGCCCCAACGGCCATACGCACGCCGATTTCACTGGTGCGCTCAGTCACCGACACCAGCATGATGTTCATGACGCCGATACCGCCCACGATGAGCGAGATCAGTGCAATGGAGGCAATTAGTAAGGTCAGGGTAGACATCGTGCTTTCGATGGTCTGGCGAATCGCGTCGGCATTGAACACGAAGAAATCCTGGCGTCCGTGGCGTTGGGTCATCAATGCCACCGCTTGCGTTTCGGCTTGCGCGGGGCTGTAGGCGTCGTCCACGCGCACGGTAATGCTTTGAAGGTGACGCTGACCCACCACCCGACTCATTGCCGTCGTGTAGGGAATCCAGATATTCAATGTTTCCGCGCCGCCAAAGCTGGAGCGGCGTGGCGCGGTCACACCGATCACCCGCAGGGGCACTCGATCTGCCAGGATGATTTGACCGATCGGGTCTGTCGTCGTGCCGAACAACGTTTCGCTCGTTTTCGGATCGATCACCGCTTCGAGCGCATGGCCCGCCACACTCTTTTCGTCGAAGAAACGGCCATGCGCCAGGGTCGTGCCCTGCACCCGGAAGTGTTGAGCGCCCACGCCGTTGATGGTGGCGTTGACGGTCACATCGCGCCACCGCAGCGACTTGCTCGCGGTCACGCCTGGCGTTGCGCTGTCCACATAGGGTGCCTGAGAGAGTGCATGCGCATCGGCCGCCACCAACGTGCGGATGGTGGCGGCATCCTCGTCGCCGAAATGTTTACCCGGGAAGATTTGGATGGTGTTGGTACCGAGCGAGCTGATGTTGCTCTGTACCTGCCGTTGGGAGGCCTCGCCCAGCGCAACCACGAACACCACCGCGGCAATGCCGATGACGATGCCCAGCATGGTCAGGAAGGTTCGCAGCCGATGGGCGGCCATGGACACCACCGCCATGCGAAACGCCTCCAGGAAGCGGGACCCGCCCTGCCACCACGCCGTGCCGGCGTCTGATTTGAGAAGACGCGTTGCGCCCTTGACGGGTTGATCGGTTGCCGCCTCGCGCCCGTCGTCTGATGCCGAGCGCGGCTGCGGCTCGCCGCCCGCCGCGACCATGGGCTGCGGATTGACACGGTCTGCCACGATGACGCCGTCGCTGATCTCGATGATCCGCGAGGCATGCGCGGCCACCCGCGCGTCGTGCGTCACAAGGATGATGGTATGACCCGCCCGGTTCAGCTCCTGCAGGATACCCAGCACGGCTTCACCACTCTGGGAATCCAGGGCACCCGTGGGCTCGTCCGCCAGGATGACGTTGCCGCCGTTGGTCAGCGCGCGCGCAATGCTCACGCGTTGCTGCTGGCCGCCCGAGAGCGCGCCCGGACGGTAACCCGTGCGATGCGACAAGCCGAGGCGGTCGAGCAAAGCCAATGCCCTCGTCCGACGCGCCTGTGCGGATTTGCCGGCATATACCGCCGGCATTTCCACATTGCTCAGCGCCGATACATCGGACAGCAGGTGGTAGCGTTGAAAAATAAACCCGAAGTGCTCGCGCCGGAGTTCGGCCAGCGCGTCCGGGCCCATCTCCTGAACATCCGAACCTGCCACGCGATAGCGTCCGATGGTCGGACGGTCCAGACACCCGAGAATGTTCATCAACGTAGACTTGCCCGAGCCCGACGCGCCGACGATGGCGATGAGCTCGCCTTCATTGACCGTCAGGTTCACATCACGCAGCACGTAAACCGACTCGCCACCGGATAGATAAGCGCGTCCGACACCCTCCAGCGCAATCAGTGGCGCCTGGCTCATTGCGTCGTGCCGTCGTCAGTTTTGGGCGCGCCGGCAACGATCACCCTGTCACCTGCCTGCAACCCGTCGAGCACCTGCGCATCGACGTTGTTGTTCAGTCCGATTTTCACCCGTCGATCCTGTGCCTGTCCGTCGGCGCCCAGAATGCGGACGGTGTAGGTGCCATCCTCGGCGCGCGCGCCCAGCGCTGACGCCGGAATGGCCAGTGCATTCTCGATGCGGTCGAGCACGATGAACACTTGGGCGGTCATGGCAATGCGCAGCACATTATCCGGATTATCGATTTCGAACAGCCCGTTGTAGTAGACCGCCTGACTCGTGCCTGTCGTCGACGCCCCCATACTGGAGGAGGCCGCATCTTCTTTCTGTTCGCTCTCGGGCGCGGGCTCCACGGCACGCAGGCGAGCCTCGTAGCGCCGATCGGGTTCGCCCAGGATATTGAAATAGACCGGCAGGCCGGGCTTGACGCGCGTAATGTCGGCCTCGGAGATCTCTGCCTTGACGGTCATCTGATCGGTTTGAGCCACTTTGACGATCGTCGGCGCCATTTGGACCGCGCTCAAGGTTTGACCTTCTTTGGAGACGACCGCAACGATGATGCCGTCTATAGGTGACAGGATCCGCGTGTACCCCAGATCCACTTTCGCGTTTTCGACCTGTGTCTCTGCCTGGTTGATTTGCGCGCGTGCCACGGCCTGTTCGGCCCTGGAAACACTGCGCTGCGCGGCAGCCTGTTCCAGTTCGGCCCGCGAGGTGGCGTCATTCGCCGCCATGCGCACCTGACGCTGATAGGCCAACTCGTCGCGCTGCACGGTGGCCGTGCGAGACTCAAGCTCGGCGCGACGCATCGCCAACTCGGCCTGCGCCGTCCGCAAGGCATTCTGCTGCGGAAGGTCATCGATTTCCGCAATCAACTGGCCGCGCTCCACGCGATCACCCAGCGCAACGCTTACCGATTTCAACTGACCCGAGACCTGTGCACCGACGCTGACTTGCCTGACCGCAGAGAGCACGCCGCCCGCCAGCACGACCTGCTCCACGTCGCGCTGGGCGGCGACTTCCGTTGCATAGGCGGGGGGTTTCTGACTGGACTGGCGCCATACAAAGGCTGCAATCAGGCCCACGATGATCAATGACACCCACACTAAGCGTTTGACTGGACGTGACATGCGGTTCCGAAAGAAGGATGTGGGGCAGCCTCGAGGATCACCCGCGCCGCCAAACTCAAGCGCACAATTCTACCGGCACCCACAGTGAAACCAAAGGTAACAGCCTGCGGTGCGACGATTATCGGCATCTGTCGCCAAGCGACCTTCAACGTCGAGGTTGATGGCGGGACTGGGTGACATCTTACTGACAACTCGCGCAGTCTCCACACGATGACAAGCTGCGACAGCCTCTCGACGGTTGCCCGCTTTGCGCTCAGAATGCAAAGCACTGCCGTGATACGTTTTCGACTCCCCGCCTCCTCTGCCCGTGTCCGTGCGTCGCCCTCTGGCGATGCGCTGATGATTTGCGTGATCTCCATATGCAACCACGTCGTCCTGACCGGTGGCCGGATCACGGTGTCGCTGACGGCGCTCAAACTAGGGCTCTCGCCACTGAACGTGGGATTTCTGGTGGCGGTGTTCGCCATCCTGCCCATGGTGACGTCGGTGCACGCAGGCCGCTGGATCGACGGGGTCGGTATCGGTCGCCCGATGATCATCGGCACGAGCTTCGTCATCATCGGCGCGGCCCTCGCATTCGTGTTCCAAACCCCTTTCGTTCTATTGGCGTCAGCCTGTTGCATCGGCTTCGGCTTCATGTTGCTGCAGGTCGCCGTGCAGAATGTGCTTGGCCAAGCCGAGCCCGAGCGCCGTCTTCGCAACTTTTCCTGGCTATCGCTCGGGCTGGCGTTCTCCGGCTTCATCGGTCCGTTGATGGCAGGTATCGCCATCGATCACCTGGGTTATCAGGCAGCCTTTGGCCTGTTGATCATTCCGCCTACCATCGCCCTGGTGCTGATCGTCTACGCGCGCCACCGGCTGCACGCCGTGGGACGGGCGCGTCCAAAGCGCGATGTGAGCCAACGCCGCGCGCGCGATCTGCTCTCCGTGCCCGCATTGCGCCGCGTGTTGATGGTCAATATGTTTTTGTCCGGTGCGTGGGATACCCACTTGTTCGTCGTGCCGCTCTACGGCGATAGCATCGGTTTGTCGGCCACGACCATCGGGATCATTCTCTCGTCGTTCGCGGCCGCGACGTTCGTGATCCGGCTGGTGTTGCCCTGGATTCAAACGCGCGTCCAACCCTGGACCATCGTGCGTACGGCCATGGGCGTTGCGGCCGCGGCCTTCCTGACCTATCCGTTCTTCTCACATGTGATCGCGCTGATGGCCATTTCCTTCGTGTTGGGACTGGCCCTGGGCTCATGCCAACCGGCCATGCTGTCCATGCTGCACCAGTTCTCACCGGAAGGCCGTGCTGCCGAAGCAGGCGGGGTACGCATGGCGCTGGTCAACGCATCACAGGTCACGCTGCCATTGATCGCAGGCGCCATGGGCACCCTGTTGGGTGTACTGCCCTTGTTCTGGGTGTACGCTGTAATGTTGGGCGGTGGCCTCTGGGCCAATCGCACCCCCCCTGAATCCGGAGACCCTAAGGTTTGACCTCGCACCAACCCCCAAGTGCAGCCGATTTTCGTCTGTGGACGCCCGAAGAGCGACATGCGTCGATGTCAGACGCACTGAGCGCATGGCGCGAGGGCGAAGACGTCTGGATATTCGGCTACGGATCGCTGATATGGCGCCCCGAGTTCGATTTCATGGAAAGGCGCATCGCCTTGCTGCGCGGGCATCACCGCGCCTTGTGCCTGTGGTCCAGAGTCAACCGGGGTACGCCTGAGCAGCCTGGTCTGGTGTTCGGCCTGGATCGCGGCGGGTCTTGCAAGGGGGTGGTTTATCGGCTGGCGGGCGATCAGGTGCCCACGTTCTTCCCGAAACTATGGGAGCGGGAAATGTCCACGGGCGCCTATCTCCCCCGGTGGATCGAATGCCTGACGGACGCCGGCCCGGTCAGTGCGTTGGTTTTCATCATGAACCGAACCAATGCCTCGTACGTGCGCGGCCTGCCCCGCCCGGCATTGCTTGACGCCGTGCGTCGCAGCAGCGGGCGCTACGGACCGTGCATCGACTATGTGCTGGAGACGGAACAGGCCCTGAAGGCATCCGGCATACATGACCGTCAATTACACGCCATTGCCCAGGACCTGCGGCAAGTACCCCGCCCGCCTGCGGTGCCCACGGCATAGCTGCCATGCCGCCCGTCGATCCTAGTACACTCCTCTATTCACTTTGCCGTTAGCCTGCCCACACCATGTCAGTTGCCGATCTACGCCGGAGTTACGAAAAAAGCCAGTTGCTCGAGCGCGAAGCGCACGCCTCGCCCTTCGACCAATTTGCAGAGTGGTTTGCACAAGCCCAGGCGGCCGACGTTCCTGAACCCAATGCCATGACGTTGGCGACCGTCGATGCAAACGGCCAGCCCTCGGCGCGCATCGTACTGGTCAAAGGCTACGACGCCGAAGGGTTCACCTTTTTCACCAATTACACCTCGCGCAAAGGCGAAGCGCTCGCAGCCAATCCGCGCGCCGCGCTCCTGTTCTTCTGGCAGCCGCTCGAACGGCAGATCCGCATCGAAGGCCGGGTCGAAAAAATCGATCCGGCGTTATCCGATGCGTATTACGCCAGCCGGCCGCTTGGATCGCGCCTGGGTGCCTGGGCATCGCCACAGAGCCGCGTGACGACACGCGAAGCGCTCGAGGCAGACGCCGCCCAATTGGCGCAGCGCTACGGGGAAACGCCGCCCCGGCCTGCGCACTGGGGAGGCTACCGGCTCGTTCCCACTGCTTTCGAGTTCTGGCAAGGCCGCCCGTCCCGCCTGCACGACCGGCTTCAATACCTACCCGATGACAACGGATGGCGCATCGTGCGTCTCGCCCCCTGATCACCAGGGCCTCGAAGACCCAGTTCATTTACCGCGCAGCCATGCCGTCTAGCCAATACGAATTCGACTCGCCTTTTTTCCGCACCGCGCTCGGGCGCTTTGCGACAGGCGTCACCATCGTCACCACCGAGGGCAGCGGGGGCACGCCCGTAGGGCTCACCGTCAGCTCCTTCAATTCCGTATCGCTTACTCCGCCGCTGGTGCTGTGGAGCCTGAGCAATGCGTCGTCCTCATTCGAGGCCTTTCAGCAGTGCAGCCACTACACCATCCACGTATTGAGCGCAGATCAGATCGACCTGGCGTCTCGTTTCGCCCGTCTGCCGCCCGCTGAGCGTTTTGATGCCGTTCCGCTGGGCAAGGCGCCCGGTGGCGCATTGATGCTCGACCTGCCGGTGGCCGCCTGGTTCGAATGCAAACAGAACGCCATCTACCCTGCGGGCGACCACGTCATCATGGTGGGCGAGGTTATCCATTGTGGTTTCAGCAAGGTGCCGCCGCTGGTCTTTCATGCAGGCGGTTTTGATCTGACACCGCTTTCTGACGCAACGAAAACTGTTTCATGACCCACGATCTCGACTGTCTCATCGTCGGCGCGGGTGTCGTCGGCCTGGCAATTGCCCGAAAGTTCGCCCTGGCTGGGCGTGACGTACTGGTCGTTGACGCCGCCGAGGGCATCGGCACCGGCACCAGTGCACGAAACTCCGAAGTCATTCACGCCGGTATTTATTATCCGGCCGGAAGTCTGAAAGCCCAGCTTTGTGTGGAAGGCAAAGCATTGCTCTACGCCTACTGTGCCGTCAACGACGTGCCCCATCAGCAGTTGGGCAAGCTGATCGTCGCCGAAGATGCGGCGCAGGCAGAGCAACTGGAAGATATTGCGGCACGGGCGCGCAGGAATGGCGTGGACGACCTCCAGATGCTGACGTCGGCCGAAGCGAACGCACTCGAACCCAATCTGCGCTGCCACGCGGCACTGCTCTCGCCGTCCACGGGCATCATCGATAGCCATGCCTACATGCTCAGCTTGCAAGGACATGCCGAGGGTGCCGGTGCGCAATTCGTCTTTCACACCCCGGTTTTGGCCGCACGCTGGTTACCGGGCGGTGGCTTTGCCGTAGACGTGGGCGGCAGCGAGCCGGCCACCTACACCACCTCACTGCTGATCAACGCCGCAGGCATCCATGCGCCGGCGCTGGCACGCAAAATCGAAGGGCTTGCCCCGGAGCACATCCCGCAGGATTTCATGTGCAAGGGATCCTATTTCACCCTGGCCGGCAAGTCTCCGTTCAGCCGGCTGATCTACCCGGTGCCATCGAATGCCGGACTCGGCGTTCATCTCACGCTGGATATGGGGGGCCAGGCCAAATTCGGTCCCGATACACAGTGGGTGACGGAAGAAAACTACGACATCGACCCCGGCCGCGCCGAGGTGTTCTACGATGCCGTACGCCGCTATTGGCCGGGCTTGCCGGACCACGCGCTCGGGCCTGGCTACACCGGTATCCGCCCCAAGATTTCGGGTCCGACTGAAATCGCTGCCGATTTCGTCATCTCCGGCCCGCGCGACCACGGCATTCCCGAGCTGATCAACCTTTTCGGCATCGAATCGCCCGGGCTGACTGCCAGCCTGGCCATCGCCGATTACACGATAAACACTCTTCATCGCTAGCCATGCACCACAACGACTACATCCTGACCATTGCCTGCCCCGACCGCACCGGTATCGTTTATCGGGTGAGCGGTATGTTGTTCGAACGCGGCTGCAATATTCTGGACTCGCAACAGTTCGGCGACGACGAAACGGGGCGTTTCTTTTTGCGCGTGCATTTCGACTTGCCTGCGGAAGGAAATCCCGATGCGCTGCGCGACACCCTGAAGGCGCTGGGCGAGACCTACCAAATGGAGTGGCAACTGCATGATGCCCGTCGTCGGCCACGTCTGTTGGTCATGGTCAGCAAGCAAGGGCATTGCCTGAACGACCTGCTGTTTCGCGTGCGCAGCGGTCACCTGCACGCCGACATCGTCGGTATTGTTTCGAACCATAACGATTACGCGGCACTGGCGCAGTCCTACGGCATACCGTTTCACTACCTTCCTGTCAGTCCGGACACCAAGGCATCGCAAGAGGCGGCAATCATCGCGTTGATCGAACAAGCACGCGTCGACCTGGTCGTGCTCGCGCGGTACATGCAGATTCTGTCACCCGAACTGTGCCGCGTGCTATCCGGGCGCGCCATCAACATCCACCACAGCTTCCTGCCGAGTTTCAAAGGCGCCCGGCCCTATCACCAGGCCCACCAGCGCGGCGTCAAGATCATTGGCGCCACAGCACACTACGTCACCGAAGACCTGGACGAAGGCCCCATCATCGAGCAGGACATCGAGCGGGTGGACCATGCCATGTCGGCACAGACCTTTGTTCAGGTCGGCAGCGATGTGGAATCGCAAGTATTGGCCCGCGCTGTCCGCAGCCATGTCGAACATCGCATTTTGCGCAACGGCAACAAGACCGTGGTGTTCAGATAGCATTTTCGCAGTACACAACCCGCTTTATCGCACGGCCGCAGCAACAGAATAAGACCTACCTCTCGATATAAACCTGTACGTGAACCCGGAGTAGACGATGAATCAAAGCGCACCCGTAGCCACCTCCCGTTTAGGCGGTCACATCCTGACTGATCAGTTGCTTGCACAAGGCGTCAAACACGTCTTCTGCGTACCTGGCGAAAGCTACCTCGCGGTGCTCGACGGTCTACACGATGCAGGTATCGAGGTTACGGTCTGCCGTCAGGAAGGCGGTGCCGCAATGATGGCCGACGCGTACGGCAAGCTCACCGGCGAACCCGGCATTTGCATGGTCACCCGGGGTCCTGGCGCATCCAATGCGCTGGCGGGCGTACACATCTCCAAACAAGACTCCGCGCCGATGATCCTGTTCGTCGGCCAGATCGAGCGCGGCATGCGCGAACGCGAAGCATTTCAGGAAATGGACTACCGCGCCGTCTTCGGCACCCAGGCAAAGTGGGTGACGGAAATCGATCAAGTCGAGCGCATTCCCGAAATTATTTCGCGCGCTTTTCACGTCGCCACGTCCGGGCGCCCCGGACCGGTCGTCATCGCCCTGCCCGAAGACATGCTGACGGAATTTGCCAGCGTTGCCAATGTGCCGCGTTACGAAGAAATCGAAAGCACCCCTACGCCGGAACAGCTGAGCGCGTTGGCCGAGAAGCTGAAAGCGGCCAAATCCCCGGTGGCGATTCTGGGCGGCACCCGTTGGACACAGCGATCGGTGCAGGCGTTTGCAGACTTTGCCCAGCGATATCAATTACCGGTCGCGGTATCTTTCCGCCGTCAGATGTTGTTCCCCGCCGACCATCCCTGCTATATCGGTGACGTCGGACTGGGCGGCAATCCCGACCTGATCAACCACATCAAGACAGCCGATCTGGTCTTGCTGGTGGGCGGACGCATGTCCGAAATCCCGAGCCAGGCCTACACGCTACTGAGCGTACCGTTACCCGAGCAGGCTTTGGTGCACGTACACCCCGACCCCTCCGAACTGAACCGGGTCTATCGCGCAGAAGTGTCCATCAACACCTCGCCCGCGCGCTTTGCCATGGCCCTGGGTGAACTGGCCGCGCCTGAGCAGTCTGCCTGGAAAACGTTGACCGAACGTCTGCATGCCAGCTACCTGGCATGGAGCACGCCGGACGACATCCGAACCCCGGGCGAATTGCAACTCGGCCAGGTCATGGCCTATCTCGAACGCACGTTGCCCGCCGATGCCATCATGACCAACGGCGCGGGAAACTACGCCACGTGGCTGCACCGATTCCACCGCTTTACCCGTTTCGGCACCCAACTTGCGCCTACCTCGGGATCGATGGGCTACGGGTTGCCCGCCGCCGTGGGTGCAAAACGGATCTCGCCCGAGAAGACGGTGGTATGTTTTGCAGGCGACGGATGTTTTCTGATGCACGGCCAGGAATTTGCCACGGCGGTTCAGTACGACCTGCCGATCATCGTGGTACTGATCGATAACGGGATGTACGGTACGATTCGTATGCATCAGGAAAAACATTACCCGGGCCGCGTCAGTGCAACGCAGCTCAAGAATCCCGATTTTGCAGACTATGCACGCGCCTTCGGTGGTCACGGCGAAACGGTACGTCACCACGACGAATTCGGCCCGGCCTACGAACGTGCCGTCGCCAGCGGCAAGCCCGCGATCCTGCACTGCTTTATCGACCCTGAAACGATTAGCCCCACGACCACCTTGGAGAACATTCGCCAAGGGGCCCTACGCGCGAAGAATAACTAACATCAACTGGAGAACGTTTATGTCTAACCCCTCATTTCACTGGCAAGACCCGCTGTTGCTGAATGACCAATTGACCGACGACGAGCGCATGGTGCGCGATGCCGCCCATGCGTACGCCCAGGACAAATTGCTGCCGCGCGTTTTGGAAGCGTTCCGCAACGAGCAGACCGATCCCGCCATTTTTTCGGAAATGGGCGAACTGGGCTTGCTCGGCGCCACCACCTCCGAAACTTATGGTGGTTCGGGCCTGAACTACGTCTGCTATGGCCTGATCGCACGCGAAGTCGAGCGCGTGGACTCCGGCTACCGTTCGATGATGAGCGTGCAGTCCTCGCTGGTCATGGTGCCCATCGAGGCCTTCGGCAGCGAGGCACAGAAGCAAAAATACCTGCCTAAGTTGGCACGCGGCGAATGGATCGGCTGCTTTGGCCTGACCGAGCCCAA
>Ga0075364_10002049_pt1 | contig 11248 bp, 9 predicted proteins | sample EndMetdeltDD1764_FD_71517 | JGI IMG/M metagenome (GOLD analysis project Ga0075364, IMG submission 71517) | Populus endosphere microbial communities from Tennessee, USA - Endosphere MetaG P. deltoides DD176-4 | ecosystem: Host-associated > Plants > Roots > Endosphere | place: USA: Tennessee...
GTCCGGTTCGGCGGTGGCGGTGACGCTGAACCGCGAGCGGCGCATCGAGGTGCGGGCCGAGGCCGGCAACGCCCGACCCGCCGCCGACGCAGGCCCGTTCCAGCGGGTCGACCCGGGCGCCACGATCCAGCTCGACGGCACCGCCAGCTGCGACCTCGAGGGGTCGGCGCTCACGCCGTCGTGGGAGCTCGTGTCCGCGCCGGCGGGCAGCTCGTGGGACCTGCGCGGCGCCGACTCGTTCGCGCCGACCCTGCTCGCCGACCGCGTCGGGCCCTACCGCGTGCGCCTCGTCGTCACCGACGCGGCGGGTGCCCGCAGCCTCGAGCAGGAGGTCCTGATCGTCGCCGGCCCCCGCTGCGGCGACGGCCTCGACAACGACCTCGACGGCCGCATCGACTCGGACGACGCCGACTGCGACGGGATCGATCCGCCGCCGCCCACCACCACGACCACCTCCACCACGACGTCGTCCACGTCCACGACCACCCTCGCGAGCACCTCCACCACGACGACCACGCAGGTCGCCGGGCCCACCTCCACCGCAGGCGGAGGCGCCGACGACCCGCCTGGCGCCGTGGGTGTCGCCCCGACCGCCGTCGCGGTCCGGACCGACCCCCGCTTCAGCGGCTGACCGAGGCCGGGAACCGGGTCGCGCCGTGTCAGACTCCGGGTCGTCGGCGAGGCGCCAGTGGGCGCGTCGCACCGCTGCACGTTGGGGGACTGCACCGATGACCTCGGATGGAACCAGCCGTCGATCGTTCCTGATCGGCTCCGGAGCCGCCGCCGCGGCCGCGTGGACCACGCCCACCATCGTCTCGGCGCCGGCGGCCGCGGCCGCGTCGGTGCAGGGCCCCGGGTCGATCCTCGACCACCCGGCGTCGGAGGCCCCGATCGACCACGTCGTGATCGTGATGATGGAGAACCGGTCGTTCGACCACTGGCTCGGCTGGCTCGCGGAGGACGCCGCCTACCTCGCCGCCGGCCAGACGCGCTACGGCCCGGGCTTCACCGTCGCCGGCGCGCCGCACCAGACATATCCGAGCTCGGGTGGACCGGTCGACACCGCCCACGTCCCGGACATCGCGGGGATCGTCGATCCCTATCGAGGGTGCAACTTCGCCGACCCCGGACACGGCTGGAACGCCGGCCGGGCCCAGCGCGACGGCGGGTTCCTCGCCGCCGGGTCGGGGAACGACGTGTTCGCCACCGGCTACTACCACGCCGAGGACCTGCCCTTCACCTCGCAGCTGGCCCGCCGCTTCGCGGTGTGCGACCACTCCCACGCGTCGATCCTCGGCCCGACGTACCCCAACCGCGAGTACCTGATCGCCGGGCAGTCCTACGGCCTCAAGTCGAACACCATCCCGAGCGGCGGACTGGTGGGCGAGACGATCCTCGACCGGCTCGACACGGCCGGTGCCACGGTCAAGTCCTACTTCACCGACCTCCCGATGATGGCGCTCTGGGGCTCGCGCCTGCTGCCGATGGTGCACCCCATCGCCGACTTCTTCACCGACTGCGCCGCCGGCACGCTCCCGAACGTGTCCTTCGTCGACCCGGGGTTCTTCGGCGCGACGCGGACGGACAACCACCCCCACGGCGACATCCGGGCGGGGGAGCGCTTCGTGCGCGACGTGTTCGGGGCCTTCCTCACCTCGCCGAACTTCGCCAGCGGCGTGGCGATCCTGACGTACGACGAGTGGGGCGGCTTCTTCGACCACGTCGCGCCGCCCACGTTCCTGGACGACCGGGCCAGCGCGGTCGACGCCGACAACTTCGGCCAGGCCGGCTTCCGCATCCCGACGATCCTCGCGTCGCCCTTCGCGCAGCGGGGCTTCGTCGACCACCGGACCTACGACCACACCTCGATCCTGCGCTTCCTCGAGTGGCGGTTCCTGGGCGCGCCGCCCGAGGGCCCGGGTGGCAGCGCCACGTGGAACCTGACGATGCGGGACCGCAACGCCCTCAACATCGGGGCCTCCCTGGTGACCACCGCCGATCCGGCGCTCGACATCGACGTGACCGTGGCGATCGACCCGGCGGGTCCCGACTGCGCGCCCGGTGCCCCCGTCGAGCCGGGCGCGGCCGCCGTGGCGAACCTGCCGGAGGGGGACAAGCACAGCTTCGAGGAGCTGTACGACACCGGCTACTTCGACGCCATGGGCTTCGACACGACGCCGAGTCCGATGGCCCAGGCGTGGGTCGACGGCTGACCGCCCGCTGACCCCTCGCTGAGGTTCGCGGCGCGTCGCTTCGGCACGCGACCACGACCACCCTCGGTCACCACGGGGCGTCGGCGCCGCCGACCACGTTCCGTGGCATGTCACTGCCACGACCTGGGTCGATCGGATCAAATTTCAGCCCTGGTGCATGTCGGACGTCACATTCGCTTCGGTTGCGACGCCCAGCAGCCGAGACCACATGGCGAAGGTCACGCCCCGAGCCGCTCGTCAGCGCGGCACGGAGCGAGGTCACACAGCTCAGCAGCCGACCCGGGATCCGGGCAGGCGACGAGCAGCTGGGTGGTCAGACCGGTGGCACCCCCACCGCCGGCAACGTGGCGCAGCGCGACCTCGTGCTGTGGACAAAACCAGGGAGAGCAATCGTCGTGTTCGACTCCATGCGGATCCGCACCAAGTTGGCGGTGGCACTCGTCATCCCCCTGGTGGCCCTCATCGGCCTCTCGGGCGTGGCGATCTCGTCAGCCAACGAGAAGGCCGACGAGGCGACGGCCAAGGCCAACAAGGTCGAGGACCAGGTCGCCCTCGCCACCTCGTCGCTCGGCCCGGGCGGTCTCGTGACCGCCCTCCAGGACGAGCGCAACGGCGAGTCGATCGAGTTCCTCGGCCTGACCGAGCTGTCGGGCGGCGAGAGCCCCGAGCAGCTCCGGGCCGCCACCGACAAGGCGCTCGCCGACTTCACGGCGAAGATCGAGTCGGAGCCGCAGTCGGTGCAGCAGGTGTACGCGCCGGCGCTCGCCGCCGTCGCCACCATCCCCGACCTGCGTGCGAAGAACGACGCGTACACGGGTGCCAAGAACACGACCGAGGGCATCGCCTCCTCGGACGAGTCCTTCCTCGCCTACAGCGACGTGATCGATGCGATGTTCGACGCCAACTCGGCCGTCGCCACCGCGATCGACGACACCGAGCTGCGTGCCGGCGCCACGTTCTTCGACCAGTTCGCCCGCCAGAACGAGGCCCAGGCCCTCGGCATCCGCGTGATCGCCAGCCAGCTGTTCGCCCCGTCGCCCGGTGGCCTCCAGGCCGACCCCGACGCCTACGGCGACCTCGTCGAGCAGATGGCGCTCGCCTCGTCCATCGAGGACCAGATGGTCCAGAGCCCGTCGGCCGCCTACCGCGACATCGCCACCAAGCTCTTCACCGACTCGCGCCGCGACGTCATCGACCAGGTCATCGCCGACGGCCTCGCCGGCAACCCGATCGATGCGGGCGTGTTCAGCTCGCCCGAGCTGACCGCCGCCAACGGCATCGCCGACGAGGTCACCGCGGCCGCCTCCGAGCGCCTGCAGGCCGACGCCGCCGCCATCACCAGCGCCGCCCAGGCCGAGGCCGACAGCGCGTCGAGCCGGGCCCAGACGGTCACGCTCGTCACGCTGATCGTGCTCGCCCTCGCCGTCATCGTCACCCTGCTGGTCAGCCGGTCGATCACCCGGCCGCTGGGCCGCCTGGTGCGTGACGCCGAGGACATGGCCAAGAACCGTCTGCCCGAGACGGTGGACGAGATCCAGAACGCCCCGCTCGGCGAGGACGTGCAGATGCCCGAGCTCACCGAGGTGTCCTCCGCCGGCGGCTACGAGATCGCCGAGGTCGCCGCGGCGCTCAACACGGTCCAGGCCAGCGCCGCCGACCTGGCGGTCGAGCAGGCGGTCCTGCGCCGCAACATCTCCGACTCGTTCGTGAACCTCGGCCGGCGCAACCAGAACCTCCTCAGCCGCCAGCTCGACTCGATCACCGAGATGGAGCGCGAGGAGTCGGACCCGGCCGAGCTGCAGAAGCTCTTCACGCTCGACCACCTCGCCACCCGCATGCGACGCAACGCCGAGTCGCTGCTGCTCCTGGCCGGCCTCGAGCCGCACCGCCAGTGGTCGGCGCCGGTCGCGCTGATCGACGTCCTGCGGGGCTCGCTCGGCGAGGTCGAGGACTACGACCGGGTCGAGATCAACCGCCTCGACGAGGCCACGGTCAACGGCCAGGCGGCCGCCGACCTCACCCACCTCGTGGCCGAGCTGCTCGAGAACGCCCTCAACTTCTCGCCTCCCGGCCGCAACGTCGAGATGGTCGGCAACGCCACGGCCACCGGCTACACGCTGCGCATCATCGACAACGGCGTCGGCATGGAGCGCGACGACCTGGCCCAGGCGAACGTGCGCCTGGCCGGTGCCGAGTCCTTCACCGTGGCGCCGTCCCGGTACCTCGGCCACTACGTGGTCGGCATCCAGGCCGCCCGCCTCGGCGTGAAGGTCTCGCTGGTGGACACCCCCGAGGGCGGCATCACCGCGGTCCTCGACATCACGGCGGCGCTGGCCACCGACGAGACCGAAGGGACCGACGTGCGGGATCTGTCTGGCGAGTCGTTCACCCCGGACCGCTTCGCCCGGGCCCACGAGGTCGCCGAGGCGGTCGAGGAGGACACGTCGCCGCTCACGGCGGTCGTGCCCGACTCGCCGGCCGGGCTCGAGGAGGACATCGCCGTCGCGGCGACCGCCTCCACGCCGGCCGCCGCCCCCGAGGCCCCCGAGGTCGCCACGACCGCCAGCGGCTACACGAAGCGGGTCCGCGGCGCCAACACCCCCCGCACCGAGGTCCTCTCGGCTCGGGGCAACACCAGCAACGGCGACACCCCGCCGGCCGACGAGGCGCCGCAGTCGACCGCCGAGAGCCTCGGTTCGATGCTCTCGGGCTTCCAGGCCGGCGCCGAGCGCGCCCAGTCCGAGACCAACGACGACGAGACGGAGGAGGGCCGATGAGCGTCATCGAAGATGCCCAGCAGTTCAACTGGATGCTCAACAACTTCGTGAAGGACACGAGCGGGGTCACCGACGCCGTCGCCGTGTCGTCCGACGGCCTGCTCATGGCCAAGTCGAACACCCTCGACGAGGCCGGTGCCGATCAGGTCGCCGCCATCATCTCGGGCTTCGTCAGCCTGGGTGACGGCGCCACCCGCTGCTTCGGGTTCGACGAGCTCAACCAGATCATCATCGCCATGAAGGGCGGGTACCTGTTCGTGTCCGCCATGGGGAAGGCCGGCTGCCTCGGCGTCGTCGCCACCCCCAAGTGCGACATCGGCAACATCGGCTACCAGCAGGCCCTGCTCGTGGAGAAGGCCGGTTCGATGCTGACGCCCGAGCTGGTGGACGAGCTCAAGAGCTTGGTGCTGGTCCGTTGACCTCGGACCGGGGGGCAGGAGGGGGACACGACTTCGTCCGACCGTTCATCATGACGGGCGGGCGGACGGCCAGCGCGAAGCTCGACCTCCGGTTCGAGACGCTGGTCCAGCGCAACCCCGACACCGCGATCGACGGCACGATGCCGTCGGAGAAGGTGCTGGTCGTCGGGCTCACCACCAAACCCATCTCGGTGGCCGAGATCGCCGCCGAGCTCAACCTCGTCGTCGGTGTGGTCAACGTGCTCATCGAGGACCTGGTCCAGTCCGGCCACGTCGAGGTGTTCCTCGACGAGGCCGGCTACGAGGACGACGAGGAGCTCGACATGCTCACCCGTATCAGCGACAAGATCCGGAGCCTTTGATGCCATCCGCAGTCTCCACCCCCGTGGCCGACGCCACCCGGAAGAAGGGTCCGAAGTCGGCGAAGATCGTCATCGCCGGTGGCTTCGGTGTCGGCAAGACGACCCTCGTCGGAACGCTGTCGGAGATCCCGCCCCTCACCACGGAAGCGGCGATGACGACGGCGAGCCTCGGCATCGACGACACGTCGAAGGTCTCGACCAAGACGACCACGACGGTGGCGATGGACTTCGGTCGCATCACCATCGACGACGACCTGATCCTGTACCTGTTCGGCACCCCCGGCCAGGACCGCTTCGGGTTCATGTGGGACGACCTGGTGGTCGGCGCGCTCGGCGCCGTCGTGCTGGTGGACCTCCGCCGCATCGACGACTGCTTCCCGGCGATCGACTTCTTCGAGTCCCGCAACGTGCCCTTCACCGTCGCGATCAACCGGTTCGACGACGAGCAGGCGAACATCGCCGAGGTGCGCGAGGCGCTCGACCTCGACGAGAGCCACCCGATCGTGCTGTGCGACGCCCGGTACAAGGAGTCGGTCAAGGGCGTCGTGCTCAGCCTGCTCGAGCTGCTCATCGTCGAGTTCAAGAAGCGCTCGTCACGGCCTTCCGAGGGCCGCCGTTCGTTCCGCTGATCCCCCCCCGCAGCGGTTCCACGAGGTCTCACCAGCGGTCGTCAGCGGCGACGACCGCAGGTGGGACCTCGTCGCGTCCGGTCCCGTTGATCCATCACGTCACATCACCTCGCTCCCTCTGACCCACGAAGTCCGGCTAGAGGCTGGCGATCAGGCGGTCGACCCGCTCGTCGTGCGAGCGGTAGGGGTCCTTGCAGAGGACGGTGCGCTGCGCTTGGTCGTTGAGCTTCAGGTGGACCCAGTCGACCGTGTAGTCGCGCTTGCGTTCCTTGGCACGGCGGATGAACTCGCCCCGCAGGCGAGCCCGGGTGGTCTGGGGTGGGACCTCGACGGCCTCGTCGATCGCCTCGTCGCTGGTCAGTCGCTCGACCAGCCCGCGGTCCTGCATCTTGTAGAAGAGGCTCCGGCGCCGGTCGATGTCGTGGTACTGCAGGTCGATCAGCGCCACCCGCGGATCCGACAGCGGCAGCTCGTGCCGGGCGCTGTACGACTCGATCAGCTTGTGCTTGATCACCCAGTCGACCTCGCGGTCGAGCGACAGCGGGTCGTCGGCCAGGCGGGTCAGGCAGTGCTCCCACATCTGCAGCGCCCGGGCCTCCAGCGGCGAGACGTCGCCGGTCTCGGCGTAGCGCTGCGCCCGCCCCAGGTACTCCGACTGGATGTCGAGCGCCGACACCTCCCGCCCGTTCTCCAGCCGCACCAGGCGCTTCATCGTCGGATCGTGGCTGATCTCGCGGATGGCCCGGATCGGGTTCTCGAGGGTCATGTCCCGCAGCACGACGGTCGGATCCTCCAGCATGCGCAGCAGGATCGATGTGGCCCCGACCTTGAGGAACGTCGCGTACTCGCTCATGTTCGAGTCCCCGACGATCACGTGCAGCCGCCGGTACCGCTCCGCGTCGGCGAGGGGCTCGTCGCGGGTGTTGATGATCGGCCGGCTGCGGGTCGTCGCCGACGACACGCCCTCCCAGATGTGCTCGGCCCGCTGGGAGATGCAGAACATCGCCCCCCGCGCGGTTTGCAGCACCTTGCCCGCCCCGGCGTAGATCTGCCGAGAGATGAAGAACGGGATGAGCACCTCGGCGTACTGGCCGAAGTCGTCACGCCGTGAGGTCGAGTAGTTCTCGTGGCAGCCGTACGAGTTGCCCGACGAGTCCGTGTTGTTCTTGAACAGGTAGACGCTGCCCTGGATGCCCTCGGCGCGCAGCTGCTGCGACGCCGCAACCAGGAGCTGCTCGAGGATCCGCTCGCCGGCCTTGTCATGGGTCACCAGGTCGAGGATCGAGTCGCACTCCGGCGTGGCGTACTCGGGGTGACTTCCCACGTCGAGGTACAGCCGGGCGCCGTTCGCGAGGAACACGTTCGACGACCGGCCCCACGACACGACCCCGCGGAACAGGTAGCGCGCCGCCTCGTCGGGGCTCAACCGCCGATGCCCCCGCAGGGTGAACGTGATCCCGTACTCGTTCTCGAGCCCGACGATGCGCCGCTCCATCACCGCAACCTACCGGCGCCCGCGCCGCTCGGGGCCGGGAGCAGCAGCAACTCCTTCGGACTCGAACTCGTTGCGGTGCCACCGCAGCACGCGGGCGCTGATGTCGACGAGAAGCCACCAGCTCGCCGCGTCGCGCGGGTTGCCGCAGACCGCCCCCGGGTTGGCCAGGCAGGCGCCGGTCGCGAGCCAGTCGTACGACTCGCCCGGGACGGGCCGCACGACGTGCGTCGCGGCGCCGTCGTAGGCGAAGAGCGCCGGTTCATGCGTATGGCCGACGAGGCCGAGCGAGCCCAGGGGGCGGTCGGGCAGGACCTCGGCGGCAGACGCCTCGGTGAGGAACCCGAGCACGGGGTGGCGCGGCGAGCCGTGCCAGCAGTCGATGCCGTGACGGCTGGCCATCGCTCGGCTCCACAACCTGAACACGTCCCGTCCGCGAACGATGACCCGGTCTGGTCCGAGCGCCCAGGCGTCGTGGTTTCCCGCGATCAGGAGGTCGAGTTGGCGAGCCGCGTCGACGAGCTCAGCCGTGACCGGCTCGCTTCCGACCAGATCACCGAGGCACCAGCGTTCGTCGACCCCAGCTGCCGCCATGGCGCCCAGCACCGCCAGGAGCCGGTGATGGCGACCGTGCACGTCGGAGCAAACGCCGATCCTCACACCGAGCATCATGATCGCTTGTTCCGGCTGAAGGTTGACTTGTTCCGGCTGACGGCCGTCGGGCATCGGCGACCCGACGTGCTCGAGACTGGTCCGCCGGTGTCAGCCGAGCGGGTCGCTGATCGCGAGGGCCAGCCGCTCGGATGCGAACCGGACGAGCTTGGAGGGGGGGAACGGATCGAGCTGGCCCCGCTCGCTCGTGACGTGATCGGCCAGGCCGTTGAGGCACGACCAGAGCAGGCTCGGTACGAGGCGGTCGTCGGCGACCCGTCGGTGGTCGCGTTCGGCCGCGGCCCGGATGGCGGCCATGAGGGCGCGGTTGTGCTCGACCGTGACCGTGCGCAGTTCCAGCACGAGCGCCTTCGGGACCGGCGCGACATCGGGGTCGGCGTCGTGGCGCATCGCCGACCACAGCGTGAAGTGCTGGCCGTAGGTCCGGTACAGGTCCAGGTAGCCGACGATCACCTCGGCCAGCAGCGGAGCGAGGTGGAGGCCGGCGCCGGCGACCGGCCGGAAGGCGTCGGTGTGGGCGCGGATCGCCTCGGCGTAGAGCGTGGCGAACAGCTCCTCCTTGGTGGCGAAGTAGGAGTAGAGCGTGGCCGGGCTGACCCCTGCGCCGGCCGCGAGGTCGCGCATCGACAGCGCCAGGTAGCCGTCGTCGGCGATCCGGCTGCGGGCCGCGTCGAGGATGTCGATGCGGCGCTGCTCGCGGTCGCCCCACTTGGTCGGCGCCTTGGCCGATCGGGTGCGCGCCGCGCTCACGACCCCTCCTGCGACGGCTGCGCCCGATTTCGAACGGCGTTTGATTCGAACACCGTTCATATTCTAGGCTGCCCGTCGGGGCGGACGCGTGAGCGTCGCCACCGAGGGGGTCAACGGGGACATGGAGCTGTGGTCGATGCGGACGCCGGAGGTCGGCACCGTCGAGCGCCAGGCCGAGCGCGCCGAGGCGGCGGGCTGGGACGGCATCACCTTCACGGACAGCCAGAACCTGGTCGGTGATCCGTTCGTCGCGGTCGCGCTCGCGGGTCGGGTCACCGAGCGGCTGCGGTTCGCCACCGGGGTCAGCAACGTCGCCACCCGGCTGCCGGCGGCGCTGGCGAACGTGGCCATCACCGCCAACGAGGTCACCGACGGACGCTTCGTGCTCGGCATCGGTCGGGGCGACACCGCGCTGTTCCACCTGGGCCGCCCGCCGCAGCCGGTCGCCGCGTTCGGCGCGGCCGTCGAGCAGGTGCAGGCCTACCTGGCGGGCGACGCCGTCGACTGCGGCGGGTTCGAGAGCCGGATGCAGTGGCTCCCACGGACGCGGTTCGGCAAGGTGCCGCTGGACATCGCGTCGTCCGGACCGAAGGTCATCGGCCTGGCCGGCCGCGTGGCCGAGCAGATCACGTTGGCGGTCGGCGCCGACCCGGAGCGGGTGGCGTGGGCGATCGACCTCGCCCGTTCCACCGCGACCGAGGCGGGCCGCGACCCGACGGACCTCGGCATCGGGATGTACGTCAACGTCGGCTGCCACCCCGACCTCGATGTCGCCCGCTCGCTGATCAGCGGCGGGGTCGCCGCCTTCGCCCACTTCTCCGCCATGCCCGGCTCGACCGGCGCCGGCCTCGCCGAGGGCGACCGGGAGATCGTCGCCGAGGTCGGGCGCCGCTACGACAGCCGCGAGCACCTCCGCAACGCGGCCGACCACACCGCACCCCTCGAGGCGAGCTTCGTCGACCGCTTCGCCGTGGTCGGCCCGCCCGACGCGTGCGTCGACCGCCTCGCCGACCTCGCCGCGCTCGGGGTGGACCGCTTCGTCATCACCAGCGCCACCTTCGGCGCCGATCGCGACGACACCCGCACCGCCGAGCGCCTGCTCGTCGGCGAGGTGCTGCCCGCCCTCCGCGAGCGCGCCCCGCAACCCGCCTGACCCGACCGACCGCAACCGCCCGAGCCATCCAGGAGCACGAGGACCACCATGAGCGACCACGACCTGATCATCCGGGGCGGCACCGTCGTCGACGGCACCGGCGCCGAGCCCCGCGTCGCGGACGTGGCCGTCCGCGACGGCATCGTGACCGAGGTCGGCGCCGTCGACGGGTCGGCGCGCCGGACGATCGACGCCGACGGGCTCCTGGTCACCCCCGGCTTCGTGGACATCCACGCCCACTACGACGGCCAGGCGTCGTGGGGCGAGCGCATGATCCCGTCGTCGTGGCACGGGGTCACCACCGTCGTGGCCGGCAACTGCGGCGTCGGCTTCGCACCCGTGCGACCCACCGACCACCAGCGCTTGATCGAGCTGATGGAGGGCGTCGAGGACATCCCCGGCGTCGTCCTGGCCGAGGGCCTGAGCTGGAACTGGGAGAGCTTCCCCGAGTTCCTCGACGCCGTCGACCACCGGCCCTTCGACGTCGACGTCGCCCTGCAGGTGCCCCACGGGGCGCTCCGCCTCAACGTCATGGGCGAGCGGGGCGCCAACCGGGAGCCGGCGACGCCCGACGACATCGAGGCGATGGCCCGGCTGGCGGCCGAGGCGATCCAGGCGGGCGCGCTCGGCTTCACCACCTCGCGCACCCTCAACCACCGCACGAGCAAGGGCGAGCCCACGCCGACGCTCACCGCGGAGGCCGACGAGCTCGTGGGGATCGCACGCGCCATCGGGGCGACCGGCCAGGGCGTGCTCCAGGCGGTGTCGGACTTCACCGACG
>Ga0075364_10002050_pt1 | contig 11248 bp, 12 predicted proteins | sample EndMetdeltDD1764_FD_71517 | JGI IMG/M metagenome (GOLD analysis project Ga0075364, IMG submission 71517) | Populus endosphere microbial communities from Tennessee, USA - Endosphere MetaG P. deltoides DD176-4 | ecosystem: Host-associated > Plants > Roots > Endosphere | place: USA: Tennessee...
GAGACGGCGACGGTCATCGGCACGGTCCGCGACAGCCAGCAAGCCGCGCTCCCCGGCGCCACGGTCACCGTCAAGAACGTCGACACCGGCTTCACCCGCACCCACGCGTCCGACGATCAAGGCCGCTTCCGCATTGCCGCCATTCCGCCCGGCGCCTACGAGCTCAGCGCCGAGCTCGCCGGCTTCGCCACCGCGCTCCGCAAAGGCGTCACGCTCACCGTCGGCGCCGAAGCGGTGATCAACTTCGAGCTGTCCGTCGCCTCCGTCACCGAACAGGTGAGCGTCACCGCCGATACGCCGGTGATCGAGACCACCACCGCCGCCGTGCAAGGCACGATGCGCCGCGAACAGATCGACCTGCTGCCCGTCGTCGCCCGCGACTACACCAACGTGATCCGCCTGATGCCCGGCGCCGCCGCCAACAACAGCTCCTACGGCTTCGCCGGATCGCGCGGCCGCTCGAACACCTGGAACGTCGACGGCGTCGACAACAGCGACGAAATCTCCGGCTACGCGCACCAGAGCCCGGCGCTCGATTCGATCCAGGAGATCCAGGTGCTCGCCAACGGCTTCAAGGCCGAATACGGTCAGGCGTCCGGCGGCGTCGTCAACGTGATCACCCGCTCGGGCACCAACCAGTTCCGCGGCAGCGGCTTCGCGCTCTTCCAGGACGAAAGCCTGCGCGCCCGCAGCCCCTACGCCAATCGCTCGCAGCCCGAAGATCCCTTCCAGCGCATCCAGTACGGCGCCACCATCGGCGGCCCGATTCAGCGCGACAAGATGCACTTCTTCGGCACCTACGAACGCGAGGATCGCGATACCACGTCGATCAGCACACGCACGCTGCCGGCCGCGAACGCGAACTTCTCGGCGGCGACGCGTCAGTTCCTGCAGGCGGCCGGCATCGACCTGGCGCTCTTCGGCGAAGGCGGCGTGCAGCGGCAGGTGCGCCCCGAGTTCGTCGACGTACACAAGGCGACCGTGCGCGTCGATCGGCAGCGCAACGCGAATCAGTACTTCACCGTGCGCTGGCTGCTCGACGACAACAAACAGCCGTCAGGCTACGGCGGCACGCTCTACGACTACAACGGCGGGTTCACGAACCTGCGCACCAACTACGTCAACCTGAATCACAAGTGGGTGCTCTCGTCGAACAAGCTCAATGAGGCCTACGTGCAGTACGGCCATCACAAAGAGCGCATCAACGCGAACTTCACGCACTTCCCCAACGTCTCGGTCTCCGGCAACTTCGACCTCGGCTCCGGCAGCAACTACAACCCGGTGACCAACCACGTCGTCGCCTTCAACGACAACTTCACGTGGACGATGTCGGGAACGAAGACGGGTGATCACGTGCTGAAGACCGGCGCGCAGGTGAAGATCCTGCGGTCCGACAGCTTCTTCGATTCGAACTTCCGCGGCACCTACACGTTCCCGAACCTGGCGGCGTTCATCAGCGGCACGCCCAGCCAGTTCACGCAGAACCAGGGTGACAGCCGGCTGAAGCGGCCGAACGAGACCTACGGCTTCTTCGTGCAGGACGACTGGCGCCCGATCGCCGGCCTGACGCTGAACCTCGGCCTGCGCTACGACTTCGAAAACGCGAAGACGCAGGCGTTGATCGACGTGATCGGCGAAGCTGGCCCGGGCATCAGCGGCGACAAGAACAACGTGTCGCCGCGCTTCGGGTTCGCGTGGTCGCCGAAGAACGACACGCGTCAGGTGTTCTACGGCGGCACGGGCGTCTACTACGATCAGGTGATTCTCAACATCATCGGCAACGCGCGCTTCACGCCGCCGAAGGTGATTGGCGTCCGCATCGACAATCCGGCGTGGCCCGATCCGTTCCAGGGCGGCACGACGGTGATTCCGCCGCCGACGGTGTCGATCATCGATCCGGATCTGGTGACGCCGCGCAACTGGAACTCGCAGGTCGGCTATCGCCGCGAGCTGATGGCCGATCTCGGCCTCGACGTCAGCTTCGTCTACAACCGCGGCTACGATCACGTCGGCATCATCAACACCAACCTTGGCGCGGACGGCACGGCGTCTTCGACGGGCGCGAATCCGGTACGGCCGGATCCGAACTTCACGACGAAGAGCTTCTATACGAACTACGGCGAGATTGAATATCGCGGGCTGCTGGTGGAGCTGAAGAAGCGCTTCAGCCACAACTTCCAGGGCGGCGTGACGTATGCGCTGTCGAAGACCGAGAACAACTCGTTCAACTTCGTGAGCGGATTGCAGGTGCCGTCGCAGCCGGATCTGAGCTTCGGGCCGGACGATCAGGACCGGCGGCATCGCGTCGAAGGGCACGCGTCGCTGGAGCTGCCGTTCGGCGTGCAGCTTGGCGCGATCGTCGACTTCCGCAGCGAAGCGCCGCTCAACGTCGTGGCGAATGGCCGCGATCTGAACGGCGACGGCGCGGCGGGCGACTGGGTGAACGAGTCGTTGTGCGTGCCGCGCAGCGGCGTGGTGGCGTGTCCAGGCTTCGACTATTCGCGCAATAGCGCGCGCGAGCTGTCGACGGAAGAAGCGAATCGCCTGCGGACGCTGTTCGGGCTGGCGCCGATCGCGGAGTATGCGAACAACCCGAAGTACTTCAACGTGGATATGACGCTGCAGAAGCGGATTCGTTTGAGCGGCAATCATGCGGTGCGGTTCACCGCCGAAGCGTTCAACGTCTTCAACATCGCGCAGCGGACGATCCCGAACGCGCAGATTCTCGGCGGCACGTTCGGGACCTACACGGCTGTCGAAGCGCCGCGAGCGGTCCAGCTCACGGTGCAGTACGACTTCTGAGTGACGCATCCTGCCTGGTGGTGCCGAAGGTCTGCGTCGCGTAACCGACGATCAGACCGAGGATGCTGCCGGGCAGGATGATCTCGAGGTAGTACTGCCCGCCCATGAAGGCGATCAGCCACGCGAAGAAGGCCGAGACCACGAGGCCGAAGGCCAGGCCCAGGGGCATCGAGCGGACGCGCGTGGCGAACCAGCCGATCAGGACGCCGACGATCAGTCCTTTGATCGTGGAGCCGATGACGATCCCCATGATGTCTGGTCTGGTTTCAGGCGCCGACAGCAGGGCGCTGAGCCCGTCGAATACGCCGAGCACGCCGCCCAGCAGCAATCCAAGCAACGGTTTCTTCATCGGTCTCTACTCCTCTGCTTCGTGCGTTGTTGTCTAGCCGTCCAGCCCTAGCGCCTGATGTAGGCCACGATTGCGCGCATGACGATGTAGGCGGCGACGATCAGGATGAACGTGCGATACGTCGTGAAGAAGCGGCCGGCCCGATCGAAGACAGTCTCGGGATACGCCGCAACCGCCTGACCGCCGCGATAGCGCACGAGATCGGCGGCGATTTCGCCGGCGTTCGCGTAGCGATCGGCGGCACGCGGCGCGAGGCAGCGGATCACGATGGCGCGGAGGCGGCGGCTGACGCGCCGATCGCGCAGCACTCGGTTCGCGCGCGTCACGCGCGTCGAGTCGTCGGCTTCGGCGGAGGGCACATCGCTCGTCAGCAGCTCGCCCGTCAGCAGCCAGAACAACAGCGCGCCGAGCGCGAAGACGTCCGTGGCCGGGCCGATCAAGGTGATGTCGCCTGCGGCTTGTTCGGGCGCCATGAAGCCCGGCGTGCCAATCAGCGTGCCGATGCGCGTCGGCTCGGATGCGTCCGTGCTGCCGCTCACCCCGGTCCTATCGCTGTCGCCGCTTGCGGGGAGCGGAAGATCGTGCGGCTCGGCGAGCACCTTGGCGACGCCCCAGTCGAGCACCAGCACTTCGCCGAAGCTCCCGACCATCACATTCGACGGCTTGAGATCGCGGTGCACGATCCCGCGTGCGTGTGCGAAGGCGACGGTGTCGACGACGCGCTCGAAGACGCTCAACTTGAGGCTCTCGGTCTCGAGATCGCGCGCGTGCCGCTCGAGCGTCTCACCGCGCACCAGCTTCATCACATAGAACAAGCGCCCATCGGCCAGCACGCCCGCGTCGTGCACCGGCGCGATGCCAGGATGATCGAGCGTCGCCAGCACTCGCGCCTCACGGCGCAACCGCTCATCGAGGCCGCTTCCTGACGCCGGCGCATTCGACACCTTGAACGCGACTTCACGCCCCAGCGTCTCATCCCGCGCGACATACACCGTCCCCATCCCTCCGCGGCCAATCACCCGCACCACCGAATACCGGCGCCCCTCCGCCGCACCAGCCACTTCGGGCCAGACAGCAGCTTCACGCAAGTGATCGACGATGCGATCCGTCAGGAACACGAGCGGCTCACCCTTGGACCTCGAGGCCGAACAACTCGCGCGCCTCGAGGCGGTATTCCTCGTCGGTGCCGACTAGCGCGCGCAAATTTAGCAGCGCGAGCTCTCGGAAGCGGCGGCGGGCGGCGTGGAGGTGATTGGTCACCTGCGTCGTCGACAGTCCAAGCTCCCGCGCGACCTCGGCGTATGTCATCCCATTGCCGTCGTCGCGCGCCGGGTGCAGGTCGTAGCGCTCGAAGACGAGGAACACGGCGTCGCGCCCTTCGTCAGCGTACGCACGGCGCATCTCGTCGACCGTGCGGCTGAAGAGCGCGCGGATCGTTTCGTCGCGGAAGAAGCGATCGACGTCGCGGATCTCGGTCACCAGATGTTCGGCGAGATCGCGCTCCGCGCCCGGGAAGTCGAGCGAGCGGATTTCGGTCTCGCCGCCTCGCTTGGCGGCGCGCTCGGCCTTGCGCCGGTTCTGCACGAAGCGATCGAGGCAGGTCCGCAGGAACGTCCGGAACCGCGCCTTCGCCGGATCGTAGGCCTCGACGTAACCCTTCTCGAATGCGGTGGTGAAGAACGCCTGCACGGCGTCTTCGGCGTCTTCCGGCGCGAGACGCCAGTGCAGGCGCAGATAGTGGTAGCTCGGACGCCAGTACCCCTGCGCGAGGTCGCCAAACGCCGCCCGCCGGATCTCGGCGTCGGCGCTCCGCACGCGCTCGAGCACCGAACGGTGCGTCGCTGGGAACGGGAGCACGCGGCAAGGGTAACCCACAATAGTTGAGGCACGCTGAAAGCCGCGGGCCGCGTCTACCGTCGAGGCCATCAGAGGCACAACTCACTTTGCCGCGGGGTCGTATTCCATCAACCCGAACACATTCTGTTCGGTATCCATGAAGTAGGCCACCCAGCCCACGCCCGGAATCCCCATCTTCGGCACGATCTCCTGGCCCCCGGCGCCGGCGATGGCCTTGGTGGACTCGGCGAGCGACGGGACGTCGATCACGTTGTTCGGCGCCTGCCCGGGCTGCTGGCGCTTCATCAGGCCGCCGTCGATGCCAGGACCGTCCCCGGTCTTGACCATCCAGTACTCCATGGGGCCGTCCCACTTTTCGAATTTCCAGCCGAAAACGCGTTCGTAGAAGCGGATGGCGCGGGTCGGGTCGTCCGCGGGGAGCTCGAAATGCGTGATGCGGGGCAAGGCGTATCCTCCGGCAGTCAGTGGGCGGCCCGATCGCCGCCACTCATCTATTAACCGGCGCTCCCGCAATCCTTTGGGGACGTCAGGGACGGGCGGGGACCTTTCCTATGACACACGCGTCGTAAGCGGGGCCAGAAAGCTGGCGTATTGTCTTGGAAAAGGAGCTTGGATGCTGAAGTCGAACCTTACCCGTCTCTCGTTCGTGGCCCCGGCGATCCTGGGCCTGATGCTCGCCGCCTCCCCGGCAGCCGCCCAGGGCCCGGCAGCGCCCGCCGGCGGTCCGAATACCTGGACACTCGATAGCGCCCACACGTCGTCCGCCTTCGCCGTCAAACACATGATGGTCAGCACGGTCCGCGGCTCGTTCGGCAAGACCGAAGGCACCATCGAGTACGACGGCAAGGACGTCTCGTCGATCAAAGCCGACGTCACCATCGACTCGACGACGATCACGACGAACAACGAGAAGCGGGACACGCACCTCAAGAGCCCCGACTTCTTCGACGTGGCGAAGTTCCCGACCATCACCTTCAAGTCGAAGAAGGCCGAAGCGGCCGGCGCCGGCAAGTTCAAGCTGACCGGCGACCTGACGATGCGCGGTGTGACGAAGGAAGTGGTCCTCGACGTCGAAGGCCCGTCGCAGCCCCTGATCGCCCAGGGCCGCGCGCGCGTCGGCGCGACCGCGACCACGAAGCTGAATCGGCAGGACTACGGCGTCAGCTGGAGCCGCGCGCTCGACGGCGGCGGCGTGGTGGTGAGCGACGAAGTGGTGATCACGATCGAAATGGAGCTGGTCAAGCCCGTGGCGGCGACCGCCCCGTCTGCCAGCAAGTAGGGGCCAGCAAGCAGGGCCAGCCAGCAGGCAGGCCGGCACGCCGGCGGCCTCCCCGGTCAGCGTCTTCGAGTAGACTTACACGTCATGCTGGAGACGCTGACCCTCGATATCTTCTCTCCGCTCGTGGGAGAGACCTTTCAGGTGCACGTTCAGCCGGGTCAGACGATTCCCATGGAGCTCGTCGAGGCCCGTCCCCTCTCCGTGTCCAACAACAGCCCGCGTCCACGCCCGCCATTTTTCCTGACGTTCAAGGGTCCCGCGCAGTTCGTGCTGCAGCAGCAGATCTATCGCTTCGAGCATCAGACGCTCGGCGCGCACGAGATCTTCATCGTGCCGATCGGCCCCGGACAGGGCGGCATGCTCTACGAAGTGATCTTCAATTGATCGGCTGATCTGTTTTCGATCGGCCATCCGACTATTCGGCGGACCGCCACTCCAGATACAGATAGACGCCGCGATCGCCGATCTGCTGGAATCCCAGCCGATCGTAGAGACGCATCGCAGGATTGAAGCGCTCGACGTAGATGCGCAGCGGCTTGCGCGCGAGCGCCGCTTCGGCCTGGAGGGCTCCGATCAGGTGAGTGCCGACGCGCCGGTTGCGATAGGCCGGCAGCATCGCGATGTCGATGATGATGATTTCATCCGGCCCGCGATTGACGTAGAGGCGCCCCGCCGGCTCGCCTTCGATCAGGATCACGTCGTACGCGGCCTGCGCATAGATCTCGTGATAGTAGCGATCCTGCGCGTCGAACTGCATGCGCAGGAACGCCGCCTTCTGCTGATCGTCCCACGGCACCTGCGCGAGCTCCTCGGCGCGCGTGCTCGAATACACATCGCGCAAGAAAGGCTCGTCGGCCGCACTCACCGTTCGAAGGGTGATCGCTTCAGCCAAGCAGCGCCTCCCATTGCTTCCCGATCCGGTCCCATGAGTACTCGGGCCGCCGCGCCACGTCGAAGGCCGCTCTCGACAACCGCCGCCGCAGCTCCACGTCGCGATACAACATCTCCAGCGCCTCGGCCACCTGCTCCGCCGACACCGCCGCCAGTTCGAGCGGCGAGAACTCCGCGGGCACGAGACGCTCGACCGGGTCGAGCATCAACGCCGCGCCCTCCCAGATCTCTTCGCACGCGCTGTGCCGCGGCACGATCTGCGCCGCGCCCGTCGCGCCATGCTCCACGCTCACCAGGCCCCAGCCCTCTCCCATCGTCGTGTTCAATCCCACGTCGCAGGCGTTGTAAATCAGATTCAATCGATCGTCCGAGGTGATCGTCTCGGTGTTCTGCTCGACCGGGATGATGACACGATCGCGGATGCCCGCGGCATCGATCCACGCGCCGATCCGCGCCTGCTCCTGCGGAAACAGGATCGCCTGATGCAAGCACAGCCGCACGTTGCGCGGCTTGCCTTGTGCGAACCGCGCGAACCCTTCGATCGTCAGATCGAGCCGCTTGCGAGCCGAGGGCCGGTTCGCGTTCAACACGATGAACGCATCTTCGAGCTCGTGCGCATCACGACGTCCGGCGAACAGCTGACGACGCACGGCGCGGCGATCGCCGAGGGGACGGAACGCCTCGAAGTCGATGCCATGCGGGATGACGTCGATCCGCTCGAACGGAAATCGCGCACCGGCCGCGGTCAACTGCGCCACCGCCCCGGTCATCTCGCGCTGGCCGAATGCCGTGTAGGCGACGAAGCGATCGACGATGTCGAACGGCTCCATCATCGACGGATCGGGCAGGCGGCCATCGAGCGGCGCGTAGGCGACGATGCGGGTGCCGACTTCCTCGCGCACGGGCCGGAACGCGTTCATGTAGTTCTTCAGCATCCAGAGATCGTTGAGCAGCAATACGACGTCAGCGCGCAGCTCGCGCGCGAGGTCCCTCCCCTGATATGCGCCAAACAGGTCTCCACCGCGCAAATTGCACGGATGGACGGTGAATCCGTCGGTATGGATGGGCTGCCCTTTGTAGCCCATCCCGATGTAGTGGATGTGGTAGGCGCTCGCGAGACGTGACAAGACGCTCGCGAGCACACGGGTGAAGCCCGACTGTGGCAGCCAGGCTCCGATGGCAATAAGGGTGGGAAGGGGCCTGGCGGCCCCGCCGTCCGCGGTCACTGTCCGTGGTGACCGGAAACCCCAGACTGGTTTCCTACCTGGATCGGCGCGTAGGTCGTCTTGCCGTTGACCGTGATCGGCATGAACTCCATGGTCAGGATGCCGCTGACATCGGGTGAGAAGATCTCGAATCCCGGCAGGTCGGCGGTGTTCATCGTCGCCGCCAGCACATAGCTGAAGTGCACGATGTTGCCGGTGCCGAGCTGATCGATCATCTGCTCGCCGCGTTTCAACGCGGGCCCCGAGCCGACCTGTTTCAGGAAGTCCCAGAGCTGTCCGTGCGGAATGTTGCTGCTGCCCTGCGCGTTCGACGCGAAGAACAGGAAGAACTGCGGGTTCCCCAGGTATTTCGCGATGTTCGCGGGGACCTGATCGTTCGACGTGCTCACGGCGACGTCGGGGACGCTCAGATCGGTGAGATCGACGATGGTGTACCAGTAGAACGGTCTCGAGCCGTCGCCTTGCGGCGGATAGTATTTCTTCCCGATGCCGAGCTGGGCCCAGTGATTCGAATTCCAATAGCGGCTGACGATTGAAGCAGGCACGTTCGCCATCTAGACTCCTTACGACTCTGGCTAAGTGAAAACGTGCGGCGCCGGCCCCATCCGCCGCCGCACCATCGACCTCTCTTCAACCGCTGCCCTACGGCCGCTGCGGAAACACGCCTTGCATGGCGATGCAGAAGTTCAGCGTCAGATACGGCTGCATGTTGTTGTGCGGGAGACTGCCGCCGTTCGGCGCCAGCGCCTGCGGCGCCATCTGCGTCACCTGATTCACCGTCTGGTTGTAGACGGCGCCGTTGGCGGATCGCGCGAGGATGGATGTCACGCTGCTGTTCGGCCCCAACAAGACGCCCGGATCGGACGCCCACGCCGTCATGAAGTGGTCGTGGAAGGGCATCTCGGACTCGAGCAGTGTGACGTTCGGCACGCCGCTCATCTCGCCCAGATCGCGCAGCGAGAGTCCCTGGCCCTGCCCCGGCTGCATGGCGGCGTTCCCCTGCAGATCCGGGAGGGCGAACGTCGACTTGCCATCGCCACCGTAAGTCGTGCCCAGCAACGAGAAGAGCGCCGTGTTCTGGGAGATTGGCAGGAGCTGGCCATTGCAGAACGCCCAGCCAGTCGGAGGGAAGTTGAACCCCATGATCCGAATTTCCGCGACGAATGGAGAGGACATCTCGGCTCCTACGTTTGTGTCGGGAAAATCCCGAACAGCGAAATGATGTAGTTGATGCACAAGAACGGCTGGCAGTTCTCGTGCGGCTGGCTGCCGCCGACGGGCGTGACCGCGGCTGCGTTCAGGTTCACTTCGTTCCCCTCGATGATCATGTAGGCGACGTTCGCCGACTGCGCGATCACTTTGCCGGCAGGGTTGCCGGTGTTCGCGGCGTTCGTCGAACCGAGCATCGTGTGGGTGTGGAGCGGGATCTGCTGGGTGGTGAGCGTCACGCTCTCCACGCCGGCCATCTCTCCCATCTGATAGGTGGTGCCGTCGGGCCCCGTGCCCTGATGGATCGGCACGCGGCTCGCCAGGTTCGGCAGCTGGAAGGTCTCTTCGCCGTCGCCGCCGTAGGTCGTGCCTATCAACTGGAACAGTACTTCGTTCTCGGAGATCGGCAGTAGCTGCCCTTCGCAGAACATCCAGCCATTCGGCGCGAAGTTCCCCGCGAACATACGAATCTCGCCAACGTATGGTGAGGACATTGTCTTGTCGTCTCCTAGGTCTGTGAGGGGAACACGCCCTGAAGTGCGACGCAGAAGTTGATCACGAGATACGGCATCATGTTCGTGTGAGGTTGCGAACCGCCGATGCTCGATATCTGTTCGGGCCGGCACGCCACGAGACCCGCCGGCTCCCCGAAGATGTTGTTGCCGGAGGTGCCGAGGATCACGTTGGTGTTGGGCGAGGCCTGGTTGGCCGTCGAGGACGTCGAGCCCTGCGCGAAGTGGAGGTGCTGCGGCATCGTCTGGAGGGTGATGGTCACCGCCGTCGAGCCCGCCTTCTCGCCCAGCGTGAAGCCGTTGCCGAAGTGGATGGGCACACAGCCCCGCAGGTTCGGCAGCGCAAAGGTCGTCTGCCCGTTGCCACCGTAGGTGGTCCCGTACAACGAGAAGAGCGCCTGATTCTGATTGATTGGCAGTTGCTGGCCGTTGGCTAACGCCCAGCCCTTCGGAGCGAAGTTGAACGCGGTCATCTTAATCTCACCAATGAATGGTGTGCCCATCAAGCCCCTCCTGACACGAACGCCTCGCTGCTAATTGACAACGCGCGGACGATCACCTTGATCGCCCGCGCGTCGCCACCCCTTTTCACTTCTCTTACACTCTCGTCACACTCTTACTGGCATGTCGCTCCGCTGGTGAGCGACCCGCCGCCGTCGATGACGACCGCGATGTTCGTCCCGTTGGCGCTCGCGATCGAATTGCGGGCGCCAAGCCACGTCACCGGATCGCCGACGAGGCCCGGGATGTGCAACGTGTTGCCGACACGCCGGCGGAGACGGAGCTCGTTGCCGGTGATGTTCGGCGCCCAGTCGCCCTCGATCCGGTTCATCGCGTTCGCCGCGGTCGACGGCCACACACCAGGATTGACCGTGCCACCGACCGTGGCCGCGAGACACGACGCTTCGCCAGCTTCGCCGATGCCCGCGGTCAGGTTGACGGCCTGCAGCGGATCCGCGCCGTCGGGCAGCTTGATCAGGTTGCCGGTCATGACCACATCGGCCTTGCCCCAGACTCCGCCGGACAGCTCACCGGTGTCGACCGAGATTGCCCGCGCATCCACGTTCTGGATCGTGTTGCCGATGATCTCGAGATCCATGAACCCGCCCTGACGCGGATTGAT
>Ga0075364_10002051_pt1 | contig 11243 bp, 12 predicted proteins | sample EndMetdeltDD1764_FD_71517 | JGI IMG/M metagenome (GOLD analysis project Ga0075364, IMG submission 71517) | Populus endosphere microbial communities from Tennessee, USA - Endosphere MetaG P. deltoides DD176-4 | ecosystem: Host-associated > Plants > Roots > Endosphere | place: USA: Tennessee...
AACCTGGGGCTGCAAGATATAGATGATTATTTTGCCGAATCAGGATTGTCTACCGCCCCTGTAAGCATTATGACCCCTGACGAATTTATTGCTTGTACCAAGCAGATGATTGGGCATGGCTACAACCACCCCTCACTACGCGACATGATCAACGAACTTGAGCGCGGCACAACACTTGATGAACTGTACTCCACCGGGCGTTATATAGACGACTTGGGTAAAGTGATCATTTTGCAGAGACCAGGCAAGATTACCGGGGATAAACGCATCATCCTGCTTGCTAAAGCAGCTCACGAGAAAGCCCACAGCACTGGGGTGGACAATGAGGATACCAAAGTATATCTCGAAGAAAACCCCAATATGCACAATGGCTTCCGGCAGTCACGGGGAGGGTTTGCCGTATATGATGAAGTTAATGGCCAGGCTGGTTTTTTTGTCGAGGAAGGCTATTGTGAGCTGAAAGCCATCGACTATGTTAGGAAGCGTCTTGGTCTGCCCAACGGAATATGGACAGATGGCAGCCAATACAAGGAAATAGCCGATATTACGCTCCCAAGCGCCTATGTGATGTATGATCCGGATACTGGCGCGTCCGAAACAGGAGTGGGTGCCATACCGGCATATGCTTTTGAACTCATAGGTGCCGTCAATCCTGAGTTGCTGCCAGCGCTTGATGAAGCCCGAACATCTGTACGGGGTTTGCGGCGGGTAGCACGTATAATTGAAGGAGTTGAGCCGCGTCTGTATGGGAGATTGCTCCGCACCGACCCATCACCCCAGGCATTTAAGCAGGCGCTAGCAACGATTCAGAAGAAATTGGAGGTATCATGAACAAACGAGTAAAGAGCACCGACAAACTTATGGCGCAAGGTATTGATGCCCTATCCAAGTTATGTGCAGGCAGTCGTGCTGTGGGCGACTTTGTTATAGGTCAGGACGAGCCCCGCCGTTGGCGTGTGTCGGAAACGCCGGCAGCCAGTCTCACTAACTGGATCGAAACCCCTGGTTATTTCCTGTCGGGCCGCCGTCCAGCTACCTACCGCCGCATAATTCAGATTGAAACCGACGCTCACACCCTGCAGGAGCAGGCCGAGCGCGATTGGCCGAATGCCGTGCCAGCCGTGGCGTTTGCTGTTGGCAGTGCGCTGGTAACAGCCGATCTGAGTATTAAGGAAATTATCGAGATGAACGAATTTGTCGCTCGTTCTGCAGATGGCGAGATGCCCCAGAGCGTCGCCGTGGCCATGGGTGTCGGTAAGGCAATGCTCCGTACCACCATTGGCGTCCGCAGCCTGAGCGAAAACACCTTTACCCAGGCTGAAGGCCCCGTAATCTTTAGTGGCGCGCTCGAGCTCCCTCACGGGCAGCGGGCAGACGCTGCGCTCATCGAACAGCGATTCCCTAACGCTCACATATTCTAGTTAGTGAGCGCCGACTGGACAGCCAGCCAAATGCCTGGATCTTTAGTGCTCTTGTAGCGCCAATACCACCATTCCGCACCCCACAAGTCTATGGGGTAGAGGCCGGTTTTGCGTGCCAGCCGCACATTGCGGTGTATGAAAGCCGGGCTCATCGATTTGTCCTGCTCCAAAATTGAGCTTTTCCAGATGGCCTGCGGGCACCATGGCTCCAACTGCAATTCATGAATAAACGCTGGCCGGTGCAATAATTTTTGTGAGAGCCGCCCCCTGAATCGGTGCAGCCATTCCTGGTGGTTTGCCGAGCGGTAGCCACGCTTGGCATGCACCGTATGGTAGTACGAAAAGCCTATAATATCCGGACGCGGCTGCCGGATGGGTAGGCCCCAAAAATCGCTGGTGCTCATGACGATCGGCCGGTTGGGGTCGAGCTCTTTGACCAGTTTGAATTCGCGCCGTAGCCGCTTGCGGTCAATTTCGGGCCGTTTGCCAAAACTGCGCAGTAAAGCCTCGTTTTCGAGCTGGTAACTTACGATATTGTCGTAGTGCTTGTAGCGCTCCACCACCGTGGTAATGTATTTCAATATTTCTTCGGTCCGCCAGTCTTTGGGCATTTTCCACGCCCAATCCGGCCAGTGATTTTCAGGCCAGCGCGGCTGCCGAACTCCCAGGCAGAGCGTAACGAGACACCCTTCTTTGGCAGCAGTTTCCATTTGCCAGTCCAGCTCGGCGAAATTGTACTCGCCCTGCCGTTTCTCGTGTTCGTTCCAATAACTCATCAGGCGGAAACGCCGGAAGCCAGCCTCTTTGATAAGCCACTCGAAAGCTTCTCTTGGGTCAAGCCCGAAGTTACGGCACTGTTTGATGGAAAAACTAGCTCCGAATCGCTGCGGGTCAATAATCACCGGTGTGTGCTGCATGTTCGTATTGTAGGCCTAGTAAACGGGCAGCGCTACTGTTCTTTGAAGGTATCTTGGGCAACCTTCCAGAGACTGTCATCATGCTGGATGGCTTTACGGTAGTACCAGTACTCAGCACCCCACAGGTATATCTCACGCATGCCGGTGCCCTTGCCGAACTTTACTCTGTCCTTGAAGCGCTGTGCGCTAAACGATTTGTTGGCCTCGTCTATGCTGATCTCGGACAACCCTTGGCCCTGTGGCCCCCAGGATTCTGCCTGCAACTCGTGGATGATCATGTCCTTGCCGGTCATAATTTTCTGCCAGCCAGCCACAAAGCCGTAGTACCAGGCCGGGAATGGATATTCGACGTACCGCTTGGTTAGTGTGGCGTCCCAGACGCGTTTGTAAATAGAGATGCCATATTCATCTGGTGTAGGCTCACCAACTGGCCAGCCCAGGGCGTTATTGCTGCGGTTCACAATGGCTGGGTGGTCCGGGTCAAGTTTTTTGACCAGCTTGTACTCATTCACCAGGCGTGACCGGTCGAATGCACCGGGAATTTGCTCGCATTCACCAAAGCCCTTCAGGAAGAATTCGTTTTCGACTTGGTAACTGCGCAATGCCGGCGAGTCTTTGTAGCGCTCTACCACCTTGCCCATGAACGCCTCCAGCTGCGGCTGCCATTCACTGACCTGCTTGCTGCGTGCCCAGTCTGGCATGTGACATTCAGGCCAGCGCGGCTGCCGCAGGCCCAAACTCAATGTAACTTCGGCGTCAGCAGCCTCGGCCTTTTCAAATTGCCAGTCCAGCAGGCTGAAGTCGTATTTGCCTTCCTCCGGCTCCAGCTGGTTCCAGTAGCTTACCAATCTGAAATGCCGTACGCCCACGTCGTCGATGAGCGCGTCCATGGTTTCTTTGGCATCGAGCCCCAGACTTTCGGCATATGCCGGGATAAACGATGCTCCCATCACCAATGGCTTGCTACTGCTCGTTGCGATGTACCACCGCGCAATCCCGAACATGCCGCCGAGTATAACCAACAGTAATCCCACCACGATAACGATGATTTTTTGGCAAATCCCCCGCCGCCAATAGCCAGCCAGCCATTGCCAAGCCATGACTATGTATTTTCTCAAGGTGCCTATCAGTTTTTGCATATAGAATACGTTACACTACCTTCTAATGGATGAAATACGCATGCGCGTTAGTATAGTTATACCAGCCTATAATGAGGAAGACCATCTTCGCCGGTGTTTGGAATCGATCGCCGCCCAAACGGTCAAGCCGTACGAGGTGATTGTCGTCGACAATAATTCCTCCGATCAGACCGCAGCCGTCGCGCGGTCATTTCCTTTTGTAACCGTAGTGACTGCAGAGCAGCAAGGCATCGTCCATGCCCGCAACGCCGGCTTCAATGCCGCCACCGGTGACATTATCGGACGCATCGACTCCGATGTGGTCATGCCCCCCAACTGGGTAGCGTATATCCAAGCATTTTATGCCAGGCCCGAGAACCAAAATCGTGCCTGGACGGGTTCCGGCTACTTTTATAACGTCCGGTTCAGCCGCCTTATCAGCTGGGTGTATGCCCAGCTTGCTTTCAAAATTAACAGGCTGATCAGCGGGTGCAGTTCATTGTGGGGCTCAAACATGGCAATTACCCGCGCCCAGTGGCTTGCCGTCCGAGACGAAGTGCATAATCGCACTGATATACACGAGGATCTAGATTTGACGCTGCACCTTGCCGCCGCCGGGTATGTCATTGTGTATGACCCCAAGCTCAAGACAAGAGCTGAACTACGCCGCGTCGTCAGCGAGCGCTCCCAGCTGTGGAAGTACACAATGTGGTGGCCCAACACGCTACGCCTGCACCGCAAACCGACATGGCTTGTGTGCTGGTGGATCAGTGTCACGGTAATTTATCCAGGGGTGTACTGCTTGGCATTTATGGAAGAAATCGCCCGCCTCGCTGGCCGTGCTCCCAAACTATAATAATTCAATTTAATTGACATTTTTACTACGTTGCCATACTTTATAGTCGAATGAACATTGAATAGGAGTGTATATGGACAGAGTAGGACGAGGGGCCGAGGCCATCCGTGCCGGACGCGCAGCCTTGGACGCAGAGGCAGCCGACCGCCGCCGGCAAACAGCCCAGCAGGAAGCGGATTTCAAGGCTGCCGAACGTGCCCGTCAGCAACGCATGCAGCAAATATTGGCTATGACCGACAGAGAGCGCCGTTGGCTGCTCTTTCCAGGCGACCGCCGAATCCTGGCCGAAGTCCGGGAAATGGAATGGTATAGCGAGGCCGGTGAGCGCCTGGATGTCTGGGTTGATGCCTTCCGCAAATGGGCTACCGAAAACGACATACCTACCAACGTCAATGTTGCGATGCCCCCACATCATCCTAGCCCCTTTCGGCGCGATCCGGCTCCTGAGCCGATGACGAGTGGCTGGGTCATATTCTCCGACACCCATACTTGGCGAGAAGATACTACGCCAGCTTGGGACCGTTTCCCCCGCTCCGAGGAACGCTCTGCCACGACTCACTTCTTCATACCGAAGGAGATGCAATCACAACCTTCATACTACGGTACAAAAGACCTGGCGAACGTGCGGGCAACCCCATTCGGCCCCGACCGCGACAATATGTATGCCGCCCACAACCCCCAGCGGATGCTGCTCCCTCAAGTTCCAAACGACGCGGCTATCGGTGCGTTAGAACGTAAACTTACGAACGGCATGTCCCAATGGGTCGCCGACAACCCGAGAGCTCCCTGGAGCAACACCGCCTAGCGTTACTGCAGCGGAGCGGTCTGCTTGCGACTGCCCTCTTCCACAACATTACAGTTAGCCCATAGGCCCTTCGCTTGTGCTCTGGCCTGTGCTTCTGCCGCCATATATTGCTCTTTGTCGTTAAACGGATAGATCGTGTAAGCGAATCCGTATCCGTTCTGGATAATTGCCAGGGCTACTGAGTCCCCATTGGCCAGGTATACGTGCCGTAGAAGCCGCCCGTAGCGGTCGCGGTCGTCATTCTGTTGGTCGCTCTCCATGGTTATCTTCTGGTCGCCGATAAGTGTCTTGAGGTATGCGGAGGCGGCAGGCCCGTAGCACTGCACCGGCTTGCCCGGGGCATGTGTTTCCGGAGTGTCGATGCCGATAATGCGGACTGTTTCATCTTTGCCGTCACCTTTGACGACGAATGTATCACCGTCGACAAACCGTTTTACCTCGTATGTGCCTCGCTCCACAGGGGTCTGCTGTGTGCTGCTTTGCGTTTGGGGCTGGTCGAACCATCCCATCATCTGGGCACCGGCAATACATACTACGATCCCCGCTGCTATGAGCGGGTGTAATTTTTTCGGGAATAAGCTGCGTCTGGCCATATTGGTTATGATTCTGTTTCTATTGTACGCTCTAAACCGCATTGCTGTGGCACTTCGAGTAATCTGTCCAAGCCTCTGCCGAGATGATTTTGTATCGATAGGCTGTACAGTACGCGTCCTTCCGCAAAGGTGCTGGTTACGATCCCTCGTTTTTCCAGGTCGGAGAAGATGACTCCGGGTGTGGTGTGGGTCATGCCCTGGCAGCGCGCTATTTGCAGCCCATACGTTCCGTTACTTCCCCTATTGAGCTGACAAGCCATGCAACCAAGTGCAGCGCGCCGGGTCGCACTGCGGGACTGGAAAATTCCCTTGTCGATCAGGAACTGTTCGGCGTCGCGGTTGATGGTGTCGTTAGTAAGCTTAGTAAGAGGCGGCCGAGGTTTGACTGGTTGCCGTAGCCGCTGTCGTGCTTCATCGGTCAGCCCACACTCTTCCGGTGCTGCAATGGCGCCAGCAAACCCGGTTTCGCGGGCCTGTTCCGTTAAACTGAACCATTGCGTGGGTGCGTTTACGCCGCGGTCCGTAGTGCGCTTTACCTCTCCGTGCAGAAGGCCAGTACCGCGCAGGCTGTCTAATAGCTTCCTGGCGGGATCAAATGTTACCCCCGCACATTGTGCGATTTCAGCCGTGCGCAGTTCAGCTGGCTCGCCAGTTCCCGCGTCTCCGTTCCTCTGCAGCCTGCACGCAATACAGCCCAACAACCGGCGTTGAATAGGACTGACTCTGCGGAGTACACCCTGGTCAAACAGCTGATCTTCCACGCGCCCGTTGCGCTCCTCCACGGAAGTGGTGTCGGGCTGGTCTGCCTGGGGTGTAAAAACAAGGGCGCCCTCAGGTTTGGCTGTGCCTCCGCCTGCTCCGCCCATTGTTTTTATAAGATCATAAATCGCATCAGTGGTCTGGTCGGGGCCGGCATTGCCGGGTTCGGCCTCACTCATACCTATTTCTCTCCCTGCTGTCTCCGCAAGCCACATTGCGCAGGAGCTTCAAGCAATTCCCTAAGTCGTGCGCCTAACTCGCTGTAGGTGGGCGTATATATTACCTTTGGCCTGCCGCGTCCCCCGGTATAATCTTCGGTATACGCCTCCAGGGCGCCGCCCTCGACCAGCTGGCCAAACGCCTTGGTTACCGTGTCGTGCCCAATATCCCGACATTGTTCGACGCCCATCGCATGTATGCCCTCTTCTCCGGAATGTATCTTGCAAGCCAAACAACCAAGTGCAGCCCGGCGTGTCGTACTCCGATTGTCGATAACCCCGGCCTCAACCAGGGCTTGCTCGGCCGCCATATTGGAAGTGTCACGCTCCCCCTCTAGCCCGCATTGAGCGGGCTGCTCCAATTTTGTCTCGAGGCCTATACTGTCGGCTCCGGGGCCGAGCACGTAGCGGTCTCTCGCGGAAACAGATGAGCGCGTGGGATCTACAGCACTAGATATAATGCCGAAGTCCATTAACCGTTGCATAAAACGCCGGACTGGAGCCGCAGCACGATCAGTACACCGGGCCACCTGTGGCAGTGATACGCCTTCTTGGCCGGTGGAAGGCCCAAACGGACAAGCCAAACAGCCAAGCGCAGCCCGTTGCAGGCTGCCACTTTTCGACGTTACCCCTGCTTCAACCAATAATTTTTCTGCCCCGCGGTTTGCTTGGCCTGAAGCAGCTACAACTGCGTTCGTATCGGATGGCGTAGGTCCACCCTCGCCGTCCATCGTTTTTGCCACCTCGTAAATAGCGGCAAGTGTTTGGTCGTCTGCCCCCGACCCACCTGCAGACTCAGTTGTCATTATTTGTTGTCCTCCATCCCGCATTGTTGCGGTTTCTCTGCGACCTCAGCAATACGCCGGCCGAGGTCTGTGTCGGCCGGGGTGTACACGAGTCGACGGCCCCCGGGCCACACTGGTTCTTCTTCGGCGTTTAGTACACCGCCGTCGGTCATTCGCCGCAATACCTTGAGTGCATGGCTTTTAGGAATTCCCGCACAACGGTACAGGCCATTAATATACACACCGTCGCCGGTTTCCTGCTTGCAAGCTAAACATCCCAAGATCGCGCGCGGGGTGCTTCCCCGGACTTCAAATACGCCCGCTTCCACTAGCATAGCCTCACCCTCCCCGTTAAAGCGTCGGGACGCACCTGTTTGGTCCAGACCGCATTCCTCAGGGATTTCAAGCGCCCGCTTGAATGCATATTCGACCGCCCTGCCCGTGAGCCTGAAATGATCAGGCGGCTTGCCCGCGCGCGTGTCCTCTTCGTGTTTCTCTGTTTTCAGAAATCCGCCTCTGGTCAACCTCGCCAGGATGCGGCGTACCCCTGAATTATTCATGCCGTTGCACTCGGCTATCTCTTGGGAGCGTACGCTTCCGGTATTGCCAGGCTGAGTCGCCAGCTTACACCCGATGCATCCCAGTATGCGCCGTTGGGCCATACTCCGGCGGCCCAGTACATTCAGGTCGATTAGTCGTTCTTCAAGGCCGACATTCAGGCGTTCGGAGGGCTGCCTCGCAGCGGGAGCCGCCTCTGACTCATCCGAAGCTGCGGCGCTGTTAACTGTTTCATCCCCGGCATCGCCGTGGCCGTCCAGTGTCCTGATGACATCGAATACTGCGGCCGTCGTCAAGTCGGGATTGCCAGTAACAGAGCTGTTAGGCACCTCAATTGTCATTTTGCTTGTCCTCTAACCCACAGTAAGGCGGTATCTCCAGCGCGGCGGCTACTTTTTTACCCAGCTCCGTATCCGCTGGCGTATAGACGATCCGGTTGTGGCCGGCATGCTTGCCCGGCTCAGTGCGCCCTTGTAATACACCGCCATCTGCCAGCCGTTGTACGACCGATTGATGGTGGCCGCGGGCCTGCCCGGAGCACTGCCCAAGCCCATTGACATACACGCCATCGCCAGCTTGCAGGCGGCAAGCCAAACATCCCAGTATTGCCCGCGCCGTACTCCCCTTGGTAGCAAGGACGCCCGCTTCCACTAGCATTGATTCTGCGTTTGCATTGAGTCGGTTCCCACCCTCCTGGTCGAGGCCGCAGGTTCCCGGTATCTCCAACTTTCGCTTAAAGGCGAACTCAACCGCTCGAGGGGTAAATCGGTAGTAATCCGGGTTGCCGTACCTTGTTGGGTCGGCGCGTTTCTCTGTCTTCAAAAACCCGCCCTCGACCAGCTTTCCCAGGATGCGCCGGACCGGTAGATTCTCTGCACCCATGCAATCGGCTATTTCCATGGAGCGTACGCTTCCAGTATTACCGGGCTGAGTCGCCAGCTTACACCCCACGCACCCTAATACGCGCCGCTGCGACATGCTGCGTTTTCCAAAAATACCATGGGAAATAAGCCTATCCTCAAGGACCGTATTGATACGTTCGGCGGGCAAGTCTACGACACGGTTCTTGCAGCTTTCAGGGTTTGCGACCCGCGGTGGAAGGTCCACGGGTGTGGGAGCTGGTTCCGCCCCATTTTCACCGCGCTGGCCGCCCATAGTCTGTATTACGTCGTAAATCGCGCCGGTGGTACTGTCGCACCCCGCCGTATTGGGCTGTTGTTCGATCGGGCCAGCACTCATTATTCTTCCTCCAATCCGCACTGTTGCGGTATTTCCGCCGCTTCAATGAGCGAGCCCGCCAGATCTGTTTCGGTGAATGTGTAGATAATGCGAGGCCGACCCCGGCCAGTACTTTGTTGCTCTTCTGCACGCACAATACCAGCCTCCTCAAGTCGTTTGAGCATGGTATGGGCCCAGCTGTGTTCAATGCCTTGACATTTTTCTATGCCGCTCATGTACACACCCTCACCGGTCTGACTTTTGCAAGCCATGCAGCCAAGGATGGCCCGGGACGCATTGGCCCGGTTCGTTATTATTCCGGCTTCCACCAGCAGCTCTTCGACACCTGCGTTCGGTCGTAGCTGCCCCTCGGCGCGCCGCAGCCCACATTCACCAGGAGCTTCAAGGTGTCTCGTAAAGTCGGAATGTGCACCCTCGTCAGTCAGGCTGAATAGGTCTGGGCGTCTACCTACGCCAGCTGCTTCTTTTTGCGGCTGTGATACGATGAGTCCCGCACCGGCCAATCGCGTAAGCGCCCGGTGTGCGTTTCCGCTGTCCATGCCGGAACACTCCGCGATCTCACGCGCAGTGATAGTTTCGCTATCGCTGCCTTGACCGGCAAACCTGCACCCCACACATCCCAACACTCGCCGTAGCCCCATACTTCGACGGCCAATATAGCCCTGTTCAATAAGCCAGGTCTCTGCATCTACATTGGCGCGCCCTAGAGGTTTGCCGTCGCTGGAGCTCCCGGTCTCGCCGGACGTTCCGCCGGAAGCCGCAGTGCTGTCTTGAGCACTCCCGGTCTCTTCACTGCCCATTGTATGTATCACATCATAAATCGCCCCGGTGGTCTCGTCACCCGCGCCCATGCCGGTGCATTGCTTTTCTGGCTCGTTGCTCATTCCTTGTCTCCGTTCCCGTTTTCCAGACCGCACCGTGATGGCACATCCAAGTTTTCTTTGATTGATCCTGCAAGCTCCGAATTGGTAAAAGTATAGAGTATACGGGGCTTTCCTGGGCCGTCATGTTTTTCTTCCTGGTCAGCCTTCAGGACGCCGGCATCCACGAGCCGCCTCAGCGTATCCAATGTCCGTCCATGGGCGACACTTTGGCATTTTTCTATGCCCGTAAGGAATACGCCTTCATCAGTCTGCTGCTTGCACGCCAGACACCCCAACACAGCTCTAGGTATGTTGCCTCGGATATCAAACACGCCTGCTTCAATAAGTGTTTTTTCGCCTGCGGCATTGGGCCGCAGCTGCCCCTCTGTACGCTCCAGCCCGCACTCTTGCGGCGCCTCTAACCTGCCCTTGAAGGACCTCCTGACGCCGTTGCGCGTCAAACTGAACTGCTCAGGCGGCCTATTCTTCCATCTGCTGCCGTCCGGCTTCCTTTCAGTAACGCGGGAAAAGAGATACTCACTATCAGTCAGTCGCCCCAAAATCCGGCGTACAGCGCTGTTATCCATCCCCGTGCATGCTGCAATCTCACGCGATGTAACCATGCCGCTGCGCCCTGGCCGGCCCGCCAACCTGCATCCTAAGCACCCCAACACTCGCCGTTGCGACAAGCTCCGGCGATTTAATGCCCAGTCGTCGATAAGCCACTTTTCCAGCTCTTCGTTTTCCTGCCCTGCCGGTGAGTCGGGTTCGGACTTTTCGGTTCCGCTGGTTACTCCGCCAGAGGCCATTGCCTCTGTGGCTGACCCTTCGGAACCTTGTTCCCCAAGAGTGTGTATGATGTCATAAATAGCCCCGGTGGTGCCATCACCGGGTGGAGTTACGAGTTCACCACTCATGCTGCTGCTGGACCTTTCTCCTGGTTGTTGGGCTCCAGCCCGCAGGCTGAAGGCACCTCAAGTAACTCGGCAAGCGCTTGCCCGGCCGGCGTTTGTGACGGTCTGTACACGATGCGTGCTCTACCACCCTTATTTGCTGGGCCACGCTGCTCCTCAGCTGTGAGGATGCCTGATTCGTATAAGCTGCGTAATGC
>Ga0075364_10002052_pt1 | contig 11243 bp, 15 predicted proteins | sample EndMetdeltDD1764_FD_71517 | JGI IMG/M metagenome (GOLD analysis project Ga0075364, IMG submission 71517) | Populus endosphere microbial communities from Tennessee, USA - Endosphere MetaG P. deltoides DD176-4 | ecosystem: Host-associated > Plants > Roots > Endosphere | place: USA: Tennessee...
GTGTTCGATGAAGCCTCCCTGGTAGCCGCTCTCTCCCGCGCGGAGGGCGAACAGATTCTCCAAGGGCGTCAACGGGCAGAGGAGTCCCGGCATCGCTTCCACATAGACGCCCCACGCGGCGGCCAGGAGGTGCGGTATCGCGATCCAGCGGTAGCGTCGAGCCAGCCAACCCCCGGCCACGACGAAGATGAGAAAGGCGAAGTGAACGGCCACCGTCAGCTCGGTGAGGACCCGGTAGATCAACGGACTTCGCCCGGCATTCGAGGTGGCGTCTCCGCGCACACGCAGCCCCCCGAGTGCCGAACGCGTTCATTGATGACCGCGCGTACGGAGCGCGTCCTGATGGTCTTCGGGTCCCAACGAGAACGCTCAGCCCACGGGCCCAGCAGCGGCTTCATGACCATCTCGTCGGCCGCCAGAAGAATCGCCAGCCGAGCGGCGTCTCGGAGGGCCAGCTTGTCCTCCTCGAGGGCCAACTCGAGCTCGATGGCGTCGAGCGAGTCCGCGCGGCCGCTCCGGCGTCCCATGGACTACGGCAGGAGATCGGCGATGGTCCGGTCGAGGTCCAGTCGATGCATCGGCTCGCCGCGCAATGTCCCGAGTTCGCGACATACCGCGGCCGCGTAAGGCAGAGCCGCGCGGCGACCGTCTCAGGCACCCTTGTTCTTGTCGTCCCAGACCATCGGCTCCCAAAGCTCGATCTTGTTTTGGTCTGGGTCCATGATCCACGCAAACTTGCCGTTCTCGTGCGATTCGGGTCCTTGGATGGCTTCCACACCCCCCGCACGCAGCTGCTCGAGCAGCTCGGCGAGGTTGTCGACCCGGTAGTTGATCATGAAGGAAGACTCGCTGGGGCTGAACCACTGGCTGTCTTTATCCGCGACATGCCACACCGTAAGGCCTCGATCCTCGGCCTTGTCGTCCGGCCATCGGAGGATAGCGCCGCCAAAGTCTTCCAGCGGCATGCCCAAGTGCTTCCGATACCATGCTGCCAGTGCGGCCTTGTCGCCTCTGCTCTTGAAGAAGACGCCGCCCACTCCGGTGACTTTCGCCATGGCTGCCCTCCTTGATGTCTATTCGCCCAACACCAACTGCGTCGACGTCTACCCGGCATGCTGGCTGCACCTATGACGTGCGTGCTTGACGCAACGCGACGAGCGTCCCGATGAACATTACGCCCACCCACACCAAAGAGGCCAGGGACGCTACGGAATTGGCGAGAAAGACGATGACGTTGAGGGCCGGCCCCGCAGGCTCCAACCCGCGTACGCCCCCGATGGCCGCCACGACCAACGCGATGGTAAAGCCGTACGCGGATGTCACCACAGAATAGACGAGGAGGGCGAGGCTCCGCGCAGTGAGAACGAGCAGGTGACACACGCCGGCGACCACCATGAGCCATATTCCACCAACGACCAGACCGAAGTGCGCAACCCGCCAGGCGCGCACGGCTTCTTCGCCCCAGTCATGGGTGATGGCGCGACCGTACGGCACACCACACAGCAGCCCGACGAGCAGGACAACGAGCCCGTGCAGCAGGATTTGCAGCTGAGCGCGCTTCATCGTCTTCGTTCTCGTACTTCCATGCCCGGCATCCCGGTCAAACGCGCTGCGCCGTGCTTGAACTGAAGGCTCAGAACCAGGTGCGTCTTCGGTAGGCTGTGTACTCAGGTCCAAAGGCATCAGCCAGCACTCGATCCTCTCGCCTCGCGCGCAAGAACTCGATCGGTGTCAGCGCCACCCACGCGACGAGGATGGGCCAGACCTGCAAGGCCAGCAGGCTGCCGAAATATGCCAGGCAGCCGAAGACGTAGATAGGATGTCGGAACTTCGAGTACAGCCCTCGGGTCACCAGGCGCCGAGCTTCGGGCATCGCGGAAAATGCGTTGCCGAGTTGGCGTCGTGCCACTACCCAGAAGGGCAACGTTACGGCGGCGAGGATGAGACCGGCGTACCAGATGAAAGTGTGTGGGCCAAACCGAACGGCAAGAGCGGAGAGGACCACGCACGCAACGACGTCGGTCCAGGCGAGGATCCTCCTCACCATCCACCATCAAGCCTTCCCGATTCGTCGCCCTACGCGAAGTCCGTCGAACGCCAAGATCAGCGGCGAGCCTCCATTCTAGCCTTGGCTCGCCCGCCGCCTCTTGTTGTTGGGCGGCATCTCCAGGCATCGGTTCTCCTCACGGAATCGGCACGTAGAGTACGGAGAGAACGAGCGTCCAGGTCCACTCCACGCCCATGACGGCCGCCAGAACGGGAAGTGGCACCGTCGCCTGTGCAGGTCGGGCTGCGCGGTGATGACGGCGGGCCTGATGCTCGGACAGGAAGCTTGCAGCAGCGCTCCCACCATCAGCACGGATGTCAGCTCCGCTCTCTCAAACGTTGCTGCGGGTGGTATGCCAAAGCAGAATCCATGGGACTCGGAAAGCCACCACAGCAAGTGGTGAAGCGATTCCAGTCCCCACACGAACACCGGCATGAACCAAGTCATGTCGGCGGCCGACCGTATGGAAGGCTGAGCGCCAAGTCGCCGCGGCCAGCGTGTGACGGCCAGGAGCTGGACACCGATGTACAAGAACGTCAGTTTGTACTGGAAGACGTCGGGCATCCATTCGCGGACATCCACACTCATCGCCGGCCTTCTTACGTGGACACCGCTTGCGCCGCTCTGGGTCCGCCCAACACTTAGAGCGGCGAAGCCTCATCGCGTGCGCCGGCGGCTTCGTTCGCCGCAACTCATTGTTCGACAGCGCCTCCTCAAGGCGACAGCCGAAAAGTCACTGGCGCAGACGCGATAAACGGCACGGCTTGGTCCCCTTTGAACGCGGGCACGAATCGCCAGCCCTTCACGCACTTCAGGGCAGCGTCGTCCAGTCCTGCAACCGACTCAAGGACTTCCGCGTGAGAAACGCGACCCGTGACGTCGATTACAACCATTAGCAGGACAGTCCCCTGAATCTTCTTCTGGAAGGCGTCCTTGGGATACTTAGGCTGCGAGATCTTCGTAGGCTTCGGAGGTCGATCATAGTCAGTAGGAATCCCCATGGCCTTGGCCTTGGCTTCAGCTACTGCAGCGTGTTTGCCGAAGCCCTTGAAGGTCTCTTCCGCGGGCTGCTCACTTGACGTCGATGGCGGAATCAGGAGCAGGACACTCATGAGGTTCAGAACGCCGACGAGCGACAACATCTGCCTCATGAGGGCCTCACTATCTGAACCATCATTCGTCCGGCGAACACTGAGATCAGCGCCGAAGCTCCATCCGAGCCGGGCTTCGTTCGCTGCACCTCATTGTTCGACGGCCCTTCTGATGTCCGAGCATGGTCATCATCGGGACCAGACACCTTCCATGAACCCGAGGCTGTGAAGCCACGTTCCTACGAGCAAGGCGACCGCCATGAGAACGAAGAAGGGGACGTACCGAGGCCACGCCGGTGCGCCGGCAGTGCTGTACCCAAACATTAACCCTTCACCACGCCCTGCCAAGTTCTCGTCTTCAGCTCTCTCGGTCGCTGCGCTGGGTCGGTCTCGGCGTCCTCCCCTCCAGATCCACAAATAGCACGCTGTCCCACCCACCGCTGCGAGGATAACGATGCCGACCACAGGGACCGCAACAATCCATAGGGCGCCTTGACCCGTGGCGACCAAGGAAAGGATCACGCCAAGGTCTCCAGTCCTTCAGCCCTCGTCACTGGTCCGTCGAACACACAGATCAGCGGCGAAGCTTCTTCGCTTGCGTCGGCCTCGTCCGCTGCATCTGTTTGTTCGACGGCGCCATCAAGCGCGCCTATTTCACCTTCGGCCGGTGGTACTTGTTGGCGCTTTCCAGTGCCCGATTCGCGACGGTCGCTCGGCCGCCGATGTAGTTCGTCGCCGCGGCGGAAGACCGTGCCTGCTGATCGCGGAGCGTGGCAGCGTCATGGTCAAGGCAGCAACGCTTGTATTTCTGCCCGCTCCCACACGGGCATGGGGCGTTTCTGCTGACCTCTCGGACGTCTCTCCCGCTGAAGACGCGCCCAAGCCAACCCATCACGCGACCGAGCACCGCTTTAGTCTAAGTCCGCTCGGTCGTGTACGCGTAGCGGCTTTGCCCCAGCCGCGAACGGGGGATTGGTGTTCCTTGGCCCGGCCAGGCGGCAGTGCCGAGCGTCCGCCCAACACCAAGATAAGCTGCGAGGGCCGCCATCGTGAATGCCCGGACCTCGTCAGCTGCATCTTGTTGTTGTGCGGCCGCCGCTTCATTTCTCATCCTCGTCCGGGTCGTGTTCACAGAGCGCCTCTCGGACGACTGGCTCCCGCAGTCCAGTCGTTTCCAGCAGACTCGCGGCGGCACTCTCGCAAGCAAGGACGCCAAGCAGAAGATGATCGCTGTGAATCTTGCGATGACCGAGAGCCTCTGCTTCAGCCCACGCGCGGTTAAGTACCTGCTTGGCCTCCGTACTGAGCGGCACGTCGACCACTCCGGGCACACCGCCGCCGCGAAGCAACGCCGCGACTCGGTCCCGAAGGTCCGCTCCAGCCATGGGCAGAGTCACGAAGTGACGGGACGCCAAGACATCAGCGTTGAGAAGCCCACAAAGAAGATGCTCCGGGGTGATCGCCTGTCCGCCCAATCGGCTACGGCCTGGCGTGCGTGAAACACCGCCCGACGCGCCTCCATCGTGCACCGGTCAAAGAACACCCAGATGTCAGGAACGGTACCGACGTCCATCGTCCAGCCTCAAGGTCCGCACAACACCAAGATCAGCGGCGAAGCTTCATTCGGGCCGCGCTTCGTCCGCTGCATCTTGTTGTTGGGCGGCCTCACTGCCGCGCTGCTACGCTGAGGTCGTACTCGCGGACGCGCCTCACCTCGGCCTTAACATCAGCGAGCCCAGCCAACTCCTTGACGAATACCGCCGATCGACCCCATCTACTGTCCCGCCAGCCACCGCCATATCCGTATGCCGCGACGTGTTGTTTGAAGGCCCTGAACCAGCCGCTTCGCATTAGTCGATGTGTCTCGACCCTTGTCACCCCTTCTGGCAGGACGGACAACATGGCAGATAAGTACAACTTCTTCGCCCGCAGACTCCGCCGGTTGGCGTGGATATTGAAATGCACTGCCCACCGAGTACCGCCTACGACGATGACGCGCTTCGGCCCACGAAACGCGACGTGACCACTCCACCAGCCGGGCGCTTGACCACCTAGCCATCGCCACACAGCTGCGTGCTCCCTGCCAGATCGAGTTTGGAAGGCGTTCTCTTGCATGGAACCGGCCCTACGGTGTGGGTTCATCGGCCGCCGTTCGCCGGGTGATTGGGTCCGCCCAACACACAGATCAGCGGCGAGGCTCCATTCTGGCCATGCCTCGTCCGCTGCATCTGTTTGTTCGGCGGCCCGCTCACAGGTGCGGAACCACGCCACTACCTCGGACGGTGCTGATGACAGTGATAGTGACTCCATCGATGGGAGGAGCTGTCAGGTGGCGCGGTGGGCAACTGCGGCACTCAATGTGAAGCTCCTGCGGGGAAGCCCATCGAAGCGTCAATTCGTGTGCTCCGTCCGCACTGTAGGCGTTTATCCCGTCCGAGCGTCCCGGTGTCTCCATGTCCACCATTGTCACGTAGGCGACGGTTGCACCGCAGTTGCGCAAGTAGGAGTGGGCGACGTGCTTACCGTCGGGCGACGTGACTCGGACGTCATCCTCGTTCCCACAAAGGCCGCAGCCAGCAACCGTAGTTGTCGCGAGGACGGCCGCGGCCAACTCAATCAAGGTGATCCTCATCCCGTCGCTCTCAAGGTCCGCCGAACACACAGATCAGCGGCGAGGCTCCGACCTGACCGCGCCTCGTCCGCTGCATCTGTTTGTTCGCCAGCCCGCGGTTTAGGCGCTCCAGGTTAATCCTCTGCGGCGTATGCCCGTCCAAAAGCTCACGGCGATACCAAGGATAACGGCGCCGAAGCCGCCAACGAAGGTCCCAATGTAGAGGTACGCCATTCCTGGGTGTGAGGGCAGCACACGTGTGACGACGCTCGCATCGGCAGGCGCCGAGCCCTGTTGCGCCAGCCGCTGAGCTGCAGCGGAAGCGAGATGGACGATCAGGAACGCCCACGACGCCACGAGTGGCACATTGATCCCGCCGTATCGGTAAGCGACGAAGGTCGCCACGGCAACGGAAGTGGCTAGTATGACGGTCGCATGAAAGTGAGCCACGACGAAGAACGTGTCGTGCAGCTGGACATCGATGCCTCGGTGCGATGGGAGCAGGAGCGCGAGAGCGGCAGAAAGAAGGACCGCCGCTGGCAAGGCAACGACGTGCGCGGTGATTACGGCGGCGCGGGTCATGTATTAGGTCTGGCGAACAAATAGGGTTGTTTCCGTAGGCGCATCGAGAGTGATTCTCGCCGTTCTGCTGCGCGGACGCGCCTGCGGAAACAGCCTGTTGGACTAAACCGCGGATTCAGTCCGTAGGGGGATTGTACGCCTGTGACTCTGCGGGCAGGGCGGGTCGGAAGGGGTGATCGGGGAGCAAGAGGCCATCAGGTGCGACCTGCGGATGGCATGAGCGACGTTAGAGTGCGCCAAGCGGTGGCGAAGTCGCCGCCACTCGTGTTTGGCGGGGGCGCTGTGCACACGAAGACCTGCGCGGAGTAGTGGACGGCGTGTCGTGCGCCCTCGGAAGCTCATGGGCCGCGTGACGGTGTCGGGTCGAGGGCGTACGCGATTCGGACGCGGCCGAGGTGACAGACCGGGCACCGCTCGGGGTCGCGTCCGGTGAGCCTCTGGTAGAGGGCCTGCCAGTCTTCGGTGGTGGAGACGATGGGCTCGGGCGGGGCCGCCGATCCAAGAAGTGCACGCGCCCGTTCGACGAGTGCGGTGCGCTGCCCATTGGCCAGGAGACCGTAGTGACGGATGCGGACGAAGCGGCTGGGCAATGTGTGCAGCAGAAAGCGCTGCACGAATTCGGTCGCGGGCAAGGTGAGGAGGGCGGCTCGGTTTGCCCGGCGGCGATCGCGGTAGCGGAAGGTCACCTCGCCATCGTGGAAGGCCAAGATGCGCTCGTTGCCGATGGCGACGCGGTGCGAATACCGGCTGAGATAACGTAGCACCTGATCCGGTCCCGCCATCGGCGCCTTGCTGTAGACGACCCATGGTGTGCTGGCGGCCTCCTGCAGGCGCTGCCGGGCAAAGGTCTCGGGCATGGACAGGGATCGGGATGAGACGGCGGCCTCGAAGCGCTCGAGGAGCTTGCCCCTGAAGACCCGGGAGAGCACGCGGACGGGCAGGAAGAAGGAGGGACGTGTGCCGATCCATCGCGCGCGGTCGAGGCTGAGACCACCCCCGGTCACGATGCAATGCACGTGTGGATGGAAGCGCATGGTCTGCGTCCAGGTGTGAAGGACGGCGATGGCTCCCGGTGTCGCGCCGAGGCGTGACCGAGCCACGTCGCTCACTGCGTCCATGGCGGCGGCAAAAAGCGCTTGGTACCCCGCACGGTGATTGGCGAAGAAAAGCGGATGCAGAGCCGTGGGCACGGTGAAAACGAGATGGAAATACGGCACCGGGAGTAGATCTCTGGCTTGCGCGGCGACCCACCGTGCCTGGTCGAGGCTCTGGCATTTCGGGCAATGACGATTGCGGCAGGAGTGGTAGACCGCCGTCGTGGCGCCGCAGGTGTCGCACACCTGGACGTGGCCGCCGAGCATGGCGGTGCGGCACAGGACGATGTCGCGAATGGCTCGACGCCGGTCGCGGCTCAGACGCTCGGGAGGCGGCGAGTGCGCCGCGAGGATGTCTGCGAGTTCCGGGCGGCGGCCAATACTGGCCGCCATGCCCTACTTCGAGGGTGCCTCCCGCAATCGGTCCAGCGGGCTCCGCGTCTCCCTCAGGTAGGCGCCCGCCACATGGGTGTAGCGCTCGGTGGTCGCGAGACTGCGATGGCCCAGGAGCGCCTGGATCGCTCGCACGTTGACGCCTGACTCCATGAGATGAGTGGCAAAGGTGTGGCGCAGCGAATGGAAGCTGACCGGCTTTTCGATGTGGGCCGAGTCCTTTGCCACCGCGAATGCCCGCTGCACGACGGTGGGATTCAGCGGTCGCGCCCCGCCTTGCCCGGGAAAGAGCCATGTGCGCGGCCTGGTCTTCTTCCACCATACCCGGAGCGTCTCCAGGAGCGATGCCGAGAGCATCACCGTACGGTCCTTTGCACCCTTGCCCTGCTCCACGCGGATCATCATCCGACCGCTGTCGATGTCGCTCACCTTGAGGCGAAGGACCTCGCTCAGACGAAGGCCGCCCGCGTAGGCGACCTCCATGATCGCGCGGTCTCGCAGCGTCGGAGCGGCGTCGAGAAGACGCCGTACCTCGTCGCTGCTGAGCGTCACCGGCAGCCGCTGCGGCGTGCGCTGGTAGCTCGCAAGACGCCAGTCGCGGGGAACGACGTCTCGGTAAAAGAAAGTGAACGCGCTGATCGCCTGATTGAGGCTCGAACTCGACCGCTTCGCATCCGTCAGCCGGATCAGGAAGCTCCGCAGGTCAGCTTCCTCAAGTTCGTCCGCGGGCCGGCGCGACTGCTTCACCAGGCGACGCATCCAGCCGAGATAGGCCTTCTGTGTTCGCGCCGCGAATCCGCGCAGCGCCATGGCCTCTCGCATCGCATCACTGTGCTTGCCCATCTGTTCCTCCTCGCGAATGACGTCACGAGGCAGATGGCTACGGCAGGAACGTCGCTACGACAACTCCACCGCGAAGCGGTTTAGTTCAACACTTAGTATCCAGAACTCCAATACCCATTATCACCGCGTACAGCCGTGGCTAATAGATATCCGAGCGAAGGCCCTCGCTGCAAGTAGTGGCAAAGGCCGTCATTAGCGCAACCGGCAATGGTCGGAGCCGAGATGGCAAGCGAGCGAGTGCGCTGGTAACAGATATCGGGGCGAAGGACCGACGACCGAGGGCCCATGATCAGGGCTGGTCGAGAGGGCTCCGTACTCCGCGGCCGCCGCGGTTGAGGACATGGGTATAGATCATCGTGGTTGCGACGTCACTGTGGCCCAGGAGCTCCTGGATCGTGCGAATGTCGTAGCCGAAGTCGAGAAGGTGCGTTGCGAAAGAGTGACGGAGGGTGTGACAGGTTGCCGGCTTAGTGAGGCCGGCCGCGCGCACAGCGCTCCGGAATGAGCGCTGCAGGAGAGACTCGTGGACGTGATGCCGGCGGCGCTGGCCCGTAGGGGAGTGAACGTAGACGCGCGCTGCGGGGAAGACCCATTGCCACGCCCACTCCTCCGTCGCGTTCGGGTATTTTCGGTCGAGCGCATCCGGAAGCTCGACGTGACCTGACCCATCCGTACAGTCCTTCCGGTGATGCAGGCGCCTCCGCTCCAGATGGCGCTGCAACGGGACGACGAGTGCCGCCGGTAGGACCGAGACTCGATCCTTGCGTCCCTTGCCGTCACGTACCGTGATTGCCCCGCGGTCGAAATCGAGATCCTTGACCCGTAGGCGGGCGCATTCGAGCAGGCGCAGCCCTGCGCCGTACATCAACGACATCATCAGCCACGGTAAGCCGTGGAGGTGTCGCAGGACGCGCAAGACTTCTTCCCTGGACAGAACGACAGGCAGCCGCACAGATGGCTTGGCCCGGATTGCGTCCAGACCGTGGAGTTCGCGGCCGAGGACATCGCGATAGAGAAACAGCAGGGCGGAGAGCGCTTGGTTCTGTGTCGAGGCCGTGACCTTGCCGCGCGTGGCCAGGGTCGACAGGAACCGCGTGATCTCGACCTCGCTCATGTCCTCGGCCGAGCGTCCGTTGTGGAAGGACAGGTAGCGTTCGATCCATCCTGCGTACGCCTTCTCCGTCCGGCGGCTGTAGTGGCGGGCGGCGATAGCCTCCCTGACTCGAGTGATGACGGGGCGCGCGGGCACGGATGATGGCGGGGCAGGGGACACGGAAATCGTGGAAGGGCCCTCCGCCCGGCGCTTATCGGCCAGAGGCGTCCGGCAGCTCTCACGGAGCACGCCGCCAGGAAGCTCTGGGACGTCCCAGCGCCCGCGGTATGTCGCTCGTTCCATGATCATCGGGCTGCCACCTCGTCCCAACCGTAGCGGTCGGGAAGGACAAGGTGGGACCGGAACCTGAATCAACCGGCGGCGGGCGCTTGCGCCTTCCGTCCCTTGCGGACGACCCACCACAAGACCGTCGCAAGGATGCCCAGCGCGAGGGCGATCGCGATCGCGAAAAGCCCGATCGTCGATCTCAAGATGCTGCGGCGATCGATCAGCGCCCCCACTTCGAGGGGCCGGCCCGCCAGCCCTTCCGCGACCGTCTCCCTCCAGGCCACGATGTTGCCGCGCTCGACCCCGGCGAACGCGTTGCGATGCGAGTAGACCTTGCTCGGCAGGTGGAAGCGCACCGCCATCAGGCCGTCGCGGGACTCGAGCGGAACGTCCGGCAGACCGGGCGGACGCGACCAGCGCCCGTCCAGCCGGAGGTTCTCGCCCTCCGGGCCCACGCTCAAGGCCAGGTCGGGAAAGGCGGGCGTTCCGGTCAGGCGATTGACGTCCGGGAAATCCGCGGCCACGAACACGTAGGGCCGGCCCGCGCGATGGGTGAGGGTCACCCGCCGCACGCGCAGGCCCGAGGACTCGAAGAGCGCGCGCACCGTCTGGAGGGCCGCATCCTCGTCCGCGGGCGACACGCGCACCCCCTTCATCGCGCCCCACAGCTCGGGGCGCGCGGTGACGTTGACGGAGCCGGACCCGTCCACCCGGATCCAGAACTCGTGCTCGAACTCGTAAACAACGCAGCCGCGCAACGAGAGGGCCAGGAGCAGGGCGAGGACCGAGCGCGACATGGGACGGCGATTCTAACCGGATAGAATCGTCGGATGGCCCGACCGCACACCGTCTACCTTATCGATGGCAGCGCGCAGCTCCATCGCGCCTACTTCGCCATCAAGGGCCTGGCCACCACCCGCGGCCTACCGACCAATGCCGTCTACGGCTTCACCACGATGCTGCGCAAGCTCTACGAAGACGAGGAGCCGGAGTGGGTGGGCATCTCCTTCGACCTGCCCGGCGCCACCTTCCGCCACGAGCAATACACGGAGTACAAGGCCACGCGACGGCGGATGGACGATGACCTGGCCGTCCAGCTACCGTACGTGAGCCGCGTATGCGAGGTCTTCGGCCTGCCCCGCCTCGACGTGAAGGGCTTCGAGGCGGATGACGTGATCGCGACCCTGGCCCGCCAGGCCGT
>Ga0075364_10002053_pt1 | contig 11242 bp, 10 predicted proteins | sample EndMetdeltDD1764_FD_71517 | JGI IMG/M metagenome (GOLD analysis project Ga0075364, IMG submission 71517) | Populus endosphere microbial communities from Tennessee, USA - Endosphere MetaG P. deltoides DD176-4 | ecosystem: Host-associated > Plants > Roots > Endosphere | place: USA: Tennessee...
GTTCGAAGATGACTCGGTGGTGGTCCTCGGGCGAGCCGAACATCGCCCGGTTCAGGGCCGCCCGCCGCAGATACAGGTGCAGATCGTGCTCCCAGGTCACGCCGATACCGCCGTGCAACTGGACGCAATCCTGCAGCATCACCGGGGCACGTTCACCGACATAGGCTTTCGCCACGCTGACGAACTTGCGTGCGTCCGGCGACCGCGCGCCGACGGCCTCGGCGGCACCGGCCGTGGTGGCCCTGGCGGCCTCGAACCACAGCTTCATGTCCGCGAACCGATGCTTGAGGGCCTGATAGGAGGCCAGCGGCCTGCCGAAGCTGTGCCGGTCGAGCAGCCACTGATTGGTCATCGCCAATACCGCATCGAGGATGCCGACGGTCTCCGCGCACTGCAGCACCAGCGCCACCTGACGCTGGCGTTCGATCACCTCGGCGGTCTGCTCGGCCGAGCCCACCACCGCGGCGGTATCGACCTGGACACCGTCGAAAGAGATCCGGGCGTAACGCTTCACCATGTCCACCGAGCGCTGCGTCTCGACGCTCACGCCGGCTGCGTCGGCGGGCACCACGAACTGCCGCACCGCGCCGTCGAGGGTCGCGGTGACCAGCAGCACGTCCGCCGCGTCGCCGGACTCGACCCGATCCTTGACGCCGTCGATCCGGTAGCCACCATCGGTCGCGGTGGCCGTCACCTCGGCCGTCGACGGCGCGAACGGTTTTCCGGGTTCATAGACCGCCCAGCTCGCCACCGCTGCGCCGGACACCAGCGACTCGATCGTCGTCTCATGCCCATCGGGTGCCTCGACCAGTCCGGCCAGCACCACGCTGACCGGATGCAGCGGGCCGGGGGCGACGGTGCGGCCGGCCTGCTCGGCGAGCAGTGCCAGGTCCGCGACGCCGTCACCGGAGACGCTGCCGCCGCCGAGCTCCTCGGGGACCAGCAGGCTCGCCCAGCCCAGTTCGGCAGCACGCTGCCACCATTGGGAGTCGAACGACCCTCCCGTGCCCTGGATTTCACGCACCTTGCTCAGCGGCGCCTCTTTTTCCAGGAAGGCCTGTGCGGTGGAGGCGAACAGCATCTGTTCCGGATTGGCCGCAGCGGTCATGGAGATCTCCTGTCAGGCAAACGTCATGGCGGGCACGTCCGGCTTGTGCACGATCGTGTTGGGAACCTTGAACAGGTCGATCAAGTTGGCGCCCATCACCTTTCGCACGCCCTCTTCATCGAGGCCGTTGGCCTCCAGGTCGCTCACCAGGTTGATGGGATCGGCAAGGCCCTCAGGATGCGGCCAGTCCGAACCGAAGATGACGCGGTCGATACCGCACAGATCGGCCATGTCCTTGAAGTTGTCTTCCCAGAACGGTGCCACGTACACGCAGCGCCGGAACGCCGCGATCGGATCCTCGGGGAAGGAATCCGGCATCTTCGAGTAGACGTCCTTGAACTGGTAGTGCAGGTACGGCACCCAGGATGCACCGTTCTCGACCGACAGGATGCGCAGGTCCGGGTTGCGGGTGAGCGCGCCGTGGCAGACCAATGCGGCCATGGTGTCCTCGATGGGGCGCTTGCCCATCGCCACCATCCGGAAAGAGGTGGGGGAGAACGGCTTGAACTCCGTCGCAGGCTCCCAGTCGTTGAGGTAGTTCGAGTAGCCGCTGTCGGAGGCGTGCATCGCCACCGGGATACCGGCCTTGACGCACGCATCCCAGAACGGATCGAACTCCTCCACGCCCATCGAGCGGCTACCGCGGTACCCGGGCACCGGGGCGGGCCGGACCAGCACGGTCTTGGCGCCGCGTTCCAGGCACCATTCGAGCTCTTCGAGGGCGCGGTCGACGTTGCCCAGGTTGATCACCGGGGTGGAGAAGATGCGGTCCTCGTAGTTGAACTGCCATGTCTCGTACATCCACTGGTTCAGGGCGTGCACGATGTCGAGGATCAGATCCGGGTCGTCCTTCAGCCGTTCCTCGACGAGGCTGGCCAGCGTCGGGAACATCAGCGTGTAGTCCAGTCCCAGGCTGTCCAGGACCTCGAGGCGGGCTGCCGGGTTGCGGAACGCGGGGACGGCCTTCATCGGCTTACCCATCACTTCGCGGTAGCTCTTGCCGCCGCTGCCGTGCCGGAAGTAGTCCTCCTGGGCGCCCGGCCGGGCGACCACCTCGAAGGTGGGATTGGGGATGTAGTCGCTGACCTGGTTGCGCACCATGATCTTGGTGCGGCCGCGGACCTCGATGTAGTCGATGACGCCCTTGCGGTGGTCCGGGAGGAACTGCGTCAGCGCTTCCTTGGGTTCGTAGAAATGATTGTCGGCATCGAACACCGGATACGACAGAGTTCGTGAGGGCATTTCCGTCTCCTGAAAGGCTGGTTTCCGTGGAGTGGTAATGACGTTACCACGATCGTCAGAGGGGGTGACCGGGGTCGCGCAGCAGACTTCGCACGCAGAACTCGAAGATGTGGGCGCCCTCGACGGGCGCCCCGTTGAGTTCGGCGCCGAGCACCCGCAACCGCAACGCACCGAGCACCGTCTGCATGATGAGCGCGGCCGCGGTGTCGACCTCGTTCGCCGACGCCGCACGGAAGACGCCCTCGGCGATTCCCGCAGCGATGATGTCCCTGATCAGCAGGTGTAATGGAGACAGCACGCGGGCATATTCACGGGGCAGCGTCTCGGCCAGATGGTCGTTGTAGAACGTCAGGCCGCGGTTGATGCTGTCCTGTTTGGTCGAGGCCGCCGGCGCGCTGATCCGGGTGACCAGCGTGCGCAGCGCCGCGACCGCGTCCAGGTCGGCCACGTCGGCGCGCCAGCGGGCCGACGACTCGGACATGATCCTGTCGACCAGCGCCAGCAGCAGCTCATCCTTGGTGGAGTAGTGCTGGTAGAACGACCGCAGCGAGGTCTTGGAGCGTTCCACGACCGCCAGCACCGTGAAATCGGTGCGCCCGGTCTCGCCGAGGATCTCCAGCGCCGATTTCATGAAGCGTTCCGGCCGCGACTCGGCGTCCTCGGCGGTTACCGATGTGCGTGCCGTCGACTTGGCCATCTGCGGACCCCCTCCGGAGCGGAACCATTGTGCAACCCGTGAGAATGACGTTACCGTTTTTGCAGAGCCACGAGGAAGGGACACGATGACCACATCGGATCAGGCGCAGGAGCAGGTGCTGTGGACGCTGGAGGGACTGCTCGAACTCTTCGAGCCGCAACCCGACGGTGAGAACCGCTTCATCGCGCAGACCGGTCTCGCCGGCGCCGATGATCGTCAGGTGGTGGAGGGCACCCAGATCCTGGCCCAGGCCATTGTCGCTGTCGCGAAACGGTTTCCGGACAAGTCGGTGCGGTCGGCCTACGCCGTGTTCGCCCGCGTGGTGCTGGTCGGTCCGCCGGTGGAACTCGACATCGACGTGGTGTCCGAGGGTCGTTCGACGGCCACCGCGGTGGTGACCGCCTCACAGAACGGCAAGCGGTGCATCACCATCACCCTGCTGGCCGATGTGCCCTCCGGTGACGTGATCCGCCACCATCTGCCCAAGGCGGATGTTGTCGCCCCGGCGGACGCCCAGCCCGGCATCATGGCGATGACCGGGCGTGAGGTGCGCCTGGTCGACGTCGTCGACGTCAACAGCCCCGACGAGGTCGGCCCGCCTGAGCTGTTCGCCTGGCTGCACTACGATCCGATCCCGGCCCGTGACGACCTGGCCAAGGCGCTTATCGCGTATTTCACCGGACACCTGGGGATTTCAACGACCATGCGCGCCCACGAAGGTATCGGCACCGCCCAGGCACACCTGACGGTCTCGACCGCCCCGATGACCCTCTCGGTCAGCTTTCACGAGCCCGTCACCTGGCAGGGCTGGCTGCTCTACGGGCACGAGAGCACCCAGGTCGGTGCCGGCATGTCCTATGTGCGCGGCACCGTGCACACCGAGGAGGGCGAACTGCTCGCCTCGTTCAGCCAGGACGGGCTGATCCGTCCGCTGCGCACCACGGACACCGATATCAAGCATCAGTCGCGGCTGTAGAATCACACCTTCAAATAGCCCTTGTCCGCCGGGATCTGGGCGGCCGTCACCAGCGATGCGCCGTCACCCGCCAGCCACAGCACGATATCGGACACCAGGTCCGGTGCGGCCAGGGAATCGGTCGGCAGCGCGCCCGGCGAGAAGCTGTGGATGAAGGTCTGGTGGTCGGCGAACATCTGGTACATCGCCACGTCATTGCCCATCGGGGTGTCGGTGCCGTAGGGATGCACCGAGTTCACCCGGATGCCATACGGGCCCAGTTCGACGGCCAGCGAGTTGGTCAGGGCCACCACCCCGAATTTGGTGGCGCAGTAGTGCCCGCACCCGGGCACCGCCTTGATGCCCGCCGCCGAGCTGATGTTGATGATGGAGCCGCCGTTGCCGGCCTCGATCATCGGCGGGACGACGGCCCGGATGGTGTTCCACACGCCGGTCAGGTTGATGTCCAGGGTGTCCTGCCACTGCTGCGGCGAGATCTCCCAGAGCCGGCCCCAGTTCAGCACACCGGCATTGGCGACCACGATGTCGAGCCGGCCGAACTGCTCGACGGCGTCGGCGACGACCCGCTGTTGGCCGTCGGCATCGCGCACGTCGACCTCACGGGCCACGATCTTGCGGCCCTCGCCTTCGACCAGGGTGACGGTCTCGGCGAGGTCGGCGGCGGTCGCCGGAGGGTATCCGTTGCTCGCGGCGACCGGACCACAGGCGTCGATCGCGACGATGTCGGCGCCGGCGCGGGCCAGCCGAACGCAGTGCGAACGGCCCTGTCCGCGAGCGGCTCCGGTGACATAGGCGACGCGTCCGGCCAGCGGCAGATCGGTCATGCGGGTTGCTCCTCGGTCAGTGCCTGCGCGCTGCGCCGGCTGAATCGGTAGTCGTCCAGCGGCCCGCGGCGGGCGAACCACCGTGCCGCGGTGATGGTCTGCGGGCGGTGATAGACCGTCTCGCGGCGCGAGTTGACGAAGTAGGTGCGCAGCCCCGGGTTGCAGTCGGTGAAATACAGGTGCGCGGTCTTCCCGCGCCGGGCCATATCGGCGTTCCAGCGGGTGAAGGCCTCCTGGGTGACCGCCGCGACCTGAGAACCGTGGCGCCGGGTCTCGCCGATCACCCGCGCCGCGTGCCGGGCCATCGTCTCGACGAAATCGCACCACGCGAACCCGACGAACCCGTGCGGGCCGACGATCTCCCACCGGTTGGGCAGCCGGGGATGTGCGGTGCCGGCATAGCTGGCCATCCCGTGCGTGCGGTAGTACTCGGCCAGGTCGAAACCATCGGTGCCCAGAATCGTTCCCGGGCGGTAGGTTTCGGGATCGGTCCACAGTTCGTAGCCGGTGGCCAGCACCAGCAGGTCGACGGGCCGCCGTACGCCGTCGGTGGTCTGCACGCCGTCGCGGGTGATCCGGTCGATGGGTGTGGTGATCAGCCGGGTGTTCGGGTTGTTCAGTGCGCGGAAGAATGCACTGGAGATCACCGGCCGTTTGGCCACGATGCCGTAGTCGGGTACCAGCGCGGCCCTGGTCGCCGGGTCACGCACGGTGCACCGCAGCAGCAGCCGGTACAGCGCCCGGCAATAGGCGTCATACAGCGGGATCAGCCGCACCAGGATCCGGTCGGGGAGTCGGGAGAACACGTGCACGATCGGCGCGATCATCGCGACGTCCATCAGCAGACGCCCGGCGACGTTGACGCCCGCCAGCACGCCCGGAATGCGCAGGATCCGCCGTAGTGCCGGTGGCAGGTCGAAGTCGATCTTGGGCAGCACCCAGGCCGGCGTGCGCTGGTAGACGTCCAGCTGGGCGGCCTCGGCGGACAGCGCGGCCGCGATCTGCACGCCGCTGGATCCGGTGCCGATGACCGCGATGCGTTTACCCGCGGTGACATAGCTGTCGTCCCAGGCGTTGGGCCGCAGGACGGTGCCGGTGAAGTCCTCGGCGCCGGCGATGTCGACGCGCTGTTTGGCATTGACATAGCCGCCCACCGAGCTGATCAGGAAACGCGCGGTGAGTTCGGGGCGCCCACGGATGGTGAGGCGCCAGAATCCTGCCGTGTCGTCCCAGCGTTGTTGCAGGACTTCGGCATCGGCGATCAGGTGGTCGTAGAGACCGAGTCGGGCGGCGGTGTCGCGCAGGTACCGGTAGAGCTCGGGTCCCGGTGCGAAGAGGCGCGACCAGTTGGGGTTCGGCGCGAAGGACAGCTGATACCAGAGGCTGGGGATGTCGACCGCAAGTCCGGGGTAGTGGTTGTCGCGCCAGGTACCGCCGAAATCGGTGCCGCGTTCGATGATGACGAAATCGTCGATACCTCGGCGCCGCAGGTGGTGGGCGGACGCGATGCCGCCCGGGCCCGCTCCGATGATGGCCACCTGGTGATCGGGCTCGTTCACGTGGGCACCCCGTTCAGTCCGTCGATGATGAAGCCGGCCGCGAATGCGCGTACCGCCCGGGGGCTGTCCAGGTTGACGCCCATCGGTGGCAGCAACTCGAAACTGAAGAGCATGCGCACGATCCACTCGCCTGCACGGGTGGGGTCGACCCCGGCGCCGACCTCACCACAGCTCTGGGCGGCCTTGACCCGGCGGCGCCACAGCGCCACCGCCCGGGTCACCAGGTCGTCACCGATATGGCGCAGCAGCAGGACCAGGATGCTCTCGTTGATCCCGCCGGCGGCAACGAAGTCCGAACGCCTGCGGTGTGCGCAGATGAGCACCGCCGCGGCGGCCACCTGATCGGCCAGCCGGTCGTGGCGGTCCACCTCGGTGGCCATCGCGTCGACGAAACCGGCCGCCAGATGGTCGAGTGCGACCTTGATCGCGTGGTCGCGGCTGCCGTACGCGTTGTGCACCGTGCCGCGGGACACCCCGGCGGCCTCGGCCACGGCGGTCAGGCTGAACTGACGGGGGCCCAGTCTGCGCAATGTGTCGGCGGTCGCGGCGAGCAGCGCCGGTGAGCGGGAACCCGGGCGCGCCATGTTGCACACATTAACGAGATGTGTTCAACGTGGTCAGGAAATCAGTAAACTGTCCCGGACACGTCCCAGGCGTGGTGGACGATATCGTGCAAGTGGTAGATCGCGATGGTGGCGACGGTGAATTCGCTTCCATTGCTGCGTAACCCGCGCCGAGTCCAACCGTCGTCGGGCACCCGGTCATAACGTTCGGCGACGGTCGTCGCCGCGTCGAACAGTTCTCCGGCGACCACCGCGGGATCCTGCGACCCGTAGTCGTCGGCGACCGCGGTGGCATCCTGGTCCCAGTTCGGGAACTGGGGGTCCACCTCGGTCAGCATCAACTGCACGCGGTGATCGAAGATGCGGTGCACGTCGCGGATATGGCAGCCGTACTCCAGGGGCGACCACACCCCGGCCGCCGGGCGGACCCGGACCTCCGGCTGCGCCAGTCTGGTGACCCAGGCCGCGGCGTCGCGGCGGATCCGGCCGGCGACACCGGTGGGGCGCATGGTCGCGGGATCGAAACCGCATTCCGGGCAGGCCCGGGTCAGCACCCAGGTCCAGTCCTTGTCGTCGGGGACGATCCCGTCGGTCACAACGCGCCGGGGGCGAAGGTGTCGCACTGGTTCGGGTCACCGGTGCGGTAACCCTGGGTGAACCACTTCTGCCGCTGCTCGGAGGAACCGTGGGTCCAGGCCTCGGGATTCACCCGGCCGGTGGCCTGCTTCTGGATACGGTCGTCGCCGACCGATGACGCGGCCGACAGTGCGTCGGCAATATCCTTGTCGCTCAACGGCTCCAGGAACGTCACATCGGTGCCTTCCTGCTTGGTGATGGCCGCGTAGTGCGCCCACACCCCGGCGTAGCAGTCGGCCTGCAGTTCGGTGCGCACCCCGCCGCCGGTGGGGCCCTGCGGGTCCTGCTGCGCCCGCCCGAGCACCCCGAGCAGATTCTGCACGTGATGGCCGAACTCGTGGGCGACGACATACTCCTGGGCCAACGGGCCACCGCTGGAACCGAATTGATCTCGCAGGACATCGAAGAAGTCGGTGTCGAAATAGGCCGTCCGGTCCGACGGGCAGTAGAACGGACCCACCTCGCTGGTGGCCGGGCCGCAACCGGTGTCCACCGACCCGGTGAACAACCGCACCTGTGGCCGCTGATACCCCTGAAGCTGCTGTGCCCACACGGCATCCACCGAGTTCCCGGTGGCGATCACCCGGCACTGCACGATCGAGTTGGCGTCGGCGCCGGTCTTGCACTGGCTCAGATCGAAGCCCGGAGCGGAAACCCCTTCGGCGTCATAGCCGCCGCCCTGGGTCTGCGGCATCACGCTGCCGGGATCCACCCCGAGGAAGAGGGCGACCACGATGATCAACAGCCCGCCGAGGCCGCCGCCGACGGCGATACCGCGTCCGCCCCCGCCGCGTCGCCCGCCGCCGCTGCTCGACGTGGTGCTCGTGTCGATCTGCATACCTTCGTTGAAGGTCATCGTCCCCACCAACCCCATCTGCGTGCCGGCACTCGCCGCCTGGTCCAAGCCGGGCTCAGCTTTCCACACTACGATTCAAGGGTGCCCCCTGTCGCCGAACTGACGACGATCGTGGAGACGACGCACGGACTGCTCCGAGGCACCACCGACGGTGGCGTGGGGGTCTGGCGCGGCGTCGCTTACGCCGAACAACCCGTGGACGATCTGCGCTTCGTGGCGCCCCGCCCGCTGCGGCCGTGGACGGGGGTGCGGGATGCCATCGATCACGGTCCGCTGCCGCCGCAGGGCCGCTCATTCGTGGGCGGGGGCCGCGACGACCCGAAGATGCGCGACGAAGCCTGCCTCACCGTCACCGTCTGGTCACCCGATGTGTCCGCATCGTTGCCGGTGATGGTGTGGATTCCCGGGGGCGCGTTCGTGTACGGCGCCGGCCAACTCCAGCTCTACAACGGCTCGCGGCTGGCGGCCAACGGCAATGTCGTGGTGGTCAACGTGACCTACCGACTCGGCGTCTTCGGCGGGTTCGAGCTCGGCGATCTCGGGCCCGGTTTCGACGACAACCTGTGTCTGCGTGATCAGCTCGCCGCGCTGCGCTGGATCCGGGAGAACATCGGTGCGTTCGGCGGGGACCCCGAGCAGGTGACGGTGTTCGGGGAGTCGGCCGGTGCGACCTCGGTGCTCGCCTTGCTGGCCAGCCCGGCCGCCGAGGGTCTGTTCGGCCGGGCCATCGCACAGAGTCCCGCGCTCCCGCTGATCGCCGACCGGGAGAGCAGGGCCCGTCAGTCGCATGCGTTCCTCGCCGAACTCGGTGTCGGGATCGACGAGCTCAAGGCGCTGCCACAGCGCAAGCTGCGCCGCGCCGCCGGCCAGATCCAGCTGGAAAGCGCGGCCCAGACGCCCACCCTGGCATACGGACTGACCCACGGGGTGGACCTGCTCCCGCATCACCCGATCGATGCGGCGCGTTCGGGTGCGGTGGTGCGGGTGCCGCTGATCATCGGGACCAACAGCCACGAGGCGTCGATGTTCGCCTGGGGCAAACCGCCCATGCTGCCCACTACGGCGGCCGGCATCGAGGGCTTCTTCGCGCGCCGGGCGCCGCAGGCCAGGGATCGGGTACTCGCCGCATACCCGGGGTTCCCGCGCAGGCGGGCCCTGGTCGATTTCGGTTCCGACGCCATGTTCGGCGCTCCCACCTGGGCGTTCGCCGACGCCTACAGCGCCGATGCACCCACTCATGTGTACCGCTTCGACCACACCACCTGGACGCTGAAGGCGCTCGGCCTTGGGGCGACCCACGGCAGTGAGATCGTGCACATCCAGCACAGCTACAGCTCCTACCTGGGCCGCAAGCTGCATCCGCTGGGCCGGCGGGTGCAGCCGTCGGTGGGCAGGCGGATGCAGCGCACCTGGCTGGACTTCGCCACCGATGGACGCAGCGTCTGGCCGCGCTACGACGCCGAGGCGCGGCGCACCCTGGTCATCCGCTCCGCGCGCGATGTCACCGTCGAGGATCCCGATGCCATCCGGCGGGCGGCGTGGGACGGGGTCTACTAGCCGTAATGCCGGTCGACGTAGCGGCGCAGGTTGTGCAGAAACCGTTGAAACATCCACGCCATCACCGGTTTTCCCGCGGACATGCCCAGCCGGGCGGCGGTGCCGTTCGGCTTCATGGCCATCACCCAGGTCAGGTGGCAGCCTGCGTCGGTCGGCACGATCCAGTAATCTTCGGCGAATGCGGCGATACTGGTCGTCGATGCGTCGTTGAAGCGAAAAGCCATGTGGCTGTGGGGCTCCCAGGCGAGGAACTCTTCGTCGCCGATGATCCCGCCGCGCATCGTGACGGTACGCGTGGTGCCGATGTCATAGGGCTGCGGGCTGGTCCAGGTCACGTCGGTGATGACACTGGCCCACTGCGGCCATGACCCGGCGTCGGAGAGCACGTCGAACAGCTGCTCGGGCGTGACGGCCAGGTCGACGGTGCTGACGAAGCGGAACGGGGCATCGGAGATGAAATCCAGGTCGACGCGCTCGCACGGGTACATTTTCGCCACCCGCTGACCCTAGCCGGGCCCGTGACCAGCCGCGGACTGCGGTCGTCGGGCGTCGCAGCCACCCCATTAGACTGAGCTGTCGTCTCACCCATCTTCATGAGGAGTTTTTGTGCTGCGCAGCCATGCCGCCGGATCGTTGCGGTCCACCGACGCCGGTCAGACGGTGACCCTGGCGGGCTGGGTGGCGCGCCGGCGCGACCACGGCGGTGTCATCTTCATCGACCTGCGCGACGCGTCCGGGACATCTCAGGTCGTCTTCCGGGACGCGGCGGTGCTGGAGCAGGCGCACCGGTTGCGCGCCGAGTTCTGCGTCGCGGTGACCGGTGTGGTCGAGGTGCGCCCGGAGGGCAACGCGAACACCGATATCGCCACCGGTGACATCGAGGTCAACGCCACCGAGCTGACGGTGCTGGGGGAGAGCGCACCGCTGCCGTTCCAGCTCGACGAGACCGCCGGTGAGGAGGCCCGACTGCGCTACCGCTATCTGGATCTGCGCCGCGAGGGCCCGGGTAACGCAATCCGGTTGCGGTCCAAGGTGAATGCCGCCGCGCGCGGCGTGCTGGCCGAACACGACTTCGTGGAGATCGAGACCCCGACGCTGACCCGCTCGACGCCCGAAGGCGCCCGCGACTTCCTGGTGCCCGCGCGGCTGCAGCCGGGCTCGTTCTACGCGCTGCCGCAGAGCCCGCAGCTGTTCAAGCAGCTGCTGATGGTTGCAGGCATGGAG
>Ga0075364_10002054_pt1 | contig 11240 bp, 9 predicted proteins | sample EndMetdeltDD1764_FD_71517 | JGI IMG/M metagenome (GOLD analysis project Ga0075364, IMG submission 71517) | Populus endosphere microbial communities from Tennessee, USA - Endosphere MetaG P. deltoides DD176-4 | ecosystem: Host-associated > Plants > Roots > Endosphere | place: USA: Tennessee...
AGGAAGTACGTGATGCCGTTGTGCTTCGGCGCGCTCGGATCGGTGCGGGCCAACAGCATGCCCCACTGCGAATACTGCGCGCCGGTGGTCCAGATCTTCTGGCCGGTGATTCGCCACCCGCCGTCGACCTTCGTGGCCTTGGTGGTGAGGCTGGCGAGGTCCGAACCGGCACCGGGCTCGGAAAACAGCTGACACCAGATCATTTCGCCACGCAGTGTCGGGGGCAGGAAGCGCTGCTGCTGTTCCTCGGTGCCGAACGCGACGACCGACGGGATCAGCCAGGCAGCGATGCCCATCGCCGGACGACGGACCCGCCCGGCGCTGAACTCCTGGGCGATGATGATCTGTTCGACCGGGCCCGCGCCGCGACCCCATGGCTTCGGCAGGTGGGGGACGACCCAGCCGCCCTCGGCGATCGCAACGGTGCGCTCTTCGCTCGGAATCGCCTTCAGCGCAGATACTTCCGCGCGGATCTCGTCACGCAGTTTCTCCGTGTCGGGGTCCAGGTCGATGTTGAGCTTGCGGGTTCCGGTGCTCGTCGCGATGTCGACGACCTGCTGGGGGTAGTCGCTCGTGCGGCCGAAACATGCGGCCAGCAACAGTGCGCGGCGGTAGTAGACGTTGGTGTCGTGCTCCCAGGTGAAGCCGATGCCGCCGTGCACCTGGATGCAGTCCTGAGTGGTGTGCAGCACCGCCGCGGGAGCCAGTGTGGCGGCGACGGCGGCGGCGAACTCGAAAGCCGTCTCGTCGGAGGGGTTTTGGCCGTGCTCATCGATGGCGCGAGCGGCATCCCACACTGCGGCGGTCGCGCGTTCGGTGTCGGCGATCATCTGGGCGCATTTGTGCTTGATCGCCTGGAACTGACCGATGGGGCGACCGAACTGTTCACGGATCTTGGCGTATGCCGTGGCGGTGTCCGACGCCCATCGTGCGACGCCGACGCACTCCGCGGACAGCAGCGTCGAGATGATGGCCCGCGCGTGGCCGCGGCTGAGGTTGCCCAGTACGCGGTCGTCGCTGACCTCGACGGCGTTGGCGCGGATGTCGGCCAGCGGGCGAAGCGGGTCGACGCTCTGGACTCCCTCGATCTCGAGGGCCTCAGCGTCGAGGACCACCCATTCCTCGCCGCTGTCGATCGCGACCGGCAGCACCAGCACGGATGCCTCGCCCGCGGCAGGCACAGCGCGCACCTCGCCGCGGATGACCAGGCCGTCACCCTGTCTGGTTGCCGTCAGCCCGGAGTCGATGGCGTAGGTCGCGATCACCGACCCCGAGGCCAGGTCGTTGAGCAGCTTGGCATCGGGGTCGTTGGCGGAAACCAGCGCACTGGCGATCGCCGAGGGGACGAACGGGCCGGGCACCGCGCCGTATCCGAACTCCGCGAGGACGATCGCGAGTTCGAGAACGCCGAACCCCTGTCCACCAACGGATTCCGCCAGGTGTACACCCTGCAGACCTTGTTCCGCCGCGGACTTCCAGTAGGGCGGCGGATTGGATATCGGCGTCTCCAGCGCTTCGTGCAGCACCTCCGCGGGCGCGACGCGCGCCACCAGGGACCGAACCGAATCGGCCAGGTCGTTGTGCTCGGTGTTGATTGCGATGGGCATAGCTGTTGCACCTCATTGTGGCGGCGTTGCGGCGGCGATCATTCCCTATTAACCGGTCGGTTGGGAGCCACGATACCGTTCACCACATTCTCGAGATCTCGGCCGTCCCGCATGCGCCGGCAGTTGTCGACCGCTTCGGCCAGATAGCGCCGCATGGTGTCGCGCGTGTACCAGGTGACGTGCGGGGTGAGCACCACGTTGGGCTGGGTGAGCAGCACATTGCCCGCGGGTATCGGCTCGGCGGCGAAGACGTCCAGCCCTGCCGCTGCCAACCCGCCCGATTGCAGCGCGGCCACGAGTGCGTCCTCATCGACGACCCCGCCGCGGGAGGTGTTCACCAGCACCGCATCGGGGGGCATCGACGCCAGCGCGGCGGCGTCCAGCAGGCCCACGGTCTGATCTGTCAACGGGATGTGCAACGAGACGATGTCGCTGGCACTCAACAGCTCGGGTAGCGGCCGCCAACTGTCGAGACCGTCGTCGCGGGTGCTGGTGTGCAACACCCGCGCCCCCATGGCCGACACGATGGTCTCCACCCGCTTGGCGACATTGCCGTAGCCGACGAGCCCGACGGTGCAGCCGCCGATGTCACGCACGGTCTCGCCGAGGCTCGGATCCGACGGCCAGCCCATACCGTCGCGGGTGGCGCGGTCGAGCTCGGTCAGTCGCCGTAGCGCCGCGAGCATCAGCAACACCGCACCCTCGGCGACCGACGGAGCGTTCGCGCCCGGCATGTTCGCCACCGCGATGCCCAGCCGGGTCGCCGCCTCGACATCGATGGTGTTCACGCCGGCCCCCAGTTTGTGCACAAGCCGGCAGCGCGGCGCCATCTGCAGGTCTTGCGCCGAGATCGGTCGCAACACGTGCCAGACGACATCGGCCTCGGCCAGCTCGCGGTAGAACGTGGCATCGTCGTCTTCGGCGCAATAGCGAATGTCGAGCCAATCCGCTTCTGCTGCAACGAACTGCGAGACCTTGTCGCCGGGAACGTAGTGAGCCAGGACTCTCACGATGTGGGGGCACCGCCCGCCCGAAGGGTAGGGGGACGCTTGCGCGAAGAGCCTCCGGCTAACGCCACCGCTTCGCGATCCACTTGGCGATGGTATCGGCCTTCTCGCTGCGCGCCCCCGGGCTCAGGAAGTAGTGATCCGTGTCGATCGAGCACCGTGACTTGTCTTCACTGGCCAGTGCGTCGTAGATGCGTTGGGCATCGGACGGATACACGCCGGTGTCCTGCTCTGCGTTGATGACAAGCGCAGGACAGTGCAGGCGTGCCAGGTGTGGTTCGGCGCGGGTCTGCGCATGCCGCAGGCTCCACATCCCGATCCAGCTGCGGACCGTGCAGGCTGCGGCGATGCCGTGCGCCGATCTGTTGGCTTTGACGGGAACGCCGGCATAACACATGTTGGGCGGGCGTTTGGTGGGCTCCAGTGTCGGGTCGACCATGCGGGGATCGGCCCACGTCCGCAACACCGTGAACGGTCGATCGGAGAACCCGGCTGCGTGGATGCGCTTGAGTTCGGCCTCGGCCCAATTGGTTATGGCGTTGTTGCGTTCGACCTGCGCTGCTCGATAGCGCTCGACGAACTCAGTGGAGAAGGGTGGTCCGTTCTCCCCACTGAACAGATCGAGATCGGGATCGCTGGCGACAGCGTCGTTTTCGTCCACGACCGATCCGTCCATCCACGCGGTGAGCACGTCGGGCCGACCCGGATGTGCGGCACTCGCGATGTAGCCGTCCGCGGGTAACAGGTCGTTCAGGCCGGCTGCGGGTCGCATGCCCTCCATCGGAGTCACGTGCGGGGCGACGGCCTGCGCCTGATAGGCCGCCATGAGTGAGCCGCCGCCGGAGTTACCAAGCAAGACAACAGTTTCCACTCCCTGAACCTCGCGGAGCCAACGGACGCCGACGCCGATGTCGACCAGAGCGTGGTCGAGCAGGAAGCTGCTCTCATAGCCGCGGTACCGCGTGTTCCATCCGAGGAAGCCGATGCCACGCGTGGCCATGTAGTCGGCGAGGTAGTGCTCGGAGAAGTCGATCTGGTAATGGGTGGCGATCATCGCCACCTTCGGTTTTCGCCCCACGCCCCGGTAGTAGAGCCCCTGGCACGGGTTTCCGCCGGCACCCGCCCGGCGCGCGGTCGGCGATTGCATGCCGACGAATTCCCGGGTGACGCCCGGTGTTCCGCCGCTTGCCGGTGCCCTCGTCATGCCGCCCCCCTGTGGTAGATCACCCGGTAGAAGATATTGCCCAATGTGGTGATGCAGGCATCGTCGTCGACGGCATCGCCCGATCTGGCCTTGCCGCCGGCGAGCTGGGTGTAGCAGAACTGATTGAGCATCGACAACAGCGCGACCGCAATCAGGTGCGGATCGTCGTCGGTACAGAAGCCTTGCTGCTGAGCGTGTTTCACCATGCGGGTGATCAGGTCGATCGGTAACGCGCAGATGTCGTTCCAGTACTGGGCGAAATCGTCGTTGACCATCGCCAGCTGGGACACGCTGATCATCTCGGCGAGTCGATGGCGATAGGTGCGCCAATGGGCGGCGGCGGCCTCGTGACAGCGGTCCCAGTCCGAGAGGCCCGGTTCGGCCGCTGCGCAGGCCCGCTGTCCGGCCTCGTCACGGAATCGTTGGGCCCACTCGCGGACCATCGCTTCCTTGGAGTCGTAGTAGTTGTAGAACGACGCGGCGGACCTGCCGGCTTCCGCGGCGATATCCGAAATCGTGGTCGCGAGAATGCCTTTGCGGGCGATCACCGATCGGGCCGCCGCATCGATCGCCGCCTGTGTCTGCCGACCGCGCACAGTCGGCAGGTGCTCGCGCGGACTCGCGGTCACGGCCTCTCCTCGACCATTGATCCAAACTGAACCTGATGTTAGATTCAGAAATCGAGCTTGGCCAGAGGAGCAGCCAAAGATGATCAAGCCGAACAATCCGAATCCCGAATTCGAACTCGGCGGTATCAACCATGTCGCGCTCGTGTGCTCGGACATGGCGAAGACCGTCGACTTCTACAGCAATGTGCTTGGCATGCCGCTGATCAAATCGCTCGACCTACCGGGCGGTATGGGACAGCATTTCTTCTTCGACGCGGGCAACGGGGACTGCGTGGCGTTCTTCTGGTTCGCCGACGCCCCCGACCGCGTCCCCGGCATCTCGTCGCCGGAGGCGATTCCGGGCATCGGCGACATCGTCAGCGCGGTGAGCACCATGAATCATCTGGCGTTTCACGTCCCTGCGGAGAAGTTCGACGAGTATCGGCAGCGTCTCAAGGACAAGGGAGTGCGCGTCGGCCCGGTGCTCAACCACGACGAGAGCAAGCAGCAGGTCTCGCCGACGGTGCATCCAGGTGTGTACGTGCGGTCGTTCTACTTCTTGGATCCCGACGGCATAACGCTCGAGTTTGCCTGCTGGACCAAGGAATTCACCGATGCTGACACCGACACCACGCCGAAGACCGCGGCGGATCGTCGACCGAGGGTGACTGTCTAGGACCGCGGTGGCATGGCGGCCAGCTGGTCGATCAGCGCGGCCAGTGCATCGATGAGTGCATCGTGGTCGAGGGCGACTTCCTTCGACAGCCACGCGCTGATGGTCTGTCCGACACCGCCGACCGCGAAATGCGCTGCGGCCTTGACGTGGTCGTTGTCCAAGGCGCCGTGGGCGCCTGCGTGCGCAAACAGCAGGGCGGCGAATAAGGCGGTGGACTCCGCACGTTTGCGCACGATCACCGTGTTGGACAGCTCGACACTGAACAGCAGACGACCCGTCCGGGGGTCGGCGGAGACGGTGCGCACGATGTTGGCCATCGCGGCCCGGGCCTGCTCATCGGGTGGCGCCGCGGCGACCGCGGCCTGGGTGGTGGCGGCGATGTCGGCGATCACCGAGTCGAACACCGCGCCGACGAAGTGGTCCTTGTCGGTGAAGCTCTCGTAGAAGTAGCGGACACCAAGGGCGGCCTGCGCACAGATGGCCCGCACGGTCAGCTCGGCGGGATCTTTACCAGCGGCGCCCAGTAGCTCCAGGCCGGCGTTCAGCAACTGTCGCCGACGATCGGCGACGCGCTGCGCCGCGTCGACGCCCCGGTAGGGCCGCACCTGTGCCATGAATGCCATCTTGACACCCGTCAGGTCGCAGGGCAATATCAGGAAACACACGTTCTCACATTTGCGATAGGGGCGACCAATGACGGTCTCTGTTCCGATCGACCACGTCGGGCGTCCGCTCAACGATCCCGTTCTTCCCGGCGGCAGGCGACCACCGCGGTGGATGCACAGAGCCGACGATGCGGCGTTCATCGGGCTGCTGTCCGGAGGCGCGAACGTGATCATGGAACTCGCGCGCCCGGGTGTCGGCTACGGAGTCAAGGACAGCCGCGTCGAGACCGGACGTGCGGACCGTCATCCCATCAAGAGGGCGCGGACGACGTTCACGTATCTGGCCGTCGCGCTGTCGGGCACCGAGGAACAGAAGGCCACGTATCGTCGCGCGGTCAATCGCTCGCACGCCGAGGTCTATTCACGGCCCGACGACCCGGTGCAGTACAACGCCTTCGACAAAGACCTGCAGATGTGGGTGGCCGCGTGCCTCTACAAGGGCTTTGTCGACGTGCATCGCATCTTCGTCGGGGAGATGGACGATGAAACGGCCGACCGTCACTTCCGCGAGGGTATGACGCTCGGTACGACGCTGCAGGTTCCGCCGGAGATGTGGCCCGCGGACCGCAAGGCCTTCGATGAGTACTGGGAACAGTCGCTGGAGCAGATCCACATCGACGACGCCGTCCACGAGTATCTGTGGCCGATCGCTGCGGGCCGACTCGGCAAGGCCACGCTGCCGAGGCCGTTGCAGAAGCGGCTCGACGCCGTCAATCTGTTCATGACCACCGGCTTTCTGCCGCAACGGTTTCGCGACGAGATGCGGTTGCCGTGGGACAAGGCCAAGCAGCGCAGGTTCAACCGGGTGATGGCCACCATCGGCACCGTGAACAAAGTGATGCCGCGGTTCATCCGGCGGTTCCCGTTCAACTGGATGTTGGCCGATCTCGACTGGCGCATTCGCACCGGACGTCCGCTGACTTAGCGGGCACTGACCCTGAACACCTCGAGGTCTTCGGGCAGGCCCTTGAGCCGTTGTAGCCCAAGGCTTTCGAAGACGAGGCCGGAGCCGGCCGAGAGGTCACGCACCGTCCGGCTGGCCAAGACCTCGCCTTCCCCGGATAAGGAGCCGACTCGGGCGCCGGTGTGCACGGCGAGACCGCTCCATTCGGTCCCTCGCCGTTCGCATTCCCCCGTGTGGATACCGACACGGATCGGGATGTCGCGCGCGGCAAGGGCGGGCACCAGGTCAAGAGCGCAGCGAACTGCTCTGGTCGGCGCATCGAATATCGCGAATATGCCGTCGCCGGTGTGGTTGGCGCGGTGACCACCAAACGTGGAAACGATGTGCTCGACGAGGCTGTCATGAGTGTCCAACTGATGGCGCCAGCGGGTATCGCCCTGTGCCGTCAGTCTTTCCGTCGAACCGACGATGTCGGTGAACATGACGGTCTTGAGAACGCGTTCGTCTGGTGGCTGGGTCGGGCTCTTGCCGATGAACTGGAACACCGCGTCGCAGAGTTCGTCGAGCACGTCGAAGCCGTTGTGCGAGCCCGGGGGTAAGCGCTCGAACCGCGCATTCGGTAGCGCGGCCGCCAGCGCCTCCGCCGCTTCGATGGGTACGAACAGGTCGTCTGGCCGAGCGAGCACCAACGTGGGGATATGCACCGAAGGGAGGACGCTGCGCACGTCGACGTCCATGAACGTCCGCCAGCGCAGCTTGGCCATTGCTGGGCTGGCGATCGAACGTTGCAACTTGCCGAACATCTCGCGCACACCGGGTTTATCGGCGACCTGTCCGTAGAACAGATCGGCGAGTGCGCCCTCACCCCAGTGTCGATCGATCTCCTCGACCTGTGCTTCGACTTCGGTGGCGTTGAAGCCCCATGGAAAGTCGGGAAGATCCTGGGAAAACCGGGCGGCCGTCGCGTAGAGGCACAACAAGCTGATCCTCTCCGGATAGCGAGCGGCGAAGAGGATGCTGATCGAACCGCCTTCGCTCGAGCCGAGCAGTATCGGGCGGTCGACACCCACTGCGTCGACGACCGCGCACAGGTCGTCGACCCGGTCATCGAAGGTGAGGATGTCGCCAGCCGGGTCGGACAGGCCTGTGCCGCGCCGATCCCACATGACGAACTGCGTCGACTCGGACACGATGTCGATAAGCCGCTTGTAGGGACTGTTGGGTTCGTCGATGGTGTCGACATTGCTGACGACCCATCCGGGTGACCAGACCATGACCGGTCCGGAATCTCCGAAGACCCGATACGCCAGGCGAACATCACCGTTGCGTGCGTAGTGAACCCGCCCGTCGCTCACGTCAACATGGTGTCACCTCGCAGCTCAGCAAGCTGTCAGATTGGCCGCGTAGAAACGGGTACATGCGTACCGATCACGACACCTGGGACATCACGACGAGCGTCGGGTCGACGGCCTTGTTCGTCGCTGCGGCACGGGCACTGGAAGCGCAGAAACCCGACCCGCTCGCAATCGACCCATACGCCGAGGTCTTCTGTCGCGCCGTCGGCGGCGTCTGGGCGGACCTGCTCGACGGCGCGGCCCCCGAGCATGAACTGAAGTCCGAGTTCGGCTCCCACTTCGTCGACTTCCAGGCCGCCAGGACAAAGTTTTTCGACACGTACTTCACCAAGGCTGCCGCTACCGGCGTCCGCCAGATCGTCCTGCTCGCCGCCGGCCTGGATTCGCGTGCATACCGGCTCGACTGGCCGGCCGGCACCGTCGTGTTCGAGTTGGATCAGCCCCAGGTCCTGGACTTCAAGCGCAATGCCCTGGCCGGTTGCAAACCCGCAGCGCAGCGTCGCGAGGTCGCAGTCGACCTGCGCGACGACTGGCCGCGGGCACTGCGGGAGCACGGATTCGATCTGTCGTCGCCGTCGGCCTGGATTGTCGAAGGCCTACTGATCTATCTGCCTGCCGCCGCCCAGGTTCAACTCTTCACCGGCATCGACGCGCTGTCGGCGCACGGCAGCCACGCCGCACTCGAGGAATCGGCGCCGATGGACGCCGCGGAGTTCGCCGCCAAACAGGAGGCGGAGCGTACCGGCGTCATGTCGGAGCACCGAAGCCCGTTCTTCCAGCTCGTCTACAACGAGCGGTACGAGCCGGCCGCCGACTGGTTCGGAGCGCGCGGGTGGCAGACCGATGTCACTCCATTGCCGGACTATCTGCGGGCGCACCGCCGCCCGGTGCCCGCATCCGACTCTGAAGCGGGCTCGATGACGTCGACGATCAGCCTGATCAGCGCCGTCAAGGGGTGAGGGCCGTCACCTTGTGCGGAGACCGTGACTCTCGACAGTTAAGTTATGCAATGCTAACTTCGCCAAGGTTAGCCTGTCATAACAAGGGGAGATTCGGCGCGTGCCGCTACAAACGGATTCAGCTGCGACGTCGCGCGTCGACACCGATGTCGTGAACCGGTTCGCCACCTGTTGCCGGGCGCTGGGGCTTTCGGTGCACGACCGTCGCCGCCCACCGGACCTGGCGGTTGCGCGATCGGGGTTCGCCGAACTGACCCGAATCACCCGCGAACAGTGCGATGCGTGGACCGGCCTGGCCGCTGCAGGTGACACGAGTGCTCGGGTCATCGAAGGTATCTGGCGAACAGTCGCGACGTCCGGTGTCCTGCAGCGCCAGGTCGACCTCGCCGATGGAGATCTCGCGTTCGATTACGACAGCGGGTTGTATCTCCAGTTCTTAGCGTCGACCCCCGATGACTTCACCCTGGCGTACGCCGTCACGCTCTGCGACGCAGACAATTACGCGGGGGCGGACAGACTCGTCGATCCGCTCATCGCCAGGCGTCCGAACTGGCTCGAGGCGCGCTGGGTTCGCGTAGCGATGTACTACCGGACCCAGCGTTGGTCCGATGTAGTGCGACTCCTCACTCCGATCGTCAACGACCCGAAGCTGAATGCGTCGTACGCCCACGCGGTGCGAATCGCGTTGGGCACGTCACTGGCCAGGCTGGGCATGTTCGCTCCAGCGCTCTCCTACCTGGAGGATCCCGCGGGTCCGGTGGACGTCGCGGCCGTTGATGGCACCCTGGTCAAGGCGCTCGCGTTGCGCGCACAGGGGGAGGACCTGGACGCCGCCGACGTGCTGGCCGAGCTCTACGCAGCCAACCCGGAGCACGACGAGGTCGAAACGGCGATCTCGGATACGTCGTACGGCATCGTGCCGACTACCGCTGCCCGAATCGAAGCTCGTTCCGACCCTTGGGATCCCGAGACCGAGCCCACCGAAACCGACTTCGTCGATCCCGGCGCAAAGGAGCGCAAGGCCCATCTGCTGATCGAGGCCGAGGCCGAGCTTGCGGAGTTCATCGGCCTCGAAGAGGTCAAGTATCAGGTGGCCCGGCTGAAGAGCTCGGTCGCCATGGCGATTCGCCGCCAGGAGCGCGGGCTGACAGTCGCCAACCGCACCAACCACCTGGTCTTCGCGGGTCCACCGGGCACCGGCAAGACAACCATCGCGCGCGTCGTCGCCAAGATCTATTGCGGTCTGGGCATTCTCAAGAAGGAGACAGTGCGCGAGGTGCACCGCGCCGATCTGATCGGCCAGCACATCGGCGAGACCGAGGCCAAGACCAACAGCATCATCGACAGCGCGCTGGACGGCGTGCTGTTTCTCGACGAGGCGTACGCGCTGGTGTCCACCGGGGCCAAGAACGACTTCGGTCTTGTCGCCATCGACACCCTGCTGGCCCGGATGGAGAACGACCGCGAGCGTTTGGTCGTCATCGTTGCCGGCTATCGCAAGGACCTCGACGCGTTCCTCGACACCAACGAGGGTTTGCGCTCCCGCTTCACGCGCAGCATCGACTTCCCGTCGTACTCAGCGCATGAATTGGTAGAGATCGCCATCCGTATGGCTGAGAAACGCGACAGCGTTTTCGAGCCGGCGGCCCTGCAACACATGGAATCGCTGTTCGGTCAGCTCGCCTCCGTCACCACACCCGACGCCAACGGCGTCGAGAGGCGAAATCTCGACATCGCCGGCAACGGCCGGTTCGTCCGCAACCTCGTCGAGCGATCCGAAGAGGAGCGCGAATTCCGTCTCGACCATTCCGACACAGACATTTTCACCGATGACGAGCTGATGACAATCACCGACGACGACACGACACGATCCGCCCTCCCCCTGCTCCGCGGCCTCGGTCTGACGGTGTCCGAATGAGCGGCCCCGACCATCAAGATCGGCGCGAGTTCACGTCCCGAACACCGGTCAACGAGAATCCCGACCGCGTCGCGTACCGTCGTGGTTTCGTCACGCGCCACCAGGTGTCCGGATGGCGATTCATCGTGCGGCGCATCGCATCCGGCGTCGCTCTGCATGACACACGCATGCTCGTCGACCCGTTGCGCACACAATCGCGGGCGGTGCTCGTCGGTGCGCTCGTCCTCATCACCGGTCTCGCCGGCTGCTTCGTCTTCTCGCTCATCAGGCCCGGCGGGGTCGCGGGCAATGACGCGATACTCGCGGACCGCACCACGTCGGCGCTCTACGTCCGTCT
>Ga0075364_10002055_pt1 | contig 11235 bp, 7 predicted proteins | sample EndMetdeltDD1764_FD_71517 | JGI IMG/M metagenome (GOLD analysis project Ga0075364, IMG submission 71517) | Populus endosphere microbial communities from Tennessee, USA - Endosphere MetaG P. deltoides DD176-4 | ecosystem: Host-associated > Plants > Roots > Endosphere | place: USA: Tennessee...
GGAAGCCGGAAGCCGGAAGCCGGAAGCCGGAAGCCGGAAGCCGGAAGCCGGCCGTGCTCCGGCGCCCTCAGTCCGCCCGCAGGGCGACGATCGGCTCGATGCGGGTGGCGGCGCGCGCAGGGAGGTAGCTGGCCGTGAGGGCGACGAGCCCCAGGGCACCCACGGCTGCGACGAGCGCGACCGGATCGTAGGGCGTGACCCGGAACAACAGGCTCGCGGCGGCCGGACCGGCGGCGAGCGCGAGCGCAATGCCCGTCGCGACGCCGATCGCCAGCAGCAGGCACGTCTCGCGCAGCACCAGGCGCAGGATGTCGCCGCGCGTGGCGCCGAGCGCCATCCGGACGCCGATTTCCGTCGAGCGTCTCGTCACCGAGTAGGCGACCAGCCCGTACAACCCGACCATCGTCAGGATCACCGCGAGCGCGCCGAAGCCGGACGACAGCGCCGCGAGCAGCCGCTCCTGCACCAGCGTGTCGTGGATCATCGTCGGCACGATCGTGTAGGTCACGCCGATGCGGGGATCGACGTCGGCCAGCGCCGCGGTCAGCGCCGCGGTCGTCGCCGCTGGCGTGAGCGCGGACCGCACCATCAGTTCCGTATAGCTGCCGGCGTCGTCCTGCCGGGCGGCGTAGTACATCGTCGGATACGGATCCTCCTTGAGCGTCTGGTAGTTCGAGTCCCGCACGACGCCGACGATCTCGAACGTCTTCGCCGGCGTTCTCGGCGTCTCCTCGCGCGTGATCCGCTGCCCGACGGCCGCCGCCGCGCCACCGAGCTTCGCGGCGAACGACTCGTTGACGATGACGACGGGCGCCGATGCGGGACGATCGCGGGCGTCGAAGTCGCGTCCCGCGCTGAAGGGGACGCCGAGCACGGCGAAGTATCCGGACCCGACCATGTTGACGAACGTGTTGAACTGCCGGGTGCGATCCGCTTCCGGCCAGACGTCGTTGCCGCCGGTGTTGCCGCTGATCGGCACCACGGCGACGTCAGACGCGCCGAGGATGCCGGGGACGGCGAGGATGCGATCGCGGACGCGCTGCTGATGCGCGGCCCGCTGGTCGGCCGCCAGTCCGACGCGCGTCGAGTCGATTTCCGCGTGCGTCAGTCCTTCGGCCTTGAAGCCGGGATCGACGTTCAGCACGTTCATCAGCGTCCGCGCGAAGAGCAGGGATCCGAAGAGCAGCGCGACCGACAGCGCGATCTGGACCACGACCAGGCCGCGGCGCAGCGCGACCGACTCGCGCCCGGCGCTGCCGCCGCGAGTCGTGACGCGGAGGGCCGCGGACGCGGCGACGCGAGTGCCGCGGACGGCCGGCGCGAGGCCGAAGAGCAGGCAGGTCCCGATGGCGAGCGTGGCCGCGAACGCAAGCACGCGCCAGTCGATGTGGAGAGGCAGCGTGATCGAGCTCTCGCTGGTGCCGAGCGCGGCGACGAGCCACCGGCCCAGCACGCCGGCGAGCAGGACCGCGCCGGCCGTACCGATGGCCGCCAGCAGCAGGCTCTCGGTGAGCAGCTGACGCAGAATGCGGCCGCGCGACGCGCCGAGTCCCAGCCGCACGGCGATCTCGCGTTCGCGCGCCGTGGCCCGGGCGAGCAGCAGGTTGGCCAGGTTGACGCAGGCGATGATCAACACCAGGCCCGCGACGCCGAGCAGGAGCCAGAGCGGAGAGACGTAGGCGTCGCGCAGCCGCGACAGGCCCTGGCCGCCGTCGATCGCGGTCAGCTTCATCGCGAGATAGCCGGCGACGCTGACCGCCGGATACCCCGACGGCAGCGACGCGCGGAAGATCGCCGGAGAAATCGTCGCCAGATGGGCGTCCGCTCGCGCCTGGCTCCAGCCCGGTTTCAGCCGGCCGTACATGCTCAGCCACCAGGTCGTGCCGGCGTCGGCGAGCCCCTTGCCGTCGTTGCTCAGGGCGGGCTCGGCGCAGAGCGGGAGCGCGAGATCGAACGCGCGTCCGACTTCCAGTCCGTGGAACCCGGCCGGCGCGACGCCGACGATCTCGACGGGGCGCGAGCGAAGCGTGATCGTGCGTCCGACGACGGCCGGGTCGGCGCCGTAGGTGCGATGCCAGAAGGCGTTGCCGAGCACGGCGCGCGGCGCGCAGCCGGGGGCGTCGTCGGCCGGGCCCAGCAGGCGGCCGATGGCGGGACGGAGTCCGAGCGTGCCGAAGAACTCGCCGGTCACCCACAGGCCGGCGGCGGGGCGCGTCTCGCCGCCCTGCGCGAGGTTGAACGAGGTCCAGGACCACGCGAACAGTCCCGTGAAGGCCTCCTGGCGTGCGACGACCTCGCGCCAGATCGGCTGCGAGACGGCGGGCTGCCGCGCGCGGAAGGAGCCGCGGGCGCCCTGCATGCTGGCGAGCCGCACTTCGTACAGTCCCGACGGATCGGCGATCGGCAGCGCGCGCAGCCGGACGGCGTCGATGACCTCGAAGAGCGCCGTGTTGGCGCCGATGCCGAGCGTGAGCGAGAGCACGGCGACGATCGCGAAGCCCGGCGCGCGCCGGAAGGTGCGCGCCGCGTAGCGCAGGTCCTGCATGGCGTGCAGGAGCCAGCGGCCGCCCCAGACGTCGCGCGCCGCTTCCTGGATCTGGCCGGCGTTGCCGAGCTCGCGCCGCGCCTGGATGGCGGCGTCGGCCGGCGCCTCGCCGCGCGCGACGCGATCGGCGGTCGCCATGTCGAGATGGGTGCGCAGCTCGTCGTGGAGGTCGTCCTCGCGGCGTGTCATTCGCTCTCCTGCGGGCGGCTGAGGATGCCGCTCATGGCGTCGACGATCTGCTGCCAGCGCGAGCGCTCCGACGCGAGCTGCCGGCGTCCGGCGGCGGTGAGCCGGTAGACGCGCGTGCGCTGCTTGTTGGCGGACAGCTGCCAGGTCGCCGCGATCCACTTCTGCTTCTCGAGCCGGTGGAGCGCGGGATAGAGCGATCCGGTGTCGACCTGCAGGAGGTCGCTGGAGTTGGCCTGGATGGCGACGGCGATGCCGTAGCCGTGGCGCGGCCCCCACTGGAGCGTCTGCAGGATGAGGAGATCGAGCGTGCCCTGGAGGATCTCGATCCGGTTGTGGTAGCGGTCGCGGCGCTTCGGCATCGGGTGTAGGCAGACTACACCCCAAGGGAGGAGCGTGTCTACACCCGTCGCCTCGTATGAGCAACTTGCGTAAGTCTGTAGAAATCGATGAGCGGCGTGCATGTGCTAGCATCCTGCCGTGGACCTGGAGATCCGCCACCTGCGTCTGGTGACGGCGATCGCCGACGCCGGCAGCATGACCGCCGCGGCCGGCCGCCTCCATCTGACGCAGTCGGCGCTCAGCCATCAGCTCCGCGACATCGAATCGCGCGTCGGCACGCCGTTCTTCGTCCGCCAGGGACGGCGGATGCTGCTCACCGAGGCGGGCCGCCGCGTGCTCGAGGCGGCGCGCCGCGTGCTCGGCGATCTCGAGCGGACCGAGGACGACCTCCGCCGGCTGGCCGGCCACAGCGACGGCAGCATCCGCGTCTGCACCGAGTGCAACACCGGCTATCACTGGCTGGGCCCCCTGCTCACCGCGTTCCGGCGCAAGCACGCGCGCGTGACGGTCCACGTCGCCGCCGAGGCGACCGGCGCCCCGGTGTCCGCGCTCCTCGACGGCCGCGTCGACCTGGCGATCCTCATCGACCCGGAGCCCGACCGCCGCCTGCGGCTGCGGCCGCTCTTCGGCGACGAGATGGTGGCGATCGTCGCCAGGGCCGATCCGCTCGCCTCCCGCCGGTGGCTGTCGGCCGAGGATCTTGCGGCGCAGCACCTCCTGCTGTACTCGAGCGACCCCGACGACAGCTTCGTGCTCCGCCGGCTGCTGCGGCCCGCCGGGCTGACCCCGGCGCGCGTCTCGTTCATCATGCTGACCGAGGCGATGATCGAGCTGGCGCGCGCGGGCACCGGCGTCGGCATCCTGCCGCGCTGGTCGGCGCAGCGCGCGATCGCCTCGGGCGGGATCGCCGCGATCCCCCTCACCAGGCGCGGCATGCGGCGCCAGTGGGTGGCGGCGACGCTCGCGGCGCAGTCCGATCCGCCCTACCTCGTCGACTTCCTCGATCTGCTGGCGGAGCGCGCGCTGCCGGTCCGCGGCCGCGAAACCGCATGACCCGCCCGCCGTCCGGAGGCGCTGGAACGGCGCGAGCGAGCGGAGCGAGTGATGATGAACGGATTTCATCGATCGCACGAAAACGATTCGCTGGAGTGCGCATCTCCGTGGCGGTAGCCTGACCCGGTGACCATCCTCGCCGATCTCCGATCCGCCTGGCGCGCCGTGCGCGCGCATGCCGCCCTCTCCACCTCCATCGCCGCGATCCTCGCCGTCGCGATCGGCGCCAACACCGCCGTCTTCGGCCTGGTCGACGCGGTGATGCTGAGCCCGCTGCCGTTTCCGGACGCCGGCCGGCTGGTGACGGTGGAGCAGACGCGCCCCGACTCGGCGCGCGAGCCGCTCTCGCTGCCCGACTACCGCGATCTCCGCGAACGGACCCGCGCGTTCGACGCGATGGCCGCCGCCTTCCAGTGGAGCGCCAATCTCACCGGCGGCGACGCCGAGCGGATCCAGGGCATGCGCGCGTCGGCCTCGTTCTTCGCCATCACCGGCGTGCGCGCGGCCCTCGGCCGGACGATCGACGCCGGCGACGAGCGCGGCGGCGGATCGCGGGTCGTCGTGCTCACGCACGCGCTCTGGACCCGGCGGTTCGGCGCCAGCGCCGCCGTCCTCGGCGCGCCGCTCGTCCTCAACGGCGACACCTACACCATCGTCGGCGTCCTGCCGCCGGCGGTCATCACGCCGGTGCGCGACGCCGAGCTGGTGGCGCCGTTTCCGATGGACAGCGATCCGCGGCGCAACGCGCGCGCGGCGGGGTTCCTGAAAGTGCTCGGACGGCTGCGTCCGGGCGTCAGCGTGGAGCAGGCGCGCGGCGACCTCGATGGCGTGATGGCGCAGCTCCGCGCCGCGTATCCGGCGACCAACGCGACGCACACCGGCACGCTGGTGGTGCCGTGGCGCCGGGCGCTGACGGCGAACCAGCGGCCGGTCATCCTCCTGCTGCAGGCCGCCGTCGCGCTCGTGCTGCTGATCGCGTGCGCCAACGTCGGCAATCTCTTCCTCGCGTCCGCGGTGCGGCGCGCCCACGAGTTCGCGGTCCGCGCCGCGCTCGGCGCGTCGGCGGCGCGCCGCGTCCGCCAGGTGCTGCTCGAAACGCTGATCATCGCCGCCTTCGGCGGTGCCGGCGGACTGGCGCTGCACGCGCTGGTCGCGCGGGTGCTCGTCGTCCTTGCGCCGGCGGATCTCATCGCGCTCGCGCCTCCGTCGGCCGCGTCTCCGCGTCTGGTCGCGTTCACCGCCGCGAGCGTGCTGCTGGCGGCGATCGCCTTCGGCCTGCTGCCCGCGCTCCAGCTCGGCGGACGGACCGCCGTGCTGCGGACGGCGCGCAGCGCCTCGCCCGGCACGCGCCGGATCCGCGCGCTGCTCGTCGGCGCGGAGGTCGCGATCGCCACGCTGCTGATCGTGACGGCGCTCCTGCTCGCGCGCAGCTTCGCGCGCCTGCAGGACGTCGATCCCGGCGTCCGCACCGAGCGGCTGCTGACGGCGCGGCTGTCGCTGCCGCGGGCCAAATACCCGAAGACGGTCAACGCCGCACGGTTCGTCGAGGACCTGCGGCCCCGGCTCCTCGCCATTCCCGGCGTCGAGGACGCCGCCGCCGTCAACGTCGTCCCGTTCAACGGTTATCACGCCACCGCCGACGTCTGGCCGGCGGATCGTCCCGCGCCGCCGCCCGCCGAGCGCGGACAGGCGCAATACAGGATGATCAGTCCAACTTACATTGGGACCTTCGGCGTGCCTCTCGTTGCGGGACGATCGTTCGACGACCATGACAACGCGTCGGGAGAGCCGGTGGTCTTGATCAGCCGCACCCTGGCGCGGCGGTACTGGACCGACGCGAGCGCCGTCGGCGCCGCGGTCTTCGTCGAAGACGGCGACGGTCCGCGGCTCGTGCGCGTGGCCGGCGTGGTCGGCGACGTCAGGCACTACGGCCTCGACGCCGAAGTCACGCCGGACATCTACGTGCCGATTCCCCAGGTGCCCGACGCCACCGTGCAGTGGCTGGCGAACAACATGTATTGGGGGCTGCGCACGAGCGGCTCGCCGGCGGCGGCGCGCGAGCCCTTCCGCCAGGCCCTGCGCGACGCCGATCCCGACGTGCCGGCGTCGGCGATCAAGACGATGGACGAGGCGCTCGAGGCGGCGCTGGCGCCGCGGCGCCTGAATCTGCGGCTCGTCACGGCGTTCGCGGTGATGGCGCTCGCGCTCGCCGCCGCCGGCGTCTACGCGGTGACCTCCTTCGGAGTCGCGATGCGCCGGCGCGAAATGGCGATCCGCGTCGCGCTCGGCGCCCGTCCCGAGGAGAACGTCCGCGTCCTCGTCGCCGACGCCGTGCGTCCGATCGTCGCGGGCCTGGCCGTCGGCCTCGCCGGCGCGCTCGCGGCCGCGCCCGCGCTGCGCAGCGTGCTCTTCGGCGTGGATCCGGTGGCGCCGGGTCCGTTCGCGGCCGTCGCGGCGACGTTACTCGCGGCGGGCATCATCGCTTCGGTGACGGCCGCCCTGCCGATCCGGCGGATCGACCCGCTGGAATCCTTGAGGATCGATTGATGGCACATCTGCCGATTGCGCATGTACGCGAGAGCCTCACACAGGGGCCCCGCATTGTCGAAGGATTGATCGCGGCGGCGCCGGTCGAGGCGCTGGAGTGGCGTGAAGCGCCCGGTGCGTGGACGCCGGTGGAAGTACTGGCGCACCTCGCCGACGGCGAGATCACCGACTGGATGCCGCGCGTCGAGAAGATTCTCGCCGGCGGCGGACGCTTCGCGGCGTACGAGCGCGAGGGCGGTTTTGCGCGCTATCGCGGGTGGACGGCGGAAGCCCTGGTCGGCGAGTTCGGCCAGCTCCGGCGCGCGAATCTCGACAAGCTCGATCGCCTGTCCCTCTCGGCGGCGCATCTCCGCCTGACCGGCGAGCACCCCGCGTTCGGCAGCGTCACGCTCGAACAGCTCCTGGCCACCTGGGCCGCGCACGACATGGCGCACGTGGTCCAGCTCTCGCGGATTCTCGAGCGGGCGTTCGGGCGTCACGTCGGGCCGTGGCGGCAGTACTTCAGCGCCCTCAAGGATTGGGAGTCGCATGACTGAGACGTTCGATCAGTACACCGCGCGCCTGCTCGCGCTCGCCGGCGACGACGACCCGGACGGCGTGCTCGCCACGACGCCGGCGCGCATCGGGCGGTTGATCGCCGGGCGTTCGGCCGCCGACCTGCAGCGATCGCCAGGACCAGGCCGCTGGTCGATCGCGGAAATCATCGCGCACCTGGCCGACGCCGAGATCGTGTTCGGCTATCGCACGCGGATGATCCTGGCGGCGCCGGGCACGGCCATCCAGGCCTACGATCAGAACGCGTTCGTCCGCTCGCAGCACGCGGCGTCCTCCGACGCGTTCGAGTCGCTGTCGCTCTTCGCTTCGGTGCGGACCTCGATGCTGCGCCTGTTCCGCGGGCTGGGCGACGAGGAGCTCGATCGTTTCGGCGTGCATGCCGAGCGCGGCAAGGAGACGCTGCGGCATATCCGGAAGCTGTATGCCGGACACGATCGCAACCATCTCGCGCAGATCGAACGGCTCGCCGGCGCGCTCGAACCGGCGCGCGAGGGCGGTGCCTTTGCGCCAGTGCCGCCGAAGGCGGCGATCGAGCCGTCGGTCCTCGAGCGGCTGGACGTCCGCGTTGGAACGATCCGCGCGGCCGTCCCGGTGCAGGGAGCGGACCGGCTCGCGCTGCTGACGGTGAGCTTCGGCGATCGCGATCGCACGATCGTCGCGGGGATCCGGACCGAGCGTCCGTCGCTCGACGCCATCGTCGGCCGTCAGGCGCTGTTCGTCGTCAATTTGCCGCCGAAGACGCTCCGCGGCCAGCTGTCCGAGGGCATGCTGTTCGACATCGGCTTCGCCGATGGCCTGCGTCCGGCGTTCGCCGTGCCCGAGTGGCCCGTCCCCGACGGCGTGCGCGCCGGGTGAGCGTTCTTCAGCGGGACTACGCGTCTCGCAGCGCCCGCATGGGATCGACCCGCATCGCGCGACGCGCGGGCAGGTAGCACGCCAGGAGCGCCATCGCCGCCAGCATCACGGGGACGATGATGAACGTCGCGGCGTCGCGGGTGCTGACGTCGTAGAGGAACGCCTGGATCCACTTCGACGCGTAGAGCGCGCCGGCCAGGCCGATCGCCAGGCCGACGCCGACCAGCCACATGCCTTCGCGGATGACCAGCCCGAAGACGCGGCTGCGATCGGCGCCGAGCGCCATGCGGATGCCGATCTCACGCGTGCGGCGCGCGATCGAGAAGGCCAGCACGCCGTAGACGCCGAGGCAGGCCAGCATCAGCGCCAGTCCGCCGAACACCGTCAGCAGCATCGCGCCCATCCGCGCGGCGTAGAGCGACGTGCCGATCGTCTCGTTCATCGTCTGGATGCTCGGCAGCGGCAGATTCGGCTCGAGCGCCTGGATCTCCTGGCGGATCTGCGGGACGAGCGTGGCCGGCGGCACGCTCGTGCGGACGTACAGGACCACGCCGGTCTCGTGCTGCTGCGTGATCGGCAGGTAGAGGATCGGCACGGCCGCTTCGGGGAGCGTGGCGTACTTGGTGTCCCGGACGATGCCGACGATTTCGAGCCACGAGCCGTTCTGGGCGCCGGCCGTCGTCAGCCGCTTGCCGATCGGATCCTCGCCCGGGAAGAACTGCTTCACGAACGTCTCGTTGACGATTGCGACGCGCGTCGCGGTGTCGCTGTCGAGCGGGGTGAACCCGCGTCCCTTGAGGACGGGGATGCCGAGCGTCCGGAAGAACCCGTGGCTCACGACGTTGGCGCGCGCCTCGTCGGCCGCGGGAGCGCCGACGCGCCCTTCGCCCTGGCCGGCCTCCTCGGGACGCGTGCGTCCTTCGATCGCGATGGTCGTCGTGCGTCCGCCCCCGCCCAGCAGCGGAATGCGCGCGACCGTGGCGGCCTCGACGCCGGGGAGCTGCTCCATCCGTTCGACGGCGCGCTGGTAGAACTCGCGCCCCTGCGCGCGGGTGTAGCGAAGCAGGTTGATCGCCAGCGGCGCGGAGACGACGCGATCGATGTCGAAGCCGGGGTCGATCGTCTGCGCGGCGCGCAGGCTGCGGACGAACAGGCCGGCGGCGGCCAGCAGCATCAGAGACAGCGCGACTTCGGCGACGACCAGCGCCTTCTTGAGGTTGAACCGGCGCGATCGGCCGTCGGGCACGAACGAGTCGTCCTTGAGCGCGGGCACCAGCCCCGGACGCGACGCCTGCAACGCCGGCACGAGACCGAAGATCACGCCGGTCAGGACCGACAGCACGAGCGAGAACGCGAGTACCCGGCGATCGACCGTGAACTCCAGCGTGATCGGCAGCGCTCCCGCGGGCGCCGGGGCGGCCTGGTACGCCTGGACGACGATCCACGCCACGAACACCCCGGCGGCGCCGCCGATGGCGGCGAGCAGCACGCTCTCGGTGAGGAGCTGCCGGACGATGCGCCAGCGGTTCGCGCCGAGCGCCAGGCGGATCGCGACCTCGCGGCGCCGGGCCGCCGCCTTCGAGAGGAGCAGGTTGGCGACGTTGGCGCACGCGATCAGCAGGACCGCGCCGACCACGCACGCCAGCAGCGTCGCCACCGACTGCATCTGCCGCCGCTGCGCGGGATCGCCGGCGTCCACCGGGATCATCGCGATGCGCGCTTCGCGCACGTTCGGGTTGGTCTGCCGGGCGGACGCGGTGAAGAGCGAGGCGATCTCCGCCCCCGCCTGCTCGCGCGTCACGCCCGGCTTGAGCAGCGCGATCTGCAGCAGCCAGCCGTTGTTCGGGTTGCGCAGCAGGTCGGGGTTCATCTCGCCCGAATAGCCCGCGCGCGGCGGCCGCATGAGCGCCTGCATCATCATCGGCACGTAGACGTCGCGGTAGACGCCCAGCTGCGGCCCCGGAAACTCCGGCGGCGTGACGCCGACGACGGTGAAGAGGCCGCCGTTGAGCCGCACCTGCGCGCCGACGATGTCGGCGCGGCCGGTGAAGCGGCGCTGCCACAGCCGGTGGCTGATCACGGCGACGGGGTGCATGCCCGGCGTCACGTCGTCGGACCGCGCGAGCAGGCGTCCGCGCGCCGCGCGCACGCCGAGCAGCTCGAAGAAGTTGCCGGTCACGATCGCGCCGTTGACGAGGTCGGTCTCGCCGTCGGCGTTGAGGCTCGCGGTGATCCCGCCCCACGCGAGCAGCCCGTCGAGCTGGCGCGCGCCGTCGCGCGCGTGCGCGTACATCGGGTACGACGTGACGGCGACGTTGTTGCCGCTGAACACGTAGGCGAGCCGATCGGCATTCTGGACCGGCAGGCGCTGGAGCAGCGTGGCGTTCACGAGGCTGAAGATCGCGGCGTTGGCCCCGATGCCCAGCGCGAGCGTGAGGACCGCGGCCGCGGTGAAGCCGGGCGCCTTGCGCAGCATGCGGGCGGCGTAGGCCAGGTCCTGGGTGATGTCGGCGAGGAGGCGGCGCGGCGGCCCGCCCGGCGGCGGCGGCGCCGACGCCGAGGCCTGACGCAGCGTGCGCATCTCGCGGGCGAGCAGGTCCTCGTCGTCGACTTCGTCGAGCGCGAGGCGCATGGCCTCGTCGTGCGGCGTGCCCTCGCCGCGCAGCTCCTGGTAGCGATCGTCGAGGTGCTGCGCGAGCTCGTCGACGATCTCGCGCTCGCGCGCGGGGGAGAGACGGAGGCGGGCCAGCCGGGTGCGCAGCGGCTCGTTCCAACTAGGCATGTTCAGCTCCCGTGATCTGCTGGATGGCGTCGACGAACTCCCGCCAGTTGTCGCGCTGCGCGGCGAGCACGCGGCGTCCCTCGAGCGTGAGCCGGTAGAAGCGCCGCCGCCGCTCGCCCGCCTTCTCGACCCAGCGTCCCGCGATCCACCCGCGCTCCTCGAGGCGGTAGAGGAGCGGATAGAGCGAGGCGACCTTGAAGCGCACGCGTCCATTGGAGCGCTGCTCGATCAGCTTGCTGATCTCGTAGCCGTGGCGCGGGCGGGTCTCGACGAGCGACAGGATCAGGAGCTCGGCGCTCCCTTTCTTGAGCTCGCGGTCGAGCATCCGCGAGATATGCTTCATAGCGACATATCTTATAGAGGCTTGTGG
>Ga0075364_10002056_pt1 | contig 11229 bp, 7 predicted proteins | sample EndMetdeltDD1764_FD_71517 | JGI IMG/M metagenome (GOLD analysis project Ga0075364, IMG submission 71517) | Populus endosphere microbial communities from Tennessee, USA - Endosphere MetaG P. deltoides DD176-4 | ecosystem: Host-associated > Plants > Roots > Endosphere | place: USA: Tennessee...
GTCCCCCGACGATCGCCGCAACGAACTGCTCGCGTTGGGCGCGGAGGTGTTCGGCCAGCGACCGTACGACGAGGTCCGCATCGACGAGATCGCCGAGCGCGCCGGGGTGTCGCGGGCGCTGATGTACCACTACTTCCCCGACAAGCGGGCCTTCTTCGCCGCGGTCGTGCGCGCAGAGGGCGATCGACTGTTCGAGGCCACCAACGCCACGCCCGATCCGGAGGCGAGCCTCTTCGACCAGGTGCGCGAGGGCGTGCTGGCGTATGTGCGCTACGACGAGGAGCATCCGCACGGCGCGTGGGCCGCCTATGTCGGCATGGGCAGCTCCGATCCGGTGTTGCGCGGCATCGAGGACGTCGACAACGACCGGCAGGCCAACCGGATCATCGGCCGCATCATGGAGGCGGTCGGTGGCGCGATGGACTCCAAGGTCGAACGCGACCTGCGGGTCACCATCTACGGCTGGCTGGCGTTCACGTTCGAGATGTGCCGGCAGCGCCTGATCGACCCGTCGATCGACGCAGGCTACGTCGCCGACGCCTGCGCGCACACGCTGCTCGACGCGATCGGCCGCGTGCCGGGTGTCCCCGCTGAGCTGGCCGAAGCCGTCGCAATCCAGCATCGCTGATTTTTGTCGGTGTCCATTGGCACGATGACCAGATGAGCTCCGATCCACTTGGGCGCTTCAGCGCGCTGACGCGTGAGTGGTTCACGGGCACGTTCGCCGAGCCGACCCCGGCACAGGCGGAAGCCTGGTCGGCCATCGCCGACGGGGACAACACCCTGGTCATCGCGCCGACCGGATCGGGCAAGACGCTCGCAGCGTTCCTCTGGGCCATCGACCGCCTTGCCTCATCCGAGCCAAGGCCCGCGACCGCGGGTACGCGCGTGCTGTACGTGTCGCCGCTCAAGGCGCTGGCCGTCGACGTCGAGCGCAACCTGCGCACACCGCTGACCGGCATCAGCCGCATCGCCGAGCGCCGTGGCGTGCCCGCACCGGACATCAGCGTCGGGGTGCGGTCCGGCGACACGCCACCCAACCAGCGCCGCGCGCTGATCACGAAGCCGCCAGACATCCTCATCACCACGCCGGAGTCACTGTTCCTGATGCTCACGTCGGCGGCGCGCGCGACGCTGGCCGAGGTGCAGACGGTCATCGTCGACGAGGTGCACGCCGTCGCCGGCACCAAACGCGGTGCGCATCTGGCTCTGTCGCTGGAGCGGCTCGACCAGCTGTTGGACACATCGGCACAGCGCATCGGTCTGTCCGCGACCGTCCGACCGCCGGAGGAAGTCGCGCGATTCCTTTCCGGTCAGGCCAGGACGACGATCGTCGCGCCGCCCGCGGCCAAGACATTCGATCTCTCGGTGGAAGTGCCGGTCCCGGACATGGCCAACCTCGAGAACAACACCATCTGGCCAGACGTCGAGGCCCGCATCGTCGACCTGATCGAGTCGCACCGCAGCTCGATTGTGTTCGCCAACTCGCGGCGGCTGGCCGAGCGACTGACCTCACGGCTCAACGAGATTCACGCTGAGCGGTCAGGAATCGACCTGCCGGGCGGGCATAACCCGAAGGTCGGCGGCGGCTCACCGGCTCAGGTAATGGCCAGCGGTCAGGCCTTCGGTGCCGAGCCGCTGCTGGCCCGCGCGCATCACGGTTCGGTCAGCAAGGAGCAGCGCGCCCAGGTCGAGGACGATCTCAAGAGCGGACGTCTGCGCGCCGTGGTCGCAACGTCCAGCCTGGAGTTGGGCATCGACATGGGCGCCGTCGATCTGGTGATCCAGGTGGAGGCGCCGCCGTCGGTGGCCAGCGGACTGCAACGCATCGGTCGCGCGGGCCACCAGGTCGGCGAGATCTCGCAGGGTGTGCTGTTTCCCAAGCACCGAACGGACCTGATCAGCTGCGCGGTGACGGTGCGGCGGATGCTGTCCGGCGATATCGAGACCATGCGGGTGCCGACGAATCCGCTCGACGTGCTGGCCCAGCACACGGTCGCGGCGTGCGCGCTCGAACCGCTGGACGCCGACCACTGGTTCGACGCGGTCCGGCGCAGCGCGCCGTTTGCGACGCTGCCGCGCAGCGCTTTCGAGGCGACGCTTGACCTGTTGAGCGGCAAGTACCCGTCCACCGAGTTCGCCGAGCTGCGCCCGCGGCTGGTGTACGACCGTGACGCGGGGACGCTGACGGCACGCCCTGGCGCGCAGCGTCTGGCGGTGACGTCCGGCGGCGCGATTCCGGACCGCGGCATGTTCACCGTCTACCTGGCGACTGACTCCGAGAAACCGTCGCGGGTGGGCGAACTGGACGAGGAGATGGTCTACGAGTCCCGGCCCGGCGACGTGATCTCGCTGGGCGCGACCAGTTGGCGCATCACCGAGATCACTCACGACCGGGTCCTCGTCATTCCCGCGCCAGGCCAGCCGGCGCGACTGCCGTTCTGGAAGGGCGACGGCGTGGGACGGCCTGCCGAATTGGGTGCCGCGGTCGGCGCCTTCACCGGCGAGCTGGCGAGATTGGGCCGCGACGAATTCGCAGAGCGTTGCCGCGCAATCGGTTTCGACCAGTTCGCGTCCGACAACCTGTGGCAGCTGCTCGACGACCAGCGACAGGCCACCGGCACGGTGCCGAGCGACACAACGTTCGTGGTCGAACGGTTCCGCGACGAGCTGGGCGACTGGCGGGTGATCCTGCACTCCCCCTACGGGCTTCGGGTACACGGGCCGCTAGCACTCGCGGTGTCGAGACGGCTGCGCGAGCGGTACGGCATCGAGGAGAAACCGACAGCTTCCGACGACGGCATCATCGTTCGGCTGCCGGATACCGAGGACGCCGCTCCAGGCGCCGACCTGTTCGTGTTCGACGCCGACGAGATCGAGCCCATCGTCACCGCCGAGGTCGGCGGCTCGGCCCTGTTCGCCTCGCGGTTCCGCGAATGCGCCGCCCGTGCACTGCTGTTGCCGCGCAGGCATCCCGGCAAGCGGTCGCCGTTATGGCACCAGCGGCAACGCGCCGCACAGCTGCTCGACGTGGCCCGCAAGTATCCCGACTTCCCCATCGTGTTGGAGGCCGTCCGCGAATGCCTGCAGGACGTCTACGACGTGCCCGCGCTCACCGAGCTGATGCAGCGGGTGGCGCAGCGCCGGCTGCGGGTGGTCGAGGTGGAGACCGCAACACCGTCGCCGTTCGCGGCGTCGCTGTTGTTCGGCTACGTCGGCGCATTCATGTACGAGGGGGACAGCCCGCTGGCCGAGCGGCGCGCCGCCGCACTGTCGCTGGACAGCGTGCTGCTTGCCGAGCTGCTTGGCCGTGTCGAGCTGCGGGAGCTGCTCGATCCACAAGTCATCACGACCACCACTCAGCAGCTGCAACACCTCAGCTCCGACCGGCTGGCGCGTGACGCCGAGGGCATCGCCGATCTACTGAGGGTGCTGGGCCCGCTGACCGAGCAAGAGATCGCCGACCGCTGCACGATGAGCGAGGTGGGTGGCTGGCTCGACGGCCTACAGGCCGCCAAACGCGCGCTCACCGTCTCGTTCGCCGACCAAACCTGGTGGGTAGCAGTCGAAGACATCGGCCTGCTGCGTGACGGCGTCGGGGTGGCGGTGCCCGTCGGAGTGCCTGCCGCCTTCACCGAATCGGTCGGCGACCCGCTCGGCGAACTGCTCGGCCGGTACGCTCGCACCCACGGCCCGTTCACCACGCACGCCGCCGCGGCCCGGTTCGGCCTCGGCCTGCGCGTGGCCGCAGACGTGCTGGGCCGGCTCGCGATCGACGGCAAGCTGATCCGGGGCGAGTTCACGGACATCTCCGTTTCTGAGGACGGAGGCGGCGATCAGTGGTGTGACGCAGACGTTTTGAAGATCCTGCGGCGCCGGTCGCTGGCCGCGCTGCGGGCGCAGGTCGAACCCGTCAGCACCGCCGCATACGGTCGCTTCCTGCCGTCCTGGCAGCAGGTGGCATCGCACAATTCGGGCATCGACGGCCTGGCTTCGGTGATCGATCAGTTGGCTGGGGTACCCATTCCGGCCTCGGCAATCGAGCCGTTGGTGTTCGGGCAGCGGGTGCGGGACTACCAGCCCGCGATGCTCGACGAACTCCTCGCTGCCGGTGAGGTCACCTGGTCTGGAGTCGGCCAGATCGGCGCTGGCCCCTCCGGAACGGATGGCTGGATCGCGTTCCATCCCGCCGAAACGGCGCCGTTGACGCTCGCCGCGGCGAAGGAGATCGAGTTCACCGATACCCATCGAGCGATCATGGCCACGCTCGGCTCGTCCGGTCAGGCCGGCGGCGCGTACTTCTTCAGACAGCTTGCCGACAATCCCGGCGAAGAGCTGAAACAGGCCCTGTGGGACCTGATTTGGGCCGGCTGGATAACCGGCGACACGTTCGCCCCTGTGCGGGCGATGCTGTCGGGCACCCGCCGGTCGGCCGGCCGCCGCGGGGCCCCTGCGCATCGGCACCGGCAACGGCCGCCGCGGTTGAGCCGCTACAGCGTCGCGCATGCGCAGGCCCGCAGCTCAGAGCCGACGGTGGCCGGCCGCTGGTCGGCGCTGCCGGCCGCCGAGCCCGAGTCGACCGTCCGCGCACACTTCCAGGCCGAGCTGTTGCTCAACCGCTATGGCGTGCTGACCAAGGGCGCAGTCGGGGCGGAGGAGGTGCCTGGCGGCTTCGCGATGCTGTACAAGGTGCTGACCGCGTTCGAGGACGCAGGCCGGTGTCAGCGGGGTTACTTCGTCGAGTCGTTGGGCGGCGCCCAGTTCGCGGTGGCATCGACCGTCGACCGGCTGCGGTCCTACCTCGACGGTGTCGACCAGGAGCGCCGCGAGTATCACGCGGTGGTGCTCGCCGCGGCCGATCCCGCCAACCCCTACGGGGCCGCGCTGCCGTGGCCGTCGAGGAAGGTGGCTGACGAGGACGCGACGCACCGGCCGGGCCGCAAGGCGGGCGCGCTGGTGGCCGTGGTCGACGGCGAGCTGGCGTGGTTCCTCGAACGAGGCGGACGCTCGCTGCTGAGCTTCACCGACGACGCCGAGGCCCACATCGCCGCGGCGTCGGCGTTGGCCGATCTGGTCAGCAGCGGGCGCGTCGGTTCGCTGCTGGTCGAAAAGGTCAATGGCGTGCCGGTGCTGGAACCGGGCGCAGAGGGTGAGCGAGCCGCCGTCCAGGACGCGTTGATCGGCGCCGGGTTCGCTCGCACGCCGCGAGGCCTGCGGCTGCGGTGACTTGGGAACACCCAGGGTGCGAGTACCGTTTCACCTGCTTATGACTGCACCCCGGATAACCACACCGTTTGGATTCACGTCGACCGCCGCCGAGGTCATTGCCGGCGTTGATCTTTCCGGTAAGCGGGCCATCATCACCGGCGCGTCGTCGGGTATCGGCGTCGAGACCGCGCGGGCACTGGTGGATGCCGGTGCGGCCGTCACACTCGCCGTGCGCAACACAGAGTCGGGTGAGCGGGTGGCAGCAGCGATCCGCGAGGGCACCACCAACGGCGCTGTCACCGTCGGCGCACTGGACCTCAGCGACCTGGCCAGCGTCGATGCCTTCGTCGCGGCATGGAGCGGACCGCTTGACATCCTGGTCAACAACGCTGGCGTGATGGCCATTCAAGAGCTGACGCTGTCGTCGAGCGGCCACGAAATGCAGTTCGCGACAAATCATCTCGGGCATTTCGCGCTTTCGCTTGGGCTGCATGATTCGCTTGCTGCTGCCGGCTCCGCCCGCATCGTGTCGGTCAGCTCTGGCGGGCACCTGCGATCACCGGTGGTGTTCGACGACATCGACTACGCGTTCCGCGATTACGACCCGTTCGGCGCGTACGGCCAGTCAAAGACCGCCAATGTGCTGTTCGCCGTCGAAGCCACTCGCCGGTGGGCTGCCGACGGCATCTTCGTCAACGCCCTGATGCCCGGCGGCATCGCCACCCCGCTACAGCGCCACCTCCCCGCGCACTACGCCGAGCAGGCGCTGGAGGCGTTTCGCGCGGCAGGGACCGACTTCAAGTCGGTCGAGCAGGGAGCTGCGACGTCGGTGCTGCTGGCCGCGTCGCCGTTGGTCGAAGGTGTGGGAGGTCGCTACTTCGAGGACTGCAACGAAGCCGTCGTGGTTGACCGACGTGGCGGGCCAGGGCGGGGTGGCGTCGCGCCGTACGCGCTCGACCCGGCCAACGCCGAACGGCTATGGGAACTCTCGTTGAAGTTGGTGGGCTAGCGGCACCATGCCCGAGGGCGACACGGTCTGGCACACTGCCACCGTCCTGCGCGATGCGTTGGCCGGCAAGACGCTGACGCGGTGCGACATCCGGGTGCCGAAATACGCCACCGTCGATCTGACGGGCCAGGTCGTCGACGAGGTGGTCAGCAGGGGAAAGCATCTGTTCATCCGGATCGGATCGGCGAGCATCCACTCGCATCTGAAGATGGAAGGCAGCTGGAAGGTCAGCCCGGTGAACAAGCCGAGCCGAGCCGGTTATCGGATCCGGATCATCTTGGAGGCGGGCGACATTCAGGCGGCGGGCATTGATCTGGGTGTGCTCGAAGTACTGGAGCGCGAGCACGATGTGGACACGGTCGCCCATCTGGGTCCCGACTTGCTCGGCGACGACTGGGATCCGCACGTCGCGGCGGCGAACCTGACCGACGACCCCGACCGCGCGCTGTCGGAGGCGCTGCTCGATCAGCGGGTGATGGCGGGTGTCGGCAACGTGTACTGCAACGAGTTGTGCTTCGTCACCGGGCATTTGCCCACCGCGCCCGTGAAAGACGTCAGGGACCCGCTGCGAATGGTGCAGCGAGCCCGTGACATGTTGTGGCTCAACCGGTCTCGCTGGAGCCGCGCCACGACGGGCGATACCCGACCCGGCCGCGACTTGTGGGTCTACGGCCGGGCCGGTAAGCCGTGCCGACGCTGCGGCACGCTGCTCAAATCAGACAGCAGCGGGGACCGCGTCTCGTACTGGTGCCCGGTTTGTCAGACGTGACGCGGCTGACGGATGAATCAGGCTGATCAACGAGCGGTCGTCACAGTCTCGAGCCGCTTGCCGCTGGTCGCGCTCGAAGAAGGGTCTTGGGTCACAACCGGAGCCGTTCCCAGATCAGTGGGAATTCGCTTTGATCCTGGAAACATGGTCGGTGCGGTGGATTCGAGGGTGTCCTCAAACCTCGCTGAGCACCATCCAACGCCGTTCTTGTCCTCCGAGTAGTACCCGCCAGCCCCCAAGCAGCAGAGCTTGACCACGGCGTTCGTCGGACCATTGCTGCTGTTTGTGTTGCCCAGGATGCATGCGTCGTACTGCTTGTCGTCCATCGCATTTGCGACTGCAGGGAAACCGAGTGCGACCGTCAGGGTGACAGCCACCATGGCCACGAGGCCCGCGCGCTTTGTGACGGATCGGCTGTTTATGTTGCCGTTGTTCAGAGTCATGAGGAAATAGTCGCGACCACGCAGGGTTTCCGTAATCGCTGGGAAGTCAGACTTCACTCCCGGAAGGGGAAGGGATTCCTATCCGCCGAGTAAGTGACCGGATGCTACGAACCTCGTGTGGGCGCGTTTCCGCCGCGACCGCGAGAGTTGCAATGATCGACTTCCATGGCGTGGGGCCGATGCGGCCGGGTTCGGCATGTGCGCGTGTGCTCGGTGATCACACGCAGCGCCTCGGGGTGGCACGCGTTAGCGAGGCAGCGCCAGCTTGACGATCTTGCGCACGACCGTGGCGAACTGGTGTGGCAGCGAGCCCGTGTTGTAGGGGATGCCGTAGCGCCTGCAGATCTCCTGCACCTCGGGGGCGATCTCGGCGTGACGGTGGGCGGGAACGTCGGGGAACAGGTGGTGCTCGATCTGGAACGACAAGTTGCCGCTCAGGATGTGAAAGAGCTTGCCGCCGGTCAGGTTTGCCGATCCGAGGACCTGGCGGAAGTACCACATTCCGCGTGTCTCGGCCTTGGTCTCCTCGATGGAGAACTCCTGAACGTCTTCGGGGAAGTGACCGCAGAAGATGATCATGTACGACCAGACATTGCGCATCAGGTTGGCCGTCATGTTCCCCGCGAACACCCACGGCGCGAACGGGCCGGCCAGCAGCGGGAATGCCACATAGTCCTTTAGCGTCTGCCTCTTGGTCTTGCGCCAGATGCCCTCGAGGATCTCGCGCTTATCGGACAGGCTGATCTCGCCGGACTTGATCCGCTCGGTTTCCAGCTCGTGCAGCGCAACGCCGTACTGGAACAGCACCATCAGCAGGAATGCGTACACCGGGTTGCCAAGGAAGTACGGCCGCCACGGCTGATCCTCGCTCATCCGCAGGATGCCGTAGCCGACGTCGCGGTCCATACCGACGATGTTCGTGTACGTGTGGTGCATGTAGTTGTGCGAATGGCGCCACTGGTCGGCCGGGCACGCGGTGTCCCATTCGAACTTCTTGCTCGACAACGCCGGATCGCCAGTCCAGTCGTACTGGCCGTGCATGACGTTGTGGCCGATCTCCATGTTGTCGAGGATCTTCGAGATGCCGAGCATTGCAGTGCCTGCGAGCCAGAAGGGCGGGAAGATGCCGCCGAAGAGAAGTGCGCGGCCGCCGACCTCCAATGCGCGCTGGGCCTTGATGACGCGACGGATGTAGGTGGTGTCGCGCTCACCCAGGTCGGCGATCACGCGTTCCTTCAGGGCGTCGAGTTCGCGGCCGAACGCGTCGGCCTGCTCGGGGGTCATCGTGACGGTCTTGCCGCCGACGGTCTTGGTGATCGTCTTCGGTTGTGCGGTAGTGGTGACAGTCATGTCGTCCAACTCCTTTCGTTAGAGCGCGAGGTCGACGTCGCCGACGGGAGCGGACACGCAGATCTGCACGTCCTCCGCGTCAGCGCTCGACACCGCGCCGGTGATCAGGTTCTTCACCACACCGCTTGTCTTGCGGCGGGTGCAGCTGTGGCAGATGCCCATCCGGCATCCGCTTTCGGGCGTTAGGCCTGCGGCCTCGGCCTGGTCGAGCAGTGGCCGGCCGTCGTCAGTCAGTTCGACGCCGCTGTCGGTGAATGCAATTCGACCGCCCGACGTTTCGGCCGGCGCGGTCAACACCGGAGGGACGAAGCTCTCTGAGCTCGCATCCGGGTAGTGCTCGCGCACGGCCTGAACCAGCTCGGGTGGCCCACACACGAAGACCGCTGTGTCGTTTCCGGGGTCGGGCATCGCAGCGATCAGGTGACCCGCGTCGAAATGGCCGGTGAGATCGCCCTGCCCGTCCCGGGTGTAGCCGTGCAGTACCCGGACGCCGGACATCGCGGCGAGCTCATCGGCGTAGCAAGCTTCCCGCGCGCTGCGCGCGTAGTGGATGAAGGCGATCTCGCGATCGGATCCTTCGTTGCGCATCGTGCGCAGCATCGACATCACCGGGGTGATGCCGCTGCCGCCGGAGACGAACAGGATTCGTCGCGGCCGAGTGTCCGGGAGGGTGAAGGCACCGCCAACGGAGTCGAGGCCGACGACCATGCCGGGGCGGGCGTGGTCGCACAGGTAGGTGGAGACCAGCCCGCCGTCATGACGGCCGATGGTCAGCTCGATGTAAGGGGCGCCCTCGGCGCTCGCAGGAGAGTACGGCCGGGTGCGACGACGGCCGTCGATCTCGACAGTGAGGTTGATGTGCTGCCCGGCCTGGAAGCCGGTGAACGCGCGATTCGGTTCCAGCGTCAGCGTGACGCTGCGGGGGGTCTGCCGACGCACGGCGATCACCTTCGCGCGGGCATCGGCCTGCGTCCAGGTCGCGTCGACCAGCTCGGTATATCGATCTACGCCGTGGGGGCCGGTCAGCAGCTCGAGCAGAGGCGACCGTCGCACGCGGCGAGTCAAAGTTTGAGTGAACATGTGTATACCGTGCGCGCCGCCAGGGGATGGCGTCAAGAGATTCGGCCAGCGTGTGGTAGGTTTCACAAAGTGAACAGTCGTACGCCCAGTTCACGAACGGGCCGTTCCAGCAGGTCGAGCAGTTCTCGATCCCGGGACACCTTGTCGCGCGACGAGCGCAAGGAGGCCACCCGCCGGGCGATTGTCGCCGCCGCACTGCGCCTTCTCGAGGACCGCAGCTTCGCCGCGCTGAGCCTGCGCGAAGTCACCCGCGAGGCAGGCATCGTGCCTGCGGCGTTCTATCGGCACTTCGAGTCGATGGAGGCGCTCGGCCTCGTGCTCATCGACGAGTCGTTCCGCGCGCTGCGAGACATGCTGCGTGGTGCACGAGCGGGCAAGCTCGATCCGAACCGGGTCATCGAATCGTCGGTCGACATCCTCATCGACGGGGTCAACGAGCGTCGCGAATACTGGCGCTTCATCGGACGCGAGCGCTCAAGCGGTGTGACGGTCCTGCGCTACGCGATCCGCACCGAAATTCGGTTGATCACTTCCGAGCTGGCGATCGACCTGGCCCGTGTTCCCGGGCTGAACACCTGGAGCAGCGAGGATCTCAACATCCTTGCCAGCCTGTTCGTGAACTCGATGATCGTGATCGCCGAGGCCATCGAGGACGCAACCGATTCGGCGGCCATCGACGAGATCAAGCGAATTGCGGTCAAACAGCTGCGGATGATCGCCGTCGGCGTCAGCGGGTGGCGCAGCGCGGTCTAGCGTGTGGCGCATGCCGCATCTCGAATTGACCTACCCGCGTCCCGACATCGCCGTCCTCACGCTGAACAGGCCCGAGAAGCTCAACGCGCTGAACTACGAGCTCGTCGAGGAGCTGCACGCGGCCCTCGACGGCATAGGCGACAGCAACGAGTGCCGGGTCGTGGTGCTCACCGGGGCCGGGCGGGGATTCTGCTCCGGTCTGGACCTGACAGATCCGAACCCGTCGCAGGCGGGCGGGGGCACCGAGTTCCCGCGGTCGGGCATGCGCTGGCAGGAGCTCATCGCGAACCTCACCGCCCGGATACACCGTCTTCGACAGCCGGTGATCGCGGCGGTCAACGGCGCCGCCTACGGCGGAGGCTTCGGCATCGCGATGGCCTGCGACATCCGGGTCGCCTCCGAGTCGGCACGGTTCTGCACGCAGTTCATCAAGCTCGGCCTCGGCGGCTGCGACATCGGGGTCAGCTACACGCTGCCGCGCATCATCGGCGCCGGGCCGGCTTTCGACCTGATCCTGACGGCGCGAGTGGTCGATGCCGACGAGGCGCTGCGGTTGGGCATCGTCTCGCGGTTGTCGGGCTCGGTGGTCGACGACGCGCTGGCTATCGCCGAAACAC
>Ga0075364_10002057_pt1 | contig 11229 bp, 11 predicted proteins | sample EndMetdeltDD1764_FD_71517 | JGI IMG/M metagenome (GOLD analysis project Ga0075364, IMG submission 71517) | Populus endosphere microbial communities from Tennessee, USA - Endosphere MetaG P. deltoides DD176-4 | ecosystem: Host-associated > Plants > Roots > Endosphere | place: USA: Tennessee...
CGGCCGCGTGCAGGGTGTCGGCTTCCGGTGGTTCACGCACGACGCCGCCGCGCGCGAAGGCGTGCACGGCTGGGTGCGGAATCTCGCCGACGGCAGCGTCGAGGTGTTCGCGGAAGGGGAGATCGAGTCGGTGCGACGGCTCGAAGCGGCGGTGCGGCGCGGCCCCGCATCGGCGCGCGTGGAGACGTTCGAGACCGAGGAGCACGCGCCTTCCGGGCGCACAACTGGATTCGAGATTCGATAACCAATGGACACACTGAAGACGCGCATCCGCCACGTGCCCGACTTTCCGAAGCCGGGCATCCTGTTCTACGACGTCACCACGCTGCTTCGCGATCCGGAAGGCTACAAGCTCGCGATCGACACGATGGCCGAACCCTACCGCGGCCAGGGCATCGCGCTCGTCGTCGGCATCGAGAGCCGGGGGTTCATCCTGGGGTCGGCCATCGCCGATCGGATCGGCGCCGGCTTCGTGCCGGTGCGCAAGGTCGGCAAGCTGCCGGCCAAGACGATCCGCGCCAGCTATGCGCTCGAATACGGCACCGACAGCCTCGAGATGCACAGCGACGCCATCGAGAAGGGGCAGAAGGTCCTCGTCGTGGACGACGTGATCGCCACGGGCGGCACGGCGCGCGCGACCGTCGACATGGTCCGTCAGCTCGGCGGCGACGTGCACGGCGTCGCGTTCCTGATCGAGCTCCTGGCGCTGAACGGACGCGCCCAGCTCGAAGGGGAGAACGTTCACGCGGTGCTGAAGTACTGAATACGATAAAATGAGCCGTTTCCCCGCGCGCCCGTAGCTCAGCAGGATAGAGCATCGGTTTCCTAAACCGGGGGTCGCAGGTTCGAGACCTGCCGGGCGCACCAGTCCCGCCGAAGCCTGAAGAGGCGAAGGCGGACGGCGCCAAGAGGAAGCAGCAAGAAACAAGATTATGAAGAGTACGGAACGCCACAAGCTGAAAGAAAACGAGTTCGGCAAGACCGTCGCGCACGCGCGTGACGTCGTCGCGGCCAAGCAGAACGAAATCACCTACGCGATCGTCGGCGTCGTCGTCGTGCTGCTGCTGATCGGCGGCTTCTTCGCCTATCGGACGTCGCGGAACAGCAAGGCCACGACGCTGCTCGCCGCGGCGCTCGCCGTCGCCGAGGCGCCGGTCGTGACGCCTCCGCCGCCGGCTCCGGGCAGCCCGCCGCCGATTCAGGCGCCGGGCACCTACCGGACCGAGCAGGATCGCAGCCAGGCCGCGCTGCCGCGGCTCCAGGCTGCCGCCGACGCCTATCCGAACACCGCCGCCGGCATCACGGCGCGGTTCCGGCTCGCCGCCACGCTGGCGGAGCTCGGGCGTCATCCCGAGGCGGAGCAGCGATACCAGGAAGTGGTCGACAAGACCGGCAGCCGCGACATCTACCACTACACCGCGAAGCTGGGCGTGGGAGAGGCGCGGCTCGCGCAGGGCAAGGCGGCGGAAGCGATGGCGACGTTCCAGGAGATCGCGACCGACACCGCGTCACAACGCGAGCTCCCGGTCGACGGCGTGCTGATGCAGGTGGGGCGCGCCGCGCTCCAGGCGGGGAAGACGGACGACGCGTCGCGGGCCTTTACGCGTGTCGTGGACGAGTTCCCTCAATCGCTCTACGTGAGCGAGGCCAAGGAAAAGCTGGCGACGATCAAGAAAGCGTAGGGCGGCCGGGAAAGCGCCGCGCCTACGCGCTCACACCGCGTCCGATCCGGACGTGAACGTGAACTCGCGGATCCTGGCGGCGGGGCAGACGATCGAGATGCCCGAGCTTGCGTCGCCCACGCCCTCGCCGCTCACCGTGCGCTCCGACGCCGTCATCGCGTCGAGATTGTTCAGCGCGAACACCGGGCTCTCGTTCCAGCGCATGTTCTTGACCGGCCGCGTGACCTTCCCCTTTTCGATCAGGAACAGGCCGTCGCGCGTCAGCCCGGTCACGAGCAGCGTCTGCGGATCCAGCGGTCGGATGTACCAGAAACGCGTCACGAGCACGCCGCGCTCCACTCCCGCGATCAGCTCGTCGATCGTCGCCGACCCGCCGTCCATGATCAGGTTGCCCGGCTGCGGCGTCGCGGTCTTGCCCTGTTTCTGCGCCCAGTAGCGCGAGTAGGACAGGTTCTTCAGCGTGCCCTTGGTGATCCAGTCGATGCGCTGGAGCGGCAGCCCTTCGCCGTCGAACGGCACCGCCGGCGCCATCGGGTGCGCGGGATCCGAGTAGAGGCTGACCTTCTCGCCGACGATCTGCTCGCCGACACGCGTGCCGCCGCCCTTCTTCGAGAAGAAGCTCCGCCCTTCGTCGGCCTGGCGCGCGTCGACGGCGAACGCGAGGTTGGCGATGATGTCGGCCATCGCGGCCGGCTCGAGGACGACGGTGTACTTCCCGGGCTCGATGGCGACGGGACTGTGCGATCGGGCCGCCTTGTCGATCGCCGCGCTGGCAAGCGTCTTCGGCTGGTGCAGCCGCAGCTCGTTGTAGGACTTCGAGGCCCAGCCCGAGCCGGTGCCGTCGGACGTGCGCGCGGTCAGGTTGTAGTCGGCGACAGTGAACCGTCCGTAGCCGAACTGGCCCTTCGACGTGGCGACCGCGAGGATCTGCGCCGAGGTCTCGACGAAGCCGGCAGCGTCGACGCTCTTCTCCTTCGCGGCATCGAGCGCCGCGCGGACCGCGCCGGCCCGCCACTCGGGCGTCGCGCCGGCCACGTCCTCGAAGTAGGTCTGGACGGCGGCGTACTTCTGCGCGCCGACGAGCGGCATCGCTTCCGGGTTCTCCGGCGACAGCCGGGCGATCTCTTCCGCATTGCGCACCGCGCGCTGGAGGCTCGCGTCGCTGAACTCGGACGCCGTCACGGTGCCCGTCCGTTGTCCGACCTTGGCCATGATCGCCAGGCTGTAGCCCGAGGAGGCGCCCGAGGTCGTCACGCTGTTGCGGGCGAATCGCACGTTGGCCCTGTCGCCGCCGGTCAGCGTCACCCGGGTTTCTTCCGCCTTGCTGAGCGCGAGCGTCTTGTCGGTCAGCGCCTTCGCCTGTTCCTGTGTCCAGATCATGACGTCACCGCGCCGTGTTGAGGATGTTGACCTTGGAGAAGCGGGCAATCGGGCAGCCGTGGCTCACCGAATTGCTCTGCACCGGCTGTCCCTTGCCGTCGCTGAACGCACCGCCGAGCCCATAGGTGGACTTCCCGCCGAGCATGTCGAGCGACTTCCAGAACTCCGGGGTGTTCGACTGATACGCGGCGTCGCGGAGCTGCGTCGTGATCTTGCCGTTCTTCACCTCCCAGAACGTCTGGCCGCTGAACTGGAAGTTGTAGCGCTGGTGATCGATCGAGTAGCTGCTGTCGCCCTTGACGTAGACGCCGTCTTCGGTCGCGCTGATGATGTCCTGCTCGGTGACCGGCTTCTCGTTGGGCTGCAGCGAGACGTTCGGCATGCGCTGGAAGGGCACCGACGACCAGTTGTCGGCGTAGCTGCAGCCGTGCGAGGCCTTCTGGCCGATCAGGTGCGCCTGATCGCGCGTGGTCTGGTAGTCGACGAACATGCCGTCCTTGATGATCGGGAAGCTCGTCGTCTTCACGCCGTCGTCGTCGTAGCCGCAGGTCGCCATGGCGCGATCCTGCGTCTTGTCGCCGAGGATGGTGACCATCGGGGAGCCGAACTGGAACTTCCCGAGCTTGTCGGTCGTGAGGAAGCTGGTCCCCGCGAAGTTGGCCTCGTAGCCGAGCGCGCGATCGAGCTCGGTCGGATGGCCGACCGATTCGTGGATCGTGAGCCAGAGGTTCGACGGATGCAGGATGAGCGTCTTCTGGCCCGGCACCGCCGGCTTCGCCTTGTGCATGGCGACGGCCTCTTCCGCGGCCACGCGCGCCTCCTCGACGAGCGCCAGGCTCTCGACGTACTCGTAGCCGGTCGCCATCGGCGCCGTCAGCGCGTTGCGCTGGTAGAAGCGATTGGTGTCGCGGTTGACGGCGGTGATCGAGAAGGTCGGCCACGAGCGCACGAGGGACTGCGTGATGTAGGAGCCCTCGCTCGACGCGAAGAACTTCTTCTCGTTCACGAACAGCATGAACGCCGAGACGAAGCTCGCGTCCTTCACCTTGAGCGCCGCGTCGTTGATCGCGAGCAGCAGGTCGATCTTCGTCTGGACCGGGACCTCGAACGGGTCCTTCGCGAGCGGCGTGTTCCACTCGACGTCGGCGTAGGCCTCGACGGGCGCCAGCTTCACGGGATCGGTGTTGATCGACCGGTTGGCCCGCGCGATCGCGACGGCCTGGCGCGCCACGCCGGCGACGTCGTCCTTCGTGACCGAGCTGCTGCTGGCGAACCCCCACGTGCCGTCCACGATGACGCGCACGCCGAAGCCGAAGTCTTCGGTGTTCACGATGTTCTGCACGCGGCGATCGCGCGTGAAGAGAAACTGGTTGCGATAGCGGTTGATCCGGATGTCGGCGTAGGACGCGCCGGCCTGCCTGGCCGCCGTCAGGGCGGCGTCGGCCAGCCCCTTGAGCTCCTGGTTGGGCGCGGCGAAGAGCTCCACCGCCGGCCGGAACGACGTGGCGGCGCCGAGCGCGATCAGAGACTGTACGAACTCGCGTCGATCGATCATGGGAGGTTCCTCGAAGAAGCCCCATCTTAGGCCAGATCGGACCCGGGCGGCGCGCGCCCGCCCGAACAGGAGGGACCAACGCGGGGACTAAGCCGTCAACACGAGTCGCGGGCGCCGGGACTCGCGCGGCGCCGCGATGGCAGCACGATCCGCGACGCCGCCTGCCGCCGCGTCGACACCTGCAGCTTGGCGAGCAGGTGGTGGACGTGATTCTTGACCGTGGGAATCGAGATGTTGAGCGCGGCGGCGATCTCCTTGTTGGAGAGGCCCTGGGCGATCAGGTTCCACATCTGCCGCTCGCGGTTCGTCAAGGCATCCTCGGGCGCACTCTCGGAGCCGGCGCGAACGGCGCCGTTTCCCAGGCGGCGGAAGAGCGTGGCCGCGGCCCGCGGAGAGCAGAGCAGCTCTTCGTGCCCGACCGAGTCGATCGCGCGCTCGAGATCGTCGATCGTCGCGTCGACGGTGACGTAGCCGTCGGCGCCGGCCTCCGCGCATTCGATGACGTCGGAGGTCTCCTCGTCGACGGCGAGCCCGAGGATCTTCGGGCGAACCGGATCCCGGCTCAGCGCGCTGATGAGATCGAAGGCCCCGCCGGAAGAAATGTCGACGACGGCGACAGCCGGGCGGAGCTCACGTGCCTTCCTCAGACCGTCGAGGCGCTTGGCGGCGCCGACGATCGGCACGAACCCGCGTGACGACAACGCAAGAGCGAGCGATTCACGAAACAGACAAACGTCGGCGACGATCAGGATGCTGACACGTGCGAGCCCGGGGGCATCGCGGTTTGGATCCATGTTGTACCCCGCCCAAACACGTGATGCTCGCAGCGGGTCCTAGTGTGCAAGAGGACGTCCCGCCGAAGCAACGACGATTGCTGTAATTCTCGCGACGGCGCGTGCGTCCGAAGTCCACGAAGATGCGTGGCTGAGCCGGACAAACGAGGCGTCCGCGTGCGATATGGACGAGCCTACGCGTGTACTCCGTACTCACGCCCGTGTAGATCCCGCGGACTAGGCGTCCCCCAGCGGTTCACCGTGGCGCTGAACCTCCCGATGGATCCTCTTTGAATCCCGCAGGCGGATACCCATCTCACCCCGCGCCGGCCAATACTCCGCCCGCCCGAGCGAGTTGTACGCGCTCGGGTGGTTCACTCGATCGGAGGCTGCGAATGAGGCCGGTGATCCTGTGCGCCGTTTTCGCGTGGCTCTTGCCCTGGCCCGCGGCGGCCGCCAATCCTGCGATGACGTTCGAGAGGAAGTGCAGCGCCTGCCACACGGTCGGCCGCGGCACCCTCGTCGGACCCGATCTCAAGGGCGTGACGGACAGGCGAACGCGCGGCTGGCTCGCCGCGTGGATCGCATCGCCGAACGCGCTCATCGCCTCCGGCGACGCGGTGGCGATCGCGCTGGCCGACCGGTTCAAGCCGCTGCTGATGCCCGCGATGGGACTGCGCACGGAGGAGATCTCCGCGCTCGTCGAGTATCTCGCCAGAGGCGGCCCCGAAGCCGACGCGCGCCGGGCGCGGCGTGTCGATACGGCCACGCCGATCGAGATCGAGACGGGACGCGCACTCTTCGCCGGCGGCCGGGCGTTCGCGAGCGGCGGCGCGTCGTGTTTCTCCTGTCACCGGCTGGGGAAGGATCTCGGCGCCGGCGGAACGCTGGGACCTGACCTCTCCACCGCGTATGCGCGCTACCAGGACAAAGCCCTTGCGGCCGTGCTGGTGCGCGGCTGTTTCCCCGGCGCCGCACCACGAGCAGGAAAGGCCGCGCTGACTGACGACGAGCTCTTCGCGCTGAAGGCCTTCATGCGGCGCGAAGGGGAGAGGCGATGAGGGATCAGCTGCTGTTTGCAGTGTTCCCATATATCGGCCTGGTGGTGTTCGTCGTCGGGTGTACCGTTCCGCTGATCCGTCAGCGCGTCGATCGGGAGATCGTTCCCACCGCGGGCCGTGGGACGTTCGACCTGGCGTGGCGGCTGGCGCTTGCCGTCGTCGCCATCGGACACGTCCTCACGCTCGGATTCCCCGCGGCGACGCTGCGCTGGGATCGAGAGTTCGTCCGTCTCGTCCTCCTCGAGGGGACGCGCATCGCGGCCGGCTGCCTCGTCGTCGCCGGCGCCGTCGCGGTGCTGGCGCGGCTGCTGCGTCCCGCCCCGGACCGGACGGCTCACGCCGTCGACGTCGTCGCCGCCACGCTCCTGCTGACCGCGACGGCATCGGGACTCGCGATCGCGATCCTGTACCGCTGGGCATCCGCCTGGGCGGCGGTGACGCTCGCGCCGTACCTGTCCTCGATTGCGCGCTTCGATCCGGCCACGGATCTCGTGACGCGCCTGCCGGTGCTCGTGAAGCTGCACGTCGTTTCGGCGATCGCGGTCGTGACGATTCTTCCGTTGACCAGCCCGGCTCGTGCGATCGCCGGCCGCCTGGCGCTCCTCGTGCGCCGCCGCAGCGCCGCGCGGCAGGCGCTCGACGAATCGTGTTCATGGGGCCGTGATGCACAAAGTTGACGCCAGCGCACTGTCGATTTCAGTCGCCACCGCCTTGTTCGCCGTCGCCCTGGTCTATCCGGCCGCTCCGGCCGGCGGAGAGCTCTCCAACAGGATTCCCGAGCCGGCGCCGTACGTGACCGCGGAAGCGGCTTTCGCGGCGCCGCCGTTCGAAGACCACTGGATGCGGACGAACCACCCGGCGCAGTGCCAGACCTGTCATCAGCAGATCTTCGACGAATGGAAGGGATCGATGATGGCGAACGCCTGGCGCGATCCGGCCTGGCGCGCGGCCTTCCTGCTGTCCGCGCGGCAGATCTCGACGCACGGCAACTGCGACACGCCGGTTCCCCCCGACGGCACGCCGAAGGCGCGCCACAACCCGTTCGCCGGCGTCGACGAGTGCGTCACGCGATTCGACCTCGGCGAGGGCAGCCAGCGCATGGCGCGCAGCGGGTCGCTCGTCGACGGCTTCTGCTCGCGCTGTCACATGCCGACGAACTACGTCGACAACGTCCCGCTGCACGGCGTGACGGTCGACCCGGGAACGGGCGTCGAGCATGGCGCCCTCGACGTCCGTTTCAACCCCACGTCCGACAACCGCACCGGGCTCGCGTTCGCGACGCTCGACGCGCAAATCCGGAACACCGACTCGGGGAAGAACGGCGTCGTGTGCATGGTCTGCCACAGCCTCGCCGAGACGCGGAACACGCCGTACCACAACCAGGCGAGATCGAGCCGGTCGAGCGGCTATGCGCCGGCGGTCGGCGCCGGATCACGATCGCAGCTGCTGAAGCCGGCCGATCGCGACATCGCCGACGTCCCCGAGCCGGAAGAACCGAACCTGGGCTACAGCACCGGCGCCGGATCGTACAGGTTGTCGCCGCACGCGATCTCTTACGCCGAGCGGCTGGGGCCGCTGTGGTCGCCGGGGCGCGCCGCGGAAGCGGATGACTACCTCTCCGGCGTGTTCAAGCGGCCCGCCGTTGCGGAGCCCATCGCGTCGCCGAAGCACGAGGCCTATCGCCACGTCCTGTCCACGCGCGCGGAATTCTGCAGCACGTGCCACGACGTCACCAATCCGCTGACGATCCGGAACGTCCTCGGCAAGTGGGTCGGCGGCTTTCCGATCGAGCGGACCTACGCGGAATGGGCGGGGAGCCGCTACGCGGATCGCCCGGGGAACGTCCATTTCCAGCCGGCGTTCAAGCGCGACTGCCAGACCTGCCACATGCAGCAGGACTACGGCCAGCCGGGGACGGCGCAGACGTTGTACGCGGGCGGCGCGCCGGTGACGCCGCTGAACGGGCCGTTGACCCCGGATACGCCGCCGCGGACGTACTTCAGCCATCATTTCATCGGCGGCAACGCCTACATTCCGAGAATCGTCGGGGCCAGTCTCGACGACACCGGCGGCGTCGAGCCGTATCCGGAGCTGTCCACCTTCAGCTTCTCGTCGGCCGACGAGACGAGCCCCTACCACAACGCCGTCTGGATCAACCCGGGCAGGCGCGGCGCGGCCACGCAACAGTCGCGGCTGGCGTGGGACCGGCTGCGCAACGTTCTCGACATGACGATTGCGGGTCCGCGAACCGCGGCAAGCGGCGGCAAGGCACCCCTGAGGATCACGATCGCCAACACCGGCAGCGGACACAACTTCCCGACGGGGTTCCCCGAGGGACGCATCGCCTGGCTCGCGGTTTCCGCTGTCGACCTTGCCAGCGGCCGCGAGCTGCCGATTCACGACGCCGTCTGGAACCGCACGTCGATCGGCGTCGGCCGGCTGACCACCGAGGACACGATCGATCCCGCGTTCCCCGGCTGCGGATGGAAGCTGCCCCCGGGATCGCCCGATCCCTACTCGTATCAGTTCAAGGCCGTCGCCACGCGCGGCGACGACTGCCCGACGCTCGAGCTCGTCTACGCGACCGCGCGCAATCTCGTCACCAATGCCGCCGGTCTTCCGATCGACGCGCAGGGGACCGTCATCGACAAGCGGAATCCCCTCGGCCGGCCGATCTTCCGCGACCTGAACGGCAACGGCGATCTCTACGACGATGCGTTCCTGCGTGACACGCGGCTGCGTCCGATGCCTCACCCCGGCGCGACGGTGACGCTCGACCGGTACGCGGTCGTCGTGCCGCCCGGCACCCGAGGTCCGATCGCGGTCACGGCGGCCGTCTACTACCAGTCGATCGAAGCGATCGTCGCGAAGAAGTTTTTGGGAAACCTGGCCGACACGAACACCAACGGCGTGCTCGAGCCGTGCGTCCTCGGCGGCCGCTGCGACGGGCGCCGGGCGGCCGTCGAGCCGCCGGTCGTCGAAGGAGCGCCCCCGGTTCCGATGGAGGTCGGGAACTGGATCATTCGTATCGACGGGGAAGCGGTCAGCGCGAGCGCTCCCGCGGTGACGGCCGCGTATCCGCGTCCCGACGCCGCAGACGTCTTCGCCGACGTCGTCCCCAAAGCGTCGTTCTCGGAGCCCGTGACGCTCGTGAACGCCACGACGTTCACGCTGTCGGATGCGGCCGGCGCCGGCGTGCCTGCCTCCGTCCACCAGATCGGCGACGGCACGTGGGGCCTCTTTCCCGATCGCGTCTTCCTGACGAAGGGCGAGACCTACACCGTGCGCATCGCCGCCGGCGTGTGCGGAACCGGATCGGCCTGCACGGCGGAACCCGTGGTCTGGACCTTCACGGTGGCGGCGCACCAGGAACAGGCCGCGGGCGATACGACGATCCCCGCCGGCTTCCACGGCCGGTCCGCTTCGCGCCCCGACGCGCAGACGAAAGGACATCGACGATGAATGCGACCGCTTCGAACCGTTTTCTCGCGGGTTGTGTGACGCTGCTTGTTTTGGCTGTCTGCCCCCAACGCGCCGCCGCGCAGGACCGGCTGGGCGGACACTTCGGCGCGGTCTTCCCGCTCGTCAATCACGCGGGCGGGGAAACGACCACGATCGCCGACGACTTCGTCATCGGCTTCCCGATGGGCATCACCGTCAAGACGAGCGACAAGTGGGCGTTCGACCTCGAGTTCGTTCCGGTCGTCCAGAACGATCCGCTGGACGTCTCGCTGACGGTGCACCCGGGCGTCATCCGGGCGCTGCCGAATGGCTGGGCGATGGGCCTGCGGGCGGCGTTCGACGTGAACCGCGCGTCCTGGGGGTTCACCCCGCTCGTCAACAAGGCGCTGGCGCACGGACACGGCTGCGCGTGGTTCGTCGAAGGGGTGATTCCGATCCGCTTCCAGGCGGATCCGGCGGGAGGAAACCGGACCGCCATCGGACTGGCGATCCACACTGGCGTCGGGTTCTAAAGGGGGATTACGTGACCATCAACATCAAGACCTACCACTACTACCTCGCCGGCGGGCTGGCCTTCGTCGCGTGGATTGTGATCGTGATGACGGCGCTGGAGGTGGCGGTCAACGTCTATCCGTAGCGGCGCGCGTCCGCGCGCTCGCTCGAGCCCGTTCGCTCCCTGTCGTGGCCGCCTTCAGGCGGAACGTGGCAATTCCGCCTGAAGGCGGCCACCACACAGAGACGAGAAGCGCCGCTAGTGAGAGTAGACGGCGTCGAGGCAGTGCGCGGGGAACGAGCCCACGACCTCGACGCGGCGGACGGCGCCGCGCGGCACGAAGACGATGTCGCCTGCCGTGAGGATCGCCGACTCGCCGTCGAGCGTGATCTTCACGATGCCGGTCACGACGGCATCGACGCGCTCCCTGTCCTGCGTCTGCGGCGGCACCACGGTCCCGGCGGGCCAGGCGAACCTGGATACCTGATATCCAATGGATTCGACCTTGGTCCGCAGCGCGGCCTCGGTCACGGGACCGTCGCGGCGCGGATCCCACCGCTGGATGCGCATGACGCTCAGCATCGGCACGCCTCTCATGCCGTGAGGCTGACCTGCGGTGCGGTCGCGGACTGAGACGTGCGGGCCGGCTCGACGAGCAGGCGCAGGGCATAGCCCGAAGGCCCGCCAATCGCCGGATTGTCGGCGCCGACGCGGAACACGGCCGACAGCACGTTCGGCTTGCGAAGCGCCGGTGGAATGTCTCCGCGCTGACGAGCATCGCGGTCGATCTGGAAGTAGACCAGCCGATAGAGCGGAATCGACG
>Ga0075364_10002058_pt1 | contig 11227 bp, 9 predicted proteins | sample EndMetdeltDD1764_FD_71517 | JGI IMG/M metagenome (GOLD analysis project Ga0075364, IMG submission 71517) | Populus endosphere microbial communities from Tennessee, USA - Endosphere MetaG P. deltoides DD176-4 | ecosystem: Host-associated > Plants > Roots > Endosphere | place: USA: Tennessee...
ACGGACGTCGGACGTCGGACCCCGGACGTCGGGACGGCCCCCGCGCACGTGGCCCGTTGCTACTTGTACTCACCGGCGGTGGATCCAGCCACGATGCCGGAGGAGCCCAAGTAATGGCGCTGCTCGAAGTTCGCCATCTCGTGAAGGAGTTCACCCGCCGGCGCGGACTGTTCGGCAAGGCGCCCGGCGTGCGCGCGGTGGACGACGTGAGCTTCGCGATCGAGCGGGGCGAGACGTTCGGTCTCGTCGGCGAGTCGGGCAGCGGGAAGACGACGACGGGCCGGTGCATCCTGCGCCTGATCGAGCCGACATCGGGCGAGGTGCTGTTCGACGGGCGCGACGTGCTGGCCATGCCGCGCGCCGAGCTGCGGCGCGCGCGGCGCGAGATGCAGATCGTCTTCCAGGATCCCTACTCCTCGCTCAACCCGCGCATGCGCGTGGGCGACATCGTCGAGGAACCGCTGGTGATCCACAAGCTGGGGTCGAAGGCCGACCGGCGCGCGCGCGTGGCGGAGCTCTTCACGCTGGTCGGGCTGAACCCGGAGCAGCTCCGGCGCTACCCGCACGAATTCAGCGGCGGCCAGCGGCAGCGCATCGGCCTGGCGCGGGCGCTCGCGCTCAACCCGTCGCTGGTCATCGCCGACGAGCCCGTGTCGGCCCTCGACGTGTCGGTGCAGGCGCAGGTCGTCAACCTGCTGATGGATCTGCAGCAGCAGCTGAAGCTGACGTATCTGTTCATCGCGCACGACCTGCGGCTGGTCGAGCACATCTGCTCCCGCGTCGCCGTGATGTACCTGGGACGCATCGTCGAAATGGGCGAGACGGCCAAGCTGTTCTCGTCGCCGCAGCATCCCTACACGAAGGCGCTGCTCTCGGCGATTCCCGTTCCAGACCCTGACGCACGGCGGCAGCGCATCGTGCTGGATCCGAAGTCGTTCGATCGGCTGGCCGCTCTGCGGCAAGTCGAAGAGGGGCACTATGCGGCAGTCTGAGGCGCCGATCCTCGCCTGCGCTGTTTCGGTGCTCCTCTCCGTCACGGCCCTCGCGCAGGTGCGCTACCGGCCCACCGAAACGGGACCGTGGCGCCCGTGGTCCTTCACAGCCATCGCGACCGCGCGGCAGCAGCGCGGGGCCACGCCAGCGGAAGTGCAGGCGTTCGACAAACGGCAACAGGAGCTGGCGGCCATCATCAAGGCCGCGCCGGCCGTGTCGACTCCCATCGGATTCGCAGCCCAGGCGTGGGGCTCTCTCGACAGCTACCAGAGTCCTGCTCCCGGACAGCCAGCCGGCCGCGCAGTGCCTCTGGCAGGCAACGTCGGATTCGGCGCCTTCCCGCTGATCGAATTCACGCGCAACGGACGCCTGGTCAACGAAGATCTCAAGGGAGGCGAAACCGAGACGCTCGCATTCGTCATCAACCAGATCGGCGGCCACATGTACGGCACGTCCAGACCGCAAGGGTGGGGCTCGACGCAGCTGGAGGCATTCGTCGAACCGGCCACCGGTGCGCCGGTCGCCGGCCTCGCCCGCATCGGCGACGTGTTGGTCGTGAAGAACAACCCGAAGCCGCTGTGGATTCCCTTCGCGATCGGCGACGCGCTGCAGCCGATCCTCGACGAGCGGCGCGCGTCGTTCGAGCAACGGCGCGACCACTACGCGAAGGAGGTGGCGGACTTCGCCGAGTGGCAGACGCCGGAGAAACGGGCGACGCGGCGCGCCGACTGGCAGAAGAGCGCCGCGTCGATGCCGAAGGGCTCCGACTTCGTCGCCAACATGGAAAAGGCGGACGCGCAGATCGAGGCCGCGAAGAAGGCGCAGCTGGCGCCGGGCGGGCCGGAAGAGAAAGGCGTCCGCGACGCCGAACGCGACTTCAAGGAAATCGAGCGCATCGTCGCGGGGTTGTCTCCCGAGGATCGCAAGGCGCCTTCCTGCTACAACCAGAGCGCCGCGCGGCTGCCGGAACAGTTCCGCAAGAAAGACGGCGCGCCCGCCTCGTGCCGCGCGCTCGTCACACCCAACTGGGATTACTTCGACCCGAAGCTGCCGCGATCGGCGCCGCAGGTCCTGATGATCGATGCGTTCACCCGCTGCCTGACGCCCGGGTCGAAAGCGGAGACCCACAGAGGCGGGTGCGTGATCAACCGGGCGCTCATCGACTCGATGAACTGGGACGCCGTCCGCGCCTGGCTGGATCGCTGATCGCCGATCGCCGCGCTCGCGAAGCGGCATGATAGATGCGATCCCCCTACCAGTTCCGACGAATCAGCCGCCGGCCATAACAAAGATGTTCTCCGAGCTCAGATCTGCCACACGCGGTCTCGGCAGATGGCGCGCGAGCGCCGTCGCGGTGCTGACGCTGGCGGCCGGGATCGGCACGACCACGGCGCTGTACTCGGTCGCCCGCGTGCTGCTCGTGGACCTGCCGGGAGTCCCGGCGCTCGAGCAGGTCGGCCGCCTCTATGCCGCCAACGAAACGCTGGGGGTGGAGCGCGGCCGAATCGCGCTCACCGAGGTGGACGCCCGGCTGACCAGCGCCACGGCCTTCCAGGCCATGGGAGCCTACGCCGACGAAGACGCGCTCGTCGGCACGGGCGCGGGAGCGCGCCCCGTCATCGCCGGGTACGCGTCGCCAGGGTTCTTCGCGGCGATGGCGGTGCCCCCCACGGCCGGCCGCGTCTTCACGGCGGCCGACATCACGGAGGCGCCGGTCGTCGTGCTGGGCGACGCGCTGTGGCGCCGGGAGTTCCCCGACGGCCGGCTCGCCGGCGCAACGCTCATGGTCGACGGGGTCGAGCGGGCCGTCGTCGGCGTGATGCCGCCGGAATTCCACTACCCGTTCGCCGGCGTCTCGGCCGATCTGTGGATCCCGCTGCTCCGTCCCGGCCGCGACATGCCGTCCATCGTCAACGTCTACGCGCGGCTGCGCGACGGTGTGGAATGGCCGGCGGCGCAGGCGGAGCTGTCGGCGCGGTCGCGCGGCGGAGCGCCCTGGACGCTGCGCGCGATCCCGATCGCGCAGGACACGCACACGCGCGCCGTCTCCGCCTACGCGGGGACGCTGGGCCCGGCGTTCCTGGTGCTGCTGATCGCCTGCGTCAACGTCGCGTGCCTGCTGATGGCGCGGGGGCTCGAGCGTGCGCACGAGCTCTCGGTGCGGCGCGCGCTCGGCGCGGCGCGCTGGACGATCGCGAAACTGCTGCTGCTCGAACACGCGTCGCTCGCGCTCGCGAGCGGCGCGCTCGGTGCGGCGCTGGCGGCGGGCATCCTGCGTGTGGCGGCGTCGCAAATCGCGCCGTACCAGCCGACGGTGGCCGCCGGCCTCGTTCCCGATCTGCGGCTCCTGGCCGTGGCGCTCGCCTCGAGCACGTGCGCGTGCCTGCTCTTCGGGACGATCCCCGCGCTGCGGCTCTCCGGGAGGCATCCGGCAGCGGCCCCTCGAGGCCCGATCGCCGGCTACGGCGCCCGGGACGTCATCGTCTTCGCCGAGATGGCGTGCGCGATCGGGTTCGTCGTCTGGACGGCCATGCTCTACACGTTCTTTTCCGGATTCGATGCGATCACGCCGGTCTTTCCGGCCGATCGGATCGTCGCCACGCGCGTGCGCGCGGCCTCGGCGGCGGCGATCGCGGAGCGCGTCAGCGCGATCCCGGGTGTGATCCGCACCGCGGTGTCGTCCGGCATGATCGGCGGCGGCTCGCTCGAACGCGCCGACGCGGACGGCGGGCGGGCGATGGTGGTGTCGCGGGTCCCGGTCGGCGACGGGTTCTTCGACGCGCTCGATCTGCCGATCGTCCGCGGGCGCACGTTCGACACCGCCGATCTGCACGCGCGCACCGACGTCGTCGTCCTCGGGGAAGGAACCGCGGCGCGACTGGCGGGCGGCGGCGACCCGATCGGACTGCGGCTGCGGATGACGGGACGCGCCGACGTCACCGTGATCGGCGTGTGCCGCGACGCGATGAACTACGGCCTGCTGACGGAAGTGGACGCGACCCCCGGCGAGATGTACGTGCCGTACGAGCCGTCGGTGTCCTCGCCCGAAGCGGTGGTGATCGCGCGTTTCGCTAGCGATGCGCACGGCGCGCTGGCCGCGGTCGCGGCGGCGGCTGAAGCGCCGGCGGGCACACGTCCGCCCCGGCCGGTCGTGCTCGCCGACGACTTCCAGAAACGCGGCACCGGCGAGACGCTCGTCGTCGTGCGCGTCCTGGGCGGCTTCGCGATCCTGACGGTGCTGCTCGCCGCGAGCGGGATCTTCGCGGTGATCAGCCAGTCGATCGCGCAGCGCTCGCGCGAGCTGGCGGTGCACATCGCGATCGGCGCGACGCCCGGCCGCGTGCTCCGGATGGTGCTCGCGCGCGAGGCGAAGCTGATCGCGGCCGCGGCGGCGACGGGCGTCGGCTTCACCGTCCTGGTCACGCACACGCTCTTCGTGGAGATGACGCGCCTCAGCGCCGTCGATCCGTCGATCTGGATGGGCGCGCTCGCGTTGTCGGGGGGAATGGCCGCGATCGCCGTGACGTCGGCGACGCTGCGCATCGTCAGGCTCGATCCAGCCTCGATCCTGCGCCGGCCCTAGGCATCCGTCCGGCGGCCGTATCCGCCGGACGGAGCATGACTGCGGTCCCGCCTACCAGCGCGGTTCGGAGCGGCGCCCGCGGCCGCCGCCGCCACCGCCGAATCCGCCGCCGCCACCGCCGCTCGTCTTCGGGCGCGCCTCGTTGACGGTGAGGTTGCGTCCGCCGAACGTGTGGTTGTTGAGCTGCTTGATCGCGTTCTGCGCGTCCTCGTCGCTGGCCATCTCGACGAACGCGAAGCCGCGGGCGCGGCCAGTCGCCTGATCGCGCATCACGTTGACGCTCTCGACGGTGCCTGCCGAGCTGAACAGGTCGCCCAGATCCTGGTCGCTGGTCTCGAAGGGAAGGTTGCCCACGTAGAGCTTTCTTGCCATGAGTCTGTCTCTCTCTTTCGCTGAGCCTCCGCCGCGTGTCGGCGGATCATTCGGACCCGGGATGGATCCTCGATGGAGGGCTGCATGTGCCAAGCGATCACTAAGGGGGGAAGCAAGACTTGAAGGGACTCGATTCGACTCGTTGGCGTGCTAAAGCAGGAAGCCGTCGTCCACCTGAGGAGAAGGACCATATCACGGATCGCGCACGGCCTTTGCTTGCCACACGCGCGCGAGGTGTGCAATGTCCCGATGCTCGTTTGGATGCGGCTTGCTCCTGGTCTCTCTCGCGCTTGCGACGGCTGCCGCGTGCAGCAGCAACTCTTCCAGTGCAACCGGCCCGACGACCCTGTCGGCTGAGTCCGGCGCACGAACCAATCTCACCGCCGAGCCGGTGACGCTCCGGCCCGAGTTCCTGCCGAACGTACCATGCTCGTCGTCCCCCGCGTTCGGCACGCGCGTCATCGTCGTCGTATCCGGCGGTCCCGGCGTCTCGGTGAGAAGCCTGCGCTTCCGCTTCACCGACCTGTTCGGCGTGCGGGCACTGCCCCAGGTTCGGGTGATCCCGGGGTCGTCCCCCATGACGATGCCGGCGGGAATGATTCCTCCGCTCATGGGGATTCCGATCCCCGGCCTGGCGCCTCCGCCGGCTTCGACGATGTTGCAGGCGGCGAACGCACAGCGGTTCCCGTTCTTCCTCTCGTTCGGGTGCGGCCTCTCGACCACCGGGATCGTAGCGATCAGCACCGACACGATGGACCGCATGGGACGCCCGCAAACGCTGGAAATCAGCGTGCCCTTGAGCTGATCGCTTTGCTGGCGGCCGTCAGGCCGCCTGCTGAACATCCCTCTCGACCTGTCCGTCGCGGATGTGGATCACGCGATTGGCGTAGGCGGCGATGTCGGCTTCGTGCGTGACGAGGATGATCGTGTTGCCGGCCTCGTGGAGCTTCTTGAAGACGGCCATGATCTCGACGCCGGTCTTGGAGTCGAGGTTGCCGGTCGGCTCGTCGGCGAGCAGGATCGACGGGTTGTTGACGAGGGCGCGGGCGATCGCGACGCGCTGGCGCTGGCCGCCGGACAGCTCGTTGGGCTTGTGCGAGGCGCGCTGCGTCAGCTCGACCTTCTCGAGCGCGGCCTTCGCGCGCTCCTGGCGGTCCTTGCCGGAGACGCCCGCGTAGACGAGCGGCAGCTCGACGTTGTGCAGCGCCGTGGCGCGGGGCAGCAGGTTGAAGGTCTGGAACACGAACCCGATCTCTTCGTTGCGGATGCGCGCGAGCTCGTCGTCGTTCATCGCCGCGACTTCCTTGCCGTTGAGCAGATAGCTGCCCTTGCTGGGCGTGTCGAGGCAGCCGATCAGGTTCATCAGCGTGGACTTGCCCGAGCCCGAAGGGCCCATGATCGCGCAGTACTCGCCCTTGTCGATGTTGATGGACAGCCCGCGCAGGGCGTGGATTTCCTCTTCGCCCATCACGTAGGTCTTCCAGAGGTCGTTGGTCGTGATCAGTCCCATACGGCTATTGTTTCCCGTCCTTCAATCTCTGTATTAACGATCGGACCGCGCCCGGAGTTTCAGGGGGAAAGAGCGCCTCCCAGTCTCTCACATCCACCGGGACCAGGACCGGGCCGGTGGCGCGCGCCTTCCGGCGCTGCTCGCTGACGGCCGCCGACAGGTCGCGCGCGGGCGCCAGCCCCGGCCCCAGGAGGATGACGGCGCATTCGTCGGCACCGGGGGCCCGCAGCTTGGACGCCGGTCCCCAGACCGCGGCAATCGCCTCGGAATCGACGAAAGGGACGAACCTGACCGCGAGACAGACGCTCTCCTCGGCCTTCTTGAACAGGCCTTTCTTCGGCTTCGTGATGACGGCCACGTCGAAGTCGCGCGCCTGGAACGCCTCGGCGCTCGCCAGCACGTCATGGATCGCCTCGCGGATCCTCGACAACGCGGCCCGCTTCACGAACTCGAGCCCGGCGGTCGGACGCGGCGGCGTGGGCGTGGGCGCCGGCTCCGTGAAGGCGCCGGCGGGCGGGGGCGGCGAACCGGGCGGAGGCGCCGGCGGGCGCGGCCGCGGCGGCAGCGGCGCCGGACCGGCGCGCATCTCCTGGTCGTACTTCGCGCGCAGCGCCGGATCCATCAGCACGCGGTACGCCTCGGTGAGATCGGCCGCGATGCCCGCGGCCATGTCCTGGAATTCCGGCCCGAGGTGCTGGACCTTGTCGGGATGGTACCGCGCGATTTCGCGGCGGAACGCTTTCTTGATCTCGTCGGACGGCGCGTCCTGCGCCACCGACAGCATGTCGTAGTAGGTCCTCAACGATTGTTCTTGAACTCGGCGACGTTGCCCGGCGGAAGCTCGGCGCGCCGCTGATCGCGGAGCTGCTTCTTCGTGGGCCGGGGCACGGTGCTGGCCGCGCAGTACGGGCAGAACTGCCAGCCTGACTGCAGCGACCGCCCGCACTTCTGGCACCCCGCCTGGAGCCGGTAGCCGCAGTGCGGGCACGCCATGAAGTCCACCCCCACCGCGCCCTGGCAGCCCGGGCACAGCGTGCGGACTTCCTTCACCTCGGTGACGACGCGGAACAGCTCCTCCGCGCTCGTCAGACCGGCTTTCACCTTCGCCAGCGCGTCTTCGCCGAGCGTCACCATGCCGGACGCGAGCGCGGCGTCGCGAATCATGTCTTCGCCGACGCGCTGCGCGATGAGACGGCGCGTCTTGTCGGTGACGCGCATCACTTCGTAGATGCCCATCCGGCCGCGGTAGCCGGTGTGGTTGCACTCCTCGCACCCGGCGGCCTTGTAGAACACGAAGTGCGCCGCCGTGTCTTCCGTCATGCTCAGCGCGCGGAGCGTGTCGGCGTCCGGCGTGTACTGGCGGCGGCACTGGTGGCAGAGCCGCCGCACCAGCCGCTGCGCGACGACGCCGATCAGCGCCGAGGCGATCACGTAGGGCTCGAGGTTCATGTCCATCAGGCGCGTGATGGTGGACGGCGCGTCGTCGGTGTGCAGCGTCGAGAGCACGAGGTGGCCCGTCTGCGCGGCCTGCGTCGCGATTTTCGCCGTCTCGTGATCGCGGATCTCGCCGACGAGGATGACGTCGGGGTCCTGCCGGAGGATGGCGCGGAGCGCGGTGGCGAACGTCAGCTTCGCCTTCTCGTTCACCTGCGTCTGGTTGACGCCGGGGATCTGATACTCGATCGGATCCTCGATGGTGATGATGTTGGTGCGGCCCGACTTCACCGAGGTGATCGCCGAGCTGAGCGTCGTCGACTTGCCCGATCCCGTCGGCCCGACGACGAGGATCATGCCGTGCTGGTGGCGCAGGAAATAGCGCAGCTCCTCCATCGACGACGCGGAGAAGCCGAGCTCCTCGAGCGGCGGCGCGCCCTTGCGGTGGTCGAGCACGCGCAGCACGATCTTCTCGCCGTGCATCATGCGCATCGACGAGACGCGGAAGTCGACGTCCTTGCCGTCCTCGGTCTTGACGCGGAGGCGTCCGTCCTGCGGGAGCCGCTTCTCGGCGATGTCCATCCCGGCCATGATCTTCAGCCGGGCGACGAGCCCCTCGTGGACCCACTTGGGCAGGTCCATGACTTCCTTGAGGATGCCGTCGAGGCGATGGCGCACGAGCACGCCCTTTTCCGCCGGCTCGATGTGCACGTCGCTCGCGCGGCTCGTGATCGCGCTGTTGACGACGAGATCGACGAGGTCGATGATGGGCGCCGAATCGGAGCCCTCGCGCGCCGAGACGCCCGGCGCCGCGGGCGCCTCGAACACGTCGATGTCGGCGCGCGGCACCAGCGCGGACGCCGGCGGATCGCCCGGCCTGGCCGTGGCCTTCGGCGCCGCCGGCACCGCCAGCGCGGCCGGGTTGCCGGTGTACTTCGCCAGCGCCTTGTCGGGATAGCCCGATTCGATCGACGTGAGGATGTCGGTGCGCGTCGCGACCACCTGCTTGATGCGGTAGCCGGTCTGGAACTCGAGATCCTGGACGAGACTGAAGAGGAGCGGATCCGACATCGCCACGGTGAGCAGGTTCTTTTCCAGCTTCACCGCCACGCAGACGCGCTTCAGCGCCACGTCCTTCGCGATCAGCACGATGGCGGCCGGATCCGGCGGCTCGTCGGCGAGGCTGACGTACGGGAATCCGAGCTGGTAGGCGAGCGCCTTGGTGATCTGCTTCTCGGTGGCGAGATTCAGGCGCACGAGAACGGACCCGACGCGCTCGCCGGTCCGCTTGTGCTCGGCGAGCGCGACCTGGAGATCTTCTTCCGAGATCAGCCCTGCCTGGATCAGACACTCACCGATCTTTTTGCGCACTCGCCCCTCTGGAGCCCTGGGGAAGGGAACCGATCTTAGGTCGATTCCCCTCCGCTGGCAACTGGCTGCCGATCATTGTCACGTCTTCGATGCGCGGCGCCGGGTCTGAATCCATCCTCCGCCCGAGCGCGACACGAATCTGTAATCCGGAAGGCTCCCCGAACACAACGGTTTTGTCGCGGACTGCGAACCGTCACCCTGGCCGTCCCACAGGCCAGTGCCCGCGAGGGTACGCGTCGCGCCGGGCTTATCGGCGCCAGCGCAGGTGGAGGACAGAGTGCCGCCTGCCGTTTCCGCCGTCAGGCGGAAAGGTCCGGCCTCAGGAGAGAATCCACCAGACGGCGCCGGCCAGCAGCGCGACGGCGGCCGCGGCGGCGGGAAGCATCGCGGTCAGCCGCTCGGCAAGGCGGGCGCGGCGGCGCTTCCCTTCGTCGACGATCCGCGTCTCGCGCGCGACGGCGCCGGCGCAGGCCAGGCGGATCGCCGGGGCGGTGTCGGCGAGGTGGTCGGCCGCCTCCGGCGCGACCACCAGGCCTTCGAGCGAATCGAGCGTCTCGACCTCCATGTCGAGCTCCTCGATCAGCGGCATCGTGAGCGCGCGCAGGTCCGGCAGGTTGCCGCAGGTGACGATGCCGTCGACGGTGCTGCCCTTCTGCCGCGCGGCCGCAAGCGCGCGGCGCACCTCCGGGGCGAGAAACGCCACCAGCGAGTAGCGCTGCAGCAGGCGCGCCTGGCTGCCGCTCGCACCGACGTTGGAGTCCCACCCGAAGGAATGCGAATAGAGCAGCTTTCCCGGGCGCACGACCACGATGGCGACGCCCATGCGATTGATGCCGAGCCAGCACGTCGCGCCGCCGTTCCGCGGGACGCGCAGGCGTGCCAGCGCGCCCAGCGCGTTGCACGGCGTGACGACGCGGACGACCTTGAAGCCGGCCTTCGTCAGCGGCTCGACGAGCGATCCGACGGCGTGGTCCCGGCGGCGGGCGCCGTCGGGCAGTCCCCACACGACCGCGCGGCAGCGCCGTGGGAGCTTCAACGCGCGCCGCACCTGGCGGACGGCGGCCGTGAACGCGTCGATGCCGGAGAACGCCCCGGGATCGAGCGTTTCGGCGGTCCAGAGATGGACGTCTCCGCTCTTCACGGAGGTGCGTGTGAGCGCGCAGATGTCTGCGCCGATCTCGACCGCGGTGATGCTGCTCATAGCTGGCGAGGAACCTCCCATTAAGGCACGGGGCGGGGCGGGCTGTAAACCTGAGCCGCGATGGCGGCCGTGATCTAAGATGGCCTTCTCTCATGAGTGAGCCCGCCACCGACGTCAGAGGGCGAACGAGTGCGCTCATCCGCCAGCGGCAGGATGCGCTGTCGTCCGACGTCGCGGCCGCCATCGCGTCGATCGGGCCCGTGCTCGATCCCGAGCACCGCCACGGGCTCGCGGAACTGCTCCTCCGCCTGTTCGCGGCCAGCATCGACACCGGATCGCTCGACACGCAGTCGGCCGCGATGCGCGACCTCGCGCGCTATCTCCCGCCGCTGTCCACGCGGCAGCTGCTCGACGCCGTCCATCAGGCCGAGCGCACGATTCTCGACGAAATCGCGCTCGACGATCGGCTCGGCGCGACGTCGGAGCCGTGGGCGCTCGTCGCGCACGTCATCCGGCGCGGGACGCTCGAGATCCTCGGCGCGCACGCCGAGCAGGTCGCGGGCCGCGAGGCGCCGGTCGCGGTGCGCGACGCGCTCACGACGCTCATCGCATCGCCGGTCTTCGACCTCGCGCTCTCGCAGGAGATCCAGCGCGCGCTCAGGCATCAGCATTCGCTGGCGCTGCTGCTCTTCGACATCGACGATCTCTCGCAGATCAATCGCGAGCACGGCTGGGGCGTCGGCGATCGGCTGCTGGAACGGATGGGCATCACCGCCCGGCGCTACTTCCGCACGCACGACTGGGTCGCGCGCCACGACACCGA
>Ga0075364_10002059_pt1 | contig 11225 bp, 14 predicted proteins | sample EndMetdeltDD1764_FD_71517 | JGI IMG/M metagenome (GOLD analysis project Ga0075364, IMG submission 71517) | Populus endosphere microbial communities from Tennessee, USA - Endosphere MetaG P. deltoides DD176-4 | ecosystem: Host-associated > Plants > Roots > Endosphere | place: USA: Tennessee...
GAACTGGCGTCGGCATCCAGCAGCACCAGGGCCAACGGCTGCAAAAACAGCAGTTGAAGCAGCAGGACGGGCGCCACCAGCGCCGTGTCGCCCAGCACGTAGGCCGCGATCGGCAGACCGAGGTTGCCGGCGTTGACATAGCTGGAGCACAACGTGCCGATCACGGTGTCGCCGAGCGGCTGTCGTCGCACCACGGCGACCACGAGGAACACGGCCGCCGTGACGACCACTGCGGCGGTCGTGGCGATCAGCGCACCGGAGAACACATCGGTCAGGTCGCTGGATTCCAGCACCGTCAAGAGCAGCGCGGGGCTCGCGACGAAGAAGGCCAGCGTCGACAAGGTCCGCTGGCCGGCGACGTCGATGACGCCGAGGTGGGCCAGGAGGATCCCGAGGACGATGAGGATCGCGATCGTCGCGAACCCCTCGAACACCCCGGTCACGCATCGACCCTAATACCCTGGATGACCGATTCACGAAGCGTCGTGTGTCAGGAGGTGGCGAACCGGACCCGTAGAATAATGGGCGCACGATCGGGTGCCGCCTGTTCCGGACGAGCACCATGAACGCGTCCCAGATTCGGAGTCCTGATGAGCCCGCGCCCGTCCAGGCTGCCCAGTCGGAGTGTCCTGAGCCGTGAGGCGTTGGCCGGTCTGCTGACCGCCTTGGCGCTGATCCCCGAGGTCATCTCGTTCTCAGTCATCGCAGGCGTCGACCCACGCTCTGCCCTGCTGGCGTCGGTTGTGTTGACGTTCTCCATGACGTTCGTGGGTGCGCGCTCGGCGATGGTCACCGCAGCGGCCGGCTCGGTCGCCCTCGTCGTGGCGCCCCTGGTCGAGGAACACGGGACGCAGTACCTGCTCCCGACCATCGTGCTGGCCGGAGCCCTCCAGATCGTCTGCGGTGTCACGGGCTTGGCCCGACTCATGCGGTTCGTGCCTCGATCCGTGACCCTAGGTTTCGTCAATTCCTTGGGCATCTTGATCTTCGTCGCTCAGATCCAACACGTCGTCGACGTGCCGTGGCAGGTCTATCCGCTGTTCGGACTGACCCTCGGCGTCATCGTGCTCCTGCCCCGAGTCACCCGCGCCGTGCCCGCGTCGCTCGTCGCGATCGTCGCAGTCACCGCGGTCGTGGTTGTGTCAGGGGTGCAGGTGCCCGACGTCGGCGATCAAGGGGATCTGTCCGGCGGCCTGCCCGGGCTGACCCCGCTCGACGTCCCACTGAGCCTGCACACGCTGCAGCTGATCTGGCCCGCGGCGCTCAGCGTTGTCTTCGTCGGCCTGCTCGAGAGCCTGTTGACCGCGAAAGTTGTCGACGACCTCACGGGCACCCGCTCCGACAAGACCCGTGAGTCGTGGGCCCTCGGCGTCGCGAACGTCCTCGCGGGCCTGTGGGGTGGCATCGCGGGCTGCGCCATGATCGGCCAGAGCATCGTCAACGTGAAGCTCGGCGGCGCGCGCACCCGCCTGTCGACGCTGGTGACGGGTGTCGTGCTGCTGCTGTTCATCACGGCGCTCAGCGCCGTCACGGCGGTCATCCCGATGGTCGCACTGGCCGCGGTCATGATGGTCGTCGCAATCAGCACCGTGAGCTGGCACAGCGTACGACCCTCGACGCTCCGGCGGATGCCGTGGTCGGAGACGACGGTCATGGTGGTCACCGTCGTCACGGTCGTGGTCACCGAGAACCTGGCCATCGGCGTCGCGATCGGCGTCGTCCTGGCCCTGATGCTGTTCGCGCGCCGGGTGGCACACGTGTCCCACGTCGAGCGAGTCGTCGACCCGGGCGGTGCGGTGGTCCGGTATCGCATCAGCGGACCGCTGTTCTTCGCGAGCAGCAGCGGCCTGGCCGATCGCTTCTCGTTCGCCGACGATCCGCCCGAGGTTGTCATCGACTTGGCGCAGGCACAGATCTGGGATGCGTCGTCGGTCGCCGAACTCGACGCGGTCCAGGCCCGCTACCGCGCGCTCGACACCTCGACCAGCATCACCGGCCTGGACGATCGGAGCACCACCTTCCACGGCAGGATCTCGGGCCATCTGCCCTGACCATGCCCTTTCGCGAGGGTGCGCTCGACACACGTTCGCCCTATCGTCGCGGGATGAAGATCGTCGTCACCTCCCGTTCCGGCGCGCCCGACCCAGTGACACGCCACCAGATCGAGGCGATCGACCAGTCGCTCCGGCAGAGCTTCGCCGGGCTGGACACCGATGAGATCGAGCCGGAGATCAAGCGCTCCTTCGCACACCTCAGCGTGCAACCGTCAACCGCCACCATCGCCGCCTACGCCCAGGCAATCCGGTCTCGCCAGGACTTCGAACTCCTCATCGACTGACATGGCAGGGCAGAATCGACGGCACCTCCAAACGTGCGTGCGGGACAGATCACGCCGGGTTCACATGGTGCACTCAGGTTCGCCTCGTATTCTGAAGATTCTGCCAAGCACAGGAGACCATCAGTGACGACAACCGACACGGCGCCGAAGCGGCGACGTGAGCCGTCGCGCCGCCGCAAGATCGTGCGGCGCCTGCTACTCGGCGTCGGTGTGCTGGTGCTCGTGCTGGGTGTCGGCGCGGCCGCCGCGATCTGGAAGCTGCAGGGCAACATCGACACGGCCGACCTCGGCACGTCGATCGTCGAGGACGATACCCCCAAGGGCGCCATGAACATCTTGTTCATCGGCTCGGACTCTCGCGACCTCGGCACCTCCGAGTACGGCAAGGGAACCGGCTCTCAACGCAGCGATGCCCTGATGCTGGTGCACTTCGCGGCGGGCAATAAACGCATCGACGCGGTGCAGATCCCCCGCGACACCCTGACCGACATCCCGGCTTGCAAGGACACGGGCAGCGGCAGCTTCGCCGGCGGGACGAACCTGATGATCAACTCCGCTCTCGACGGTGGTCCTGCGTGCTCGGTGCGCGCGGTCGAGTCGCTCAGCAACGTCCGCATCGACCACTTCGTCCAGCTCGACTTCGACGGATTCGCCTCGATGGTCAACGCCCTCGGGGGCGTCAAGGTCTGCCTCGACGAGGCCCTTGTCGATCCGCTGGCCAAGCTCAACCTCCCGGCCGGTGAGCAGAAGATCAAGGGCAAGGACGCTTTGGCGCTGGCCCGTACCCGCCACGCTGTCGGCGACGGAAGCGACATCGGTCGTCTCGGCCATCAGCAGGTGGTGATGTCGTCGATCATCAGCCAGGCCCGCAGCACCAGCGTGCTGACTCGGCCTGACAAGCTCTTCCGGTTCCTCAATGCGCTGACCAGCTCGATCACGGTCGACGAGGGCATCTCCTCGATCTCGGAGCTGACCGGACTGGCCAAGCGTGCTCGCGCCGTACCCGACTCGGGCATCACCTTCGTGACCATGCCGAACGGCGCCGCGCCCGGCGACCCCAACCGTGTGGTCAAGACCGATGACGCGGACACGATCTTCACCGCCGTCGCCAAGGACAAAGAGATGCCGGTCAAGGGCAAGAAGACCGAGCAACCCGACGATTCCGGAACCACCGAGGTCAGCGATCCGCGATCGACGGCCGTCACGGTCCTCAACGCCGCGCAGACCTCCGGGCTCGGAACCTCCGCGCAGAACGCGATGGTGGGGCTTGGCTACACCGTCACGGGCGTCCGCACGGCGCAGAAGCCGGCCACCGCGACCCGCATCTTCGTCGATGGCACCCCAGAAGCGAAGGCCACGGCCGATGCCATCAACGCAGACTTCGGCTTTAAGGCCGAGATCGTCGAGCAGGACATCACGGGTGTATGGCTCATCATCGGATCGGACCGCATCGAGGCCGGGACCGAACCCGCTGTCCCTGAACCGGTTGACGCCACGACCAGCAAGGCATCCGACTCACTCTGCACCTGAGCCGGCAATGCCTCAGGGATTCTCGGCCGGGTTGGGCGGCGTCACCGGATTGCCTTCGGTGTCGGGATCGGTCGGCGGGTGCGCTGGGTCACCGGGCCGCGGTGTGGGCGTCGTCTCATCGGGTCGCGTCGTCATGGATACCTCCGGTGGTGATGGGTCGGCTGCGTACCCGCGTAGGCACGGGGTATGCCTCCTGCATGACAGAACCGTGGCCCGACCCCATTCCCACCCCGGAAGAGACACCAGAACCGCTGAGGCCCGAAGAGCCCCTCGAGCCGAGCGTGACCAACCCGGACGCGGACGGTGTCGACGACGTCCCGTCTTGACAGTAGACGACGACATCGCCGCGACCCGTGAAAACATGCGTGCGAGACGCCCAGGTGTAAACGCGTTTCACGCCGACCCGGCATCAAGCGCCCGACCGAGGCACACTAGAGGCGTGAGTAACGCACGTGAAGTTGTCAACGGGGCCGATGAGTTCAGCTCCTCAGCGCAACGCATCCTCGATTATCTGAATTCGCACACCCCCATCTCGGACTGGTCGGTGTCGCGTGTCGCGGCTGGTGAGCAGGTCCATCTGCACGTACACCACGAGGAGTTGTTGACGCCCGGTCGGCGTGTGCCGTGGGACGACACCTTCTGCATCCGCATGTCGAACGGCGCCGCTCAAGTCGTCCCGGACGCTCTCCTCGACCCCGACTATGCCGACCACCCCGACGCACAGGTGGTGCGCGCCTATGTCGGCATGCCGCTGACCGATGGCGACGGCAGGACCTTCGGCACTCTCTGCGGCGTCAGTACCGAACCTCTCGGCAGCGTCGACGAGGTTGATGCCGAACTCCTGGCCCTCATGCGTGATCTGCTGTCGTCGCAACTGACGATGTCGCGCGTCGCCGATCGTGAACGCCGCGCCGCCGAGATCGCAGTTGCCCTCGCGCACACCGACGCCCTCACTGGGCTGACCAACCGTCGCGGCTGGGACCTCTTGGCTGCCGACGCCGAAGAACGCGTTGCTGCCTACGGCGACCCCGTCGCGGTGGCGGTGATCGACCTCGACGGCCTCAAGCAAGTCAACGACACCGAGGGGCATGCTGCCGGCGATGCCCTCATCCGGCGCACCGCCGATGTGCTCGCCAGCACGGCCCTGCCCAGCGACCGGGTCGCGCGGTACGGCGGTGACGAGTTCGCCGTCTTAGCCAACAACGTGGCGATCCGTGATGTGGAGAGCCACTTCATCCGCTTCACCGATGCCCTCGCTCGGCACGGCATCCACGCGTCGATGGGATATGCCCCGACCAATGCCGGTGTTATCGGCGTCGTCGAGGCTTTCAGCATGGCCGACTCCCGTATGTACACCGTCAAGGAGACCCGGCGGGCCGGTTGACGTCAGGCCTCGGTGACCACGTCCCCGATACGGTCAAGCAGCCACCCCGTGCCGTGTTCACGACCTGCCGCGGCCTCCGGACCGGGACCGTGGACGCCGTCGAGATGGACGCCTTGCTCGGTGAAAGTCAGATGCGTCCCGCTATCCGTCGCCGCGAACACCACCGTGGTGATCGACGTCGAGGCGTGGACTCCGTCACTCCACATGTCGTAGGAGTAGACGATCCGCTCGAGATCGACGATGTCGGTGTAGACGGCGCGGAACTCGCTGCGGCGCCCGCCCATCGTCCCGTTGTTGATCGCGACGCCGCCGACCCGGAAATCTTCGGAGACCTCGGGATCATCGATCTCGTCGGGCCCGAACCACCGCGCCTTGATCTCGGCATCGGCGAAGGCGGCCCACACCTTCTCCAGAGGGACGGGGTACTCACGCTCGAGAACGAAGGTCGCGTGCGTCTGAGTTCGCTGGTTTTGGACTCTGTCGGTTGTGGTGCTCATGTCAGTCCTTCGTGGTGTCAGCGGCGAGGACGTCCCCCAGCCGGTCGAGCTGCTGCTCTGCCGGCAGTCGCTGCCGGTTGATCCAGTCGCTGCCGAGCGCGAGCGCGTCCGGAGCGAGCTGGACCGTACGGACCCGACCGACCTTCTGCGAGGTGACGATCCCGGCGTCCTCGAGCACCCTCAGGTGCTGGACGACGGCCGGCATCGACATCGCGAAGGGGCGGGCGAGCTCGCTGACCGATGCCGGGGTGCGCGCCAAATGTTCGACCATGGCGCGCCGCGTGGCATCGGCGAGTGCATGGAACGTCCGGTCGAGACGCTCCCCATACTTAATCATCTACTTAAGTATTGCTATGTGCTGCGATCGTGTCAATCTGCCGTCAGAACGTCGAATCAACTCGGCGCACCGCGTGTTGGCCGGTGGTGTTGCTGGGGCGGTCAACGGGCTGATGCGGTTCGCGGCAGACTGGGGGTATGGGGGCCGACAGGACGTACCGCTGTGTGATCCGGGTCTTCGGACTCCTCTTCCGCGTGATGGGCTACCGCTTCGACGTGCGCGGGATCGAGAACATCCCGACCAGCGGGGCGGCGGTCGTCGCCGGCAACCACATCGGCTTTCTCGACTTCACCTTCATCGGGTACGCCGCACGGCCGAGGGGGCGCCGCATCCGATTCATGGCGAAGCAGTCGGTCTTCGAGCTTCCCGTGGTCGGCAGTCTGATGCGCGCGATGCACCACATCCCCGTCGACCGCAGGCACGGCGCCAGCGCCTACCGCCGAGCGCTCGGCCTGCTCGAGGCCGACCAGATCGTCGGCGTGTTCCCTGAGGCCACCATCAGCCGGTCCTGGCTGCTGAAGCCGTTCCGCCGCGGCGCCGCCGGACTCGCGGTCGCCCGCGAGGTGCCCCTGGTGCCCGTCGTGGTGTGGGGAGGACACCGCATCTACACCGTGGACGGACATCGTTCGCTGCGGCGCAAGATGCCCGTCACGATCATGGTTGGTGAGCCCCTGACGGCCGCCCCCGGCGAGACGGTCGACGAATTGTCGGTCAGACTCCGCATGACCATGGGGGAATTGCTCGAGCAGGCCATCGACGCCTATCCCGAGAGCCCCAGCGACGACAGTGAACGCTGGTGGCTGCCCCACCACCGAGGAGGCACCGCGCCCGATCCGGAGACCGCAGCCGTCCTCGACCGCGAGGCCGTGGCCCGCATCGGCGATTCGTTCGAATAATCCCTGCCCGACAAGAGGACTTCTCATGAGCCTAGAGGCCGCCACGACATCAGTCGCAGTCGACGACCTGACCTTCGACGTCCGGACCACGGGGCCCGAGCACGGCGATCCGATCATCGTGTTGCACGGCTTTCCGGAGACGTCACTGTCGTGGACGCTGGTCGCGCCGCGGCTGGCCGACGCCGGCCTCCGGGTCATCGCCTTCGACCAGCGTGGCTACTCCCCCGGCGCACGCCCCTCCGACATCGCCTCGTACGCCACCGAGCTGCTGGCCGACGACGTCTTCGGCGTCGCCGACGCGTTGGGCATCGAGCGATTCCACCTGGTCGGGCACGACTGGGGCAGCGCGGTGTCGTGGGTTGTCGCCGGTCGTCGCCCCGACCGGGTGCGCACCCTGACTGCGGTGTCGCTGCCGCACCTCGGCGCGTACAACGCGGCCCTCCGCAGCGACGCCGAGCAGCGTGAGAAGGCGTCGTACATCCGTCTGTTCCGGCAGGCGGGCAGGGCCGAGGATCTCCTGCTCGCCGACGGCGCGCGACGCCTCACCGCGATGTACGGCGATGCCGTCCCGATCACGCTGGCCGCTCGCTATGTCGCGCATCTCGCGGCGCCGGGTGCGCTGACCGCGGCGCTCAACTGGTACCGGGCGATGGGCGAGGATCTCGCCGACACACCTCGCACCACGGTGCCGACGACGTTGGTGTGGGGCGCCCTCGACCAGGCGATCGGGCGAGCTGGCGCCGAAGCCTGCGGCGACTTCGTCGATGCGGACTACCGGTTCGTCGAGCTCGAGGGCGTCGGACACTGGATCCCCGAGCAGGCACCCGACTCGCTGGTAGAGGCGATCCTCGTCCGTGCGCTGTCATGATCTGCACCGTAGGAATCCTGTGAACGCCTCGCCGCTGGAGTCTTGGATCATCCAGGCGCTTACCGCCGCGGGTGGCTCGGCCACGTCCCTGGATGTCTCGAAGTACATCTGGGCGGAGCGCCGGACGGAACTCGAAGAGTCGGGTGACCTGCTCTACCGGTGGCAGATCGAGTTGCGGACAGTCGCGGACGCCATGACCGCCAGGGGGCTGCTGACTGACGTCGCCGACACCTGGACGCTGTCTGGCACGGCCGGCCCCGTCACCGCGCAGAGGACCGGTTGGACCGACGACGACATCTCAGTTGCGGTCGATGCGTATGTGTCGCTGCTGGAAGACCGAGCCGCTGGTCGACCGGCTCGTCATCGGGAGGCCGCCACCAGCGTGCGCGACGAGACCAGTCGCACGGCCGCCGCGGTCGATGCCCTGTTCGCCAATATCTCGGCGGTGGTGCAGGAGCTGGGCGTCGAGCCCCTGACGGCATACCCACCACGGTCGAACGTGCCGCGTGGCGTCCGGCAGGCCGTCCGGGCCTCGATGGGCGACACGGGCGTCGCCTAGGTCGAACGGTCGCGGGCTCAGGCCGTGCGAGCGGCGGGCCGACCGCCACCGGCGAGGGGCCAACCCGCAGGATCGTCGAGGGAGCGGCCGACGGTTCGGGCGTAGGAGTTCCAGTCGGCGGCCCGGTCGGCGTACCAGCCGCTTTGACGCTCCATGAGGTCGTCTAGCGTGCCGGCGGCGACGTCGGGATGGCAGCGTCCCAACTCATACGCAACCTCGCGGGCGGCACGGGCATCGGCGGTCGCATCGTGGGCGTTGTCGAGCGCGACGCCGTAGTAGGCGGCCACGTCCGTGAGGCGTCGAGGGCCTAGCCCCCCGCGTTCGATACCCCAGTCGACGACGTAGGGGTCGACAACCAGCAGGCGGCGCCAGTCGGGCTGAGCGAGGCCGTGGCGGTCGGCCTCGGCGCGCAACATCGTGAGGTCGTACGCGGCGTTGAAGACCACCAGGCCGACAGCACGCTCAACCAGATCTTGCACCCAGTCGACGATTTCGGCGATGGCATCGAGTGACGACGGGGCGCCGTCGAGGGCGTCGGCAGTCAGACCGTGCACGGCCGATGATGCCGCCGGAATCGCGACGCCGGGGTTGACCAGACCGCACAGATCGTTGCCGCGGTCGCCGAGCAGCGCGAAGCTCAATACGCGGTCTATCAGCGGGTCGACTCCGGTCGTCTCGAAATCGAGGGCAGCCAGCGGTGCGGTGTGCCAGCCCGGATGGTCGCCCCGCGGCGGAGCCTTCGGGATGCAGCCGAGACACACCGTCCGCCAGCTGCCCGGAAAGCCGATCAACCGTCCGGCCGCGATCGCGACGACGACGCCGCACGCGGCGCACACCCCTGCGTACCTGTTGCTTCTCACCGGTGACCTCCTGCCGGTCACGCTAGCCGCGCCGACCGACACGATCCCGCCGCGACACCCCGACCTCCCCGGCGACAGGTGGTAACCACCGCCTGCAGGTCAGGCGTCGCTGCTGCCCCGGCGCAGTTCGTCACGCTCACCCTTCAACCGGCGGACCTCGTCCTTGCGGCGCTTGAGCCGAATACCCGCCACGGTGATGATGAGCACTAATACCACGCCGGCCACGACACCGATCAGGGTCGCCGCCCGGAACCCCGGCGCGTCGACGTCCATGATGCGCTCGCCCGCGTGGGCCGCATTGCTGTTGCCGGCGACCACCGAGAGCGTGAGCCAGTTCGGCGCGGCCAATGCGATCGCGATCAGGGCCACGACACCGCGCCACATCCAGCTGAAGAAGCCGCGGCGCACCTGAACGAGGATCAGCAGCGGGATCGCGGAGAAGACGAAGCCGTAGAACAAGCCCCACGTCGTGCCACGAGAGACGCGCCCGTCGACCTGGTCGGCGACTCGCTGCGCCCACCACCGCGGGAAGAACGCGGCCGACATCAGGTAGACGATGTACACGACGCCGATGAGCACGATCCCCAGGACGATCCGCTTGACCCAGCGGTTCGGTGCGTAGTTCGGCTGCTCTCGGATGCGGCGCTCGAGATGATCGTCCTCGTGCTCCGGGTTGTAGGCGGCGGAGTTCTGGTCAGGCATGCCGTCATCATGGCAGCAGACAGCCGCTCACGACGGGTCAACCGATCCGGGCGAGGATCGCCTGCCACTCCTCGCCCTGGACGACGCCGTCCGGTGTGAGCCCCGCGGCGGTCTGCACCCGTCGCACCGCCGCCGACGTCACCGGGCCGAAGTATCCGTTGCGATCGGCCACCGGCAGCCGCAGAGCGGTCTGCAAGATCACAACGACCTTGGCCGCCCGGCCCTGCACCAAAGTGTTCTTGTCGTACGAGGCGATGCCGTAATTGGCCGCCTTCGCGGCGGTGAAACCGGTGACGGCCCGCTTCTTGATACTCGGCCGGTCGAGCGATGCCCAGGTCGGCTGGTCCAGCGCGCCCGTCACGGGCAGGTCGTGGGCCTGCTGATAGGACCGCGTCGCGTTCCAGGTCGCGGTGTCGAACCGGTTGGTGACCGGGACGCCCAGGAGCGCCTGCGCCCGCCTCACCGTCGCGCCGGTACTTCCGAAGGCGCGATTGCCCCGGGACGTCTTGACCAGCGCTGTGACGGGCGTGCCGCAGCGCGTCGGCCGAGGAGCAGTCGTCGGGGCGGCGTACGAGCCCTTGAACCGGACGCACGGCCCGTAGTCGATGACGCCGACAGCGCCGTTCCAGAACGAGGTGTTGCCGCGGGCGCCGTTCCAGCTGAACGACACATGGACGTGGTCGGTGTGCGCCGAGCTCTTCCGCCAGCCCGCGGCGGTGTTGTAGACCGACCAGATCTTCTTGTTGTAGATGACGTACATGATGCCCAGACGGCGCGCATTCACCCCGTCGTCCCGGGTCACCCACGCGATGAAATCAGCCGCTGCGGCCCGCTCGGCCGGCTTGTCGACGTGGACCATCCAGTCCATCGCCCGCCCCTCGCTGTGCTCGGAGAGTCCTTCGGTGCAGCCGCGCGCGATGCCGCCGGCGCGGCCGATGCCATAGGTCGACAGCAGCAGATCGCGCAGCATTCTCGGGCCGACCATGTCGACAGGCTGGCACGAGACCTGCGGCAGGTACGGCGAGACAGGATCAACCGCCGCGGGCAGCGCGACGGGTGCGGTCAATCCGGTCGGCGCGGCGGGCAACGCAACTGGTGGCGGTCCCGGCGCCGCGGTGGCGGGTGCCAACCCAAGTCCGACCAGCAGCGCGACGACCATCACGAACCAGGTCATCCGCATGACATATCTCCCTCTGCCCATCTACCCTCCCGAGCCCGCTCCCGAGCCCCCTCCCAAGGGCCGCCGCTCCACGA
>Ga0075364_10002060_pt1 | contig 11225 bp, 26 predicted proteins | sample EndMetdeltDD1764_FD_71517 | JGI IMG/M metagenome (GOLD analysis project Ga0075364, IMG submission 71517) | Populus endosphere microbial communities from Tennessee, USA - Endosphere MetaG P. deltoides DD176-4 | ecosystem: Host-associated > Plants > Roots > Endosphere | place: USA: Tennessee...
CCCGTCATCTCCATCATGGACGACCACGGCAATCCGCTCGCCCTCCGCGAGCTGTATTTCCGCTACCTCCGCATCGTCGTCGAGTGCTGCGGAGGAAATGTCTCCCGGGCGGCGCGCATCCTCGGCGAGCACAGACAGACGCTGGACCGGATCATGCAGTCCAAAGGGTACAGGCGAAAATGAGTGCCAACCCGCATGCCCGGGCTGATGCCCGCCGATACGTCGCAATCGTGCTCGCCATCGCCACGGCCGGGACTGCGGCATGGATCTGGCTGTTGTCATGACCCGTACCCGCGCCATCGCCCACGTGATCGCCAGCGTCATCCTCGCCTGCGCGTTCGCCTTCCTGGCGCTCTGCTTCATCGTCGGCCTCATGAGCATCTGGGCTTTCGTCGCCTTCTTCGTTGTCATCATCGCCGCACTCTTGTGGCCGCTCAGGGAGTTCAATCATGTCCGCCGGGCGAAAGTCTCTCAAGACAGAGGACGAGTTGCGCGCGATCATCGGCGCCTATTTGTCCGGCGAGAAGCTTGATGTCATCGAACTCATCCATAGCTTTGCGAAACCGAGCATTCCGCGACTTGCCCGATCGCGCGGCGTCCCACTTCGGAGCCCGCAACGCAGCGCCACGATGCGCGCCTTCTGGGCTCGACGCCGGATGGCGCAATGATCACCCCTTGCGCTCGCTCCACACCCCCCCCCGTGGCCCGAGCGCACACTTGCGGAGGGGCAACAGTCGAGCACTGCTCCTGCTGCCCCTCCGCATTTTTCGTGAGGAATTAAGGCAATGACCATCTCCACCCTCGCCCACTCCGCCATGATGGAATGGTTCGACATCAAATCGGGCAAAGCCCCGCACCCCGGCGGCAAGGACGGCGAAATCCTCGCCGACATCATTCAGCGCGCCCTCGACGCTCAGGAGCGCGAGCATCTTAAGCGTATCGAAGTCCTCGTAGAGGAAATCGGCACTCTCCTTGCTCGCGCCAGAGCAGCAGAGGCCCTTGCCGCATCCAGACTGCAGGCACTGCTGGCGAGCGCCAGGCTAGGGGCGGCACTGGCGGAGGCGGTTGAGATGGGGATGCCGAGGCAGGGCATGCAGGAGCCGCAGCAGCCATGAGCCTCTACAATCCATGGTTCTCTGTCGGCTATCGCAACCCGGGACACTGGGACATCTCGTCGGACAACGGCCGCTGGTTCCGCATCCGCGGCACGCCGGGCGACGTCCATGTGTATGACGAGCGCATCGACGAAAGCCGCCCGCATCCTCGCGGGGCAATCCCCTTCAAATCCGTCGCCACCGCCATGGCCTGGATCACCGACGAGATCATGGGATCGATCGAGGCGAAGGAGGGCAAGCAGCCATGAGCCAGATCACCGATGCGCAGGTCGAGGCGGCGGCAAACGTTCTAGTCGATCAACTATCGCTCGCCGGCCTTGAACGAGCCTGCCGCGAGGTAGCCCGCGAGGCCCTCGAAGCCGCAGAGCGCGCGGCATGGCGCCCGATCGAGGAAGCGCCGAAGGAGCGGATGAAATTCCTTTGGCTCTACTGCGCTGAGGATCAGTCGCGCTGGCTGGCCGCATGGCAAGGGCAAGACGACGAAGCCTGCTGGTATGGCGTCGATGAGATGGGCCTGCGCCGAACCTCTGAGACATTCCAGCCAACGCACTTTCGTCCTCTCCCCTTCCCACCCGAGGCGGCGCCATGACCCAATTCTCCGCACTGATCGAGAGGCTTGAGAAGGCACCGGGACCGGATCGGGAGCTCGACGCCGATATCTTCCGCGCCATTGGCCTCACCGATAAGCAGGAGCGCCACTGCACGGAATGGTGCCGCATGGCCGGCCGCACCGACCTGACGCGGGACCGGTACATTGCGGCATGGGCGCCCGCCTTCACCCGATCGATCGACGACGCATTTACACTTGTTCCCGAGTGTCCGAAGCCATGGCCCGGTCTGGTGCCCAATCCGCATCTGTGGGTGGTCATCGAGCGCGAATGGCGGCGCAAATTCGGAGACGACAAGATCTATCCGCACTTCAAAGCCGGCCTGCATGACAACGGCGCCGAGCGCTGTTGGGAGGGCGGTAGCCCGGTCAATCTGCCCATCGCCCTTTCCATAGCCGCCCTCCGGGCCAGGGCGGAGGGATGAGAGGATGAGCGGCACGACATTCCGATGCGCACGCTGCGACCGCAAAACCACCAGGCCGACCGGGCACGTCAATCGACAGCGTAAGCTCGGAATGGCGCTCTACTGCGGCCGTCGCTGCTCTGGTCTTTCGCGCCGGAAGCACAAGACCAAGGCGCAGCGAGTTGAGGAGAAACGGATCTATGACGCCGACTATCGCAAACGCAATCGCGCTGCCCTGAAGGTCAAGAAGGCCGCCTACAACAAGGCCACGTACGACCCGAAGAAGGCACGCATAGCCCGCAAGAAGCGAGCGCCGCAGCACGCTGAGTACTGCCGCCGGCCAGCCTACCGGAAATGGAAGCGCTGGTACGACGCGAACCGGAGAGCCAGTGAGTACGGCGAATTCGCCGATGCGTACCGAACCCTGCTCGAAATCAACCGTGAAGTCCGAAAGAGGATCAGCAGCTATGAAAGCAAACGGCAACAAGGCACCTTTGGCAAAACGCAAGCGCGCCGTCGCGCGGACGGAGAGCAAGCAAGCCGTCACCGTCGTCCGACCGCTGACGGCCAGTAGCCTCAAGGACGTGCTCTGGGAAACCCTGAACGACATCAAGACCGAACAGATGCTGCCGAGCCGCGGCGACGCCATCGCCGGTCAGGCCCGCGAAATCCTGCGCACCATCAAGACCCAGATGCAGATCGCCGGGCAGAGCAAGCGCCCGATCCCGACCGAGATCATTGAGTTTTCGGAGCGGCGATGACGCGCAAGCCCTGCCCGCTTGAGCCGACACCGGAGATGATCCGGGCAGGAGGCCGCCGCCTGTTGCGGTTCGAGGAGGGATCGACCGACGATTCCTTCGACGCACTGCAATGGGCGGCAGCCATGAACGAGGCAGAGCGCGTCTGGCGTTCGATGTGGTGCGAGGCTCCCGATGACCCGCCCCCTTGACATCCCAAAGGAGCCGGTCACGCAAACCAAACGAGGAATCCTGCAATGGATGAGCTTGCAAAACGTTTTGCTGACTTAGCCGACAAGTATGGCCCACACATTGCCGATGCCGCGATGGCTGCGGCACGCATGGAGGCGATATCAACACTCGTCGCCGGCATGCTGTGCCTGAGCGGCGCGCTTGTTGGCTTCCTTATCGGTCGAAGGATGTGGCGAATTGCCCAACAAAATGTGGACAGCGACGGATGGTATATCGGCATGGCTGTAGTGGCCATCTCCGCCGCTATCATGCTTTTCGCAGGCCTTTGGAGCCTCATCAACCCATGGACATGGACCGCTCTATCGCATCCCGAGCTGTGGATCGCGAAGAAGGCGTTCAAGCTCTGACGATGACGGCATGAAGCCCCTCTACACCCTCGACCAGGTCGCCGCCCGCTACGGCAAGTCCCGCCGCGCCCTCCAGGACTGGCTGCGCTTGAACCGCCCGCCGGCAGGCCAACCCCACTTTTATCGCCTCATGGGCCGGCGTAAGCTGTTCACGGACTCCGACCTCGAACGCCTCGATGAGGCCATCCGATGCCCCTCAAGCTCATCCCGCCGGACTCGTCCCGCCGGCAGCCGAACTGGCGCGTCCGCGGGAAATACCTCGGAATCGCAGTTGACCGAAGTACGGAGACTGCTAGCGAGGCAGTCGCCAAGACGGTCTTCCGGCGCTGGAAGACGGAAATCGAACGTGGTGAGTATCGAGACCCGCGAGCCGCAGCAGCCGTAGAGGCCGACGCCGGCAAGGCCGCGAAGACGCCGCCGACCTTCCTCACCGCAGTGGCCGCCTATCTCCACGGCGGCGGAGACGGCCGCTTCCTGTCCCCGATTATCGAGGCTGCCGGCCCGAGCGCGCTGCGCGGCAAGCTGCTGGCCGAGATCGACCAGGCGGCGCTCGACAATGCGTGCGCCGAGCTCCTGCCAAGCGCACCAGCGACGACCCGCAACCGGCAATTTTACACCCCGGTCGCCGCCGTTCTCCACCACGTCGGCATCCGCAAGACCGCGCTCGAGGACGAGATCAAGCGCCCTAAGGGCTGGCGCGGCAGCAAGGCGACAAGCTGGCTTGAGCCCGAGCAGGCATGGCGCCTGTTCACTGCCGCCGATGCGATCGACCGCGAATTCGGCCTGCTCCTCCGATTCCTGCTCTACACTGGCTTGCGCCTCGGCGAGGGCCTGGCCGTCACGCTCGATCGCCTCAACCTCCAGCGCGGCTTCCTCTACGTGCCCGACACCAAGAACGGCGAGCCCCGGGCTGTCTATCTGCCCCCGGCGCTGGTCGAGGCACTCAGGAGCCAGCCGCCGCGCCCGGCGAGGCCATCCAAGGCCGATGGCGCGCCACTTCGCATTGGTGTTGCCGGCCGCAGCCGCCTGGACGCCGGCGTGCCCTTCCTCGAGCGCCCGGCGACCGCCCGCCTGTTCCGCTTCCATGCAGGCAGCCCGCTGCGGAAATTGCTCTCGGAGGCCATGAAGGATGCCCGCCTGTCGTTCCCGCGGCGCCAGCGTGGCTTCCACCTGCTCCGCCACACCTATGGCACATGGATGGGCCGCTACGGCGGGCTGGACAGCTTCGGCTTGGCCCGCACCGACGCATGGAAGGACCCGCGCAGCGCGGACCGATACCGCCACACTGAAGTGACCTCGGAAGCGCGGCGCGCTGACCTCATGCCGACCGAACCCGCTTCCGAAATCCGTGCGCCAGACGTGCGCATAGCGACGAAGACATGTTAGGCCATTGATTTTGTTTCCGAAAACAAGTCCTTCACACGGGAGAGGTCGTAGGTTCAATCCCTACAGCGCCCACCATTAAAACCATCATTATTTCAAGCACTTTAGACCGAAACCTCTAGACCGCTATTCGGCAACTCAGCACGGAACGACACGCGAACAATACGGCTCGACACGTGCGCAGGACGTGGGCAATGTTCTTCCTCCGTTCTCACAGGAGCCGCCCATGCTCGAGCCCGACTTCTCCGACCTCCAATTCCGCGTCGAAGCCTGGAATCTCCCCGACACCGCCATCGAAGAGATCCTCGCCGCCTGCACCAATGTCCTCATCGGCAAGGGAGCCTTCGAGGCCGCCGTGGCGATGGCACCCCACCGTCGCATCCTCCTCCGGCATGGCGCGCGCGTGGTGCTTCGCCACGAGCCTGATGCACGCAAATGATCCCCCATCACGACCGCGTGACTTAGTGACCCACCGTCACACTCGCCCCTGGCGCGCACACGTCATGCGCGTGATGATGGGCTCACGCCCCGCCATAGGGGTGGGGCCTTCGAGCAGAAAGCCCGAGGTAAGTGGAATGAGTACCGCATCAGGGACGGGACACGAGCAAGAGGAGACCGACCTGGGCATGAGGCTCAGGATTATCGCAGAGACCGAGACGATGGTGCTTGTGGGGGTGCCGTTGTCGAAGGAATGGGTGAACGAGCACTTGCCGTTCATCGCCTCGGTGATCGAGGCAGCGCAGCGACTCTTCCGGAGAAAGTAACCGAGAGGCCGGAGGCGCCGTGGGGCGGCGGCGCTGGCTTCCCGCAGGCCGGAAAATACGCGATTTTTGAATAATCGGGCGGAAACCCGATCAGTCGTGCCCGTCCCTCCCGGGGCTTGGGCACGGCACGCATGTCGCAGACTTTGCATTCGCCGCGGCATGATGCATTGCGGAAATTCCTCATTGCCAGGCGCAAGGCGGCGGGACTGACGCAGGTCGAGCTCGCCGGCAAGCTGGGGCGAAATCAGAGCTATGTGACGAACATCGAGCGCGGGCAGCGGCGCGTCGACATCGTCGAGCTGCTCGACCTGGCCGGCGCCATTGGGTTCGACCCGCAAGATGCCCTCAGGGCTGCGCAGCGAGGGCGCCGGTAACGATCGAAACGGCTATGCTGGCGGGATGCCCCGCCGCCGGAAGCCCGACTGGACGCGCCCTCTGACGGAGCCCCTGCGCGCAAGGGATGGGACTGTGCTGGCGACGTTGGCAGATGCCCGGGCGTACATGCTGGGACTGCCCTCTTACCGATCGAGCCGAATCGCATGGCAGAGGGCGGCGGAGCTCGTCCTCGAGGCGGCTGCCGGCGGAGATATTGATGCCGCCTCGCTGCAGGTGGAGCGGGCAATGATGATGGATGGAGATCGGGACTTTGGGCCGTATCGGGAGAGAAAGTGGCCGAAGCGCTGACATGAAAAGGCCCGCCGCCTGTTGAGGCAGGACAGCGGGCCAAGTCATCAGGGACGTTGTCCAGCAGCAGCCGAGACCGGAGACAGTTCCGGTTCGTCCACCATTGGACGGGGGGACGGCGGAGCACCGCCGAAGGGGTCAGGAGAGCGCGAGCCGCAGGCCCAGGTAGACGCACCAGGAGGCCAGCGTACCGACGAGCGCAGCGCCGGCCACCATGGCATTGCCGATGTCACTGCCCCAATGGCTGCCGCCCGCGGTCATGTTCCTGGATGCCCAGATCCAGAGGGCGATCGTGACTGCCGCGGGCGCGAGCCACCAGCCGAGATGGACGGTCATGGTCAGGCTGCCGGCGCGGATGTCCCGCCCAGTCCGCTGAGGATGACGGTCGAACCGTCGGCCGCCTTGAACATCCGGTTCGACGGCGGCATCTCGGCCACGTCGCTCTGGCCATAGGCGCAGCCATGCCGATCCCGTGCCGGCTGGCGCATATCGAACGTCGCCACCGTCTTCCCGACCTGATTCATCACATAGGCGATGCCACCCTGGATCTTGCCGACGGCGATGCCGGGCGCCGCTTCGTGCGGGCCTGCCAGCATATGGAGGCCGCCCACGTCTCCGTTCTCCTTCGTCATCGGCATGAACTGCACCTGCAGGGCCGTGTAGAGGCGCGCCTCTCCATCGTCCCGATCGTGTCGGACCGTGAACATGTCTGCTCTTTCTCTTTCTGCTGATTACCGGAATCCCGCCGGCGCGGTTCTTCAGCGGATCAGGCCGCTGAAAGAAATGGGCGCGGCCGCATGCTCCGGCCGTTGCACGCGCTCATTGGCGCTCGCCCTGTGGCGCTCCATCCGTCGATGGAGGGATTATCCTCATCGGATCGGCCAGAGGCGCCATATCCTCCGGGCTTTGTGCGGCTGGATCCTTCCGACGAGATTCCCAGCATGGCCGCGGCAAAGAAGACTACGCCGCTGAATCTCCATACATCGCGAACGCGATCGCCACGTACTCCATGGCCTCATCGCGGGTGGCGAATTTGACCTTGCGGTTCTTTCCCTCACGCCGGCAGCGCCAGCGGCCCTTCTTTGTCCGCTCCACCCAGAACGGGCGATCGTTGAGGCGGTAGCTGGTCGGGGAATGGACTTCCCAGAGGAGGCCGCAGAAGGGGCGGAGGATCATGCCGCTGCCAAGATCTGCTGGTGCCAGTCCCGAAGCGCCCGCGCGTCTTCCAGCGCGTTGTGCGGCAACTTTGATACCGGCTGCCCCGGCGGCGTCTTCAGGATCGTGATGCGGCACGGGAAGTCGAGACTGCTGCCATAGTCCGGACCGGAGAGCATCCGGCAGAAGTGCTCGGCATCGGCGTGCCAGTCGCAGATGATCTCGGGGTTATCGAAGTCCGACATGAAGTTGTGGAACAGCTGCCGGAAGTGGCCGGGACCGCGGGGCAGCTTGCGCAGCACCGGGAACACATTCTCGGCAACCCAGGGATCGAGGTCGCCGCCGGCGGCTGCCGTGACCTCGTAGAATTCCCGCCCGGGGTCACCAACGAGCGCCAGGGAGATCAGCTTGCCGCCGTGGCCGTTGAATTCCGTGTCAAGGTAGAGCGTGTTCATGCGCAAGACCCTTCGTGCCGTGGCTCGTGGTGTGGATGAAATGACCTGCCCGCTAGGGTGATGAGGACGGGAGGCCGGGCGCATCAGTGAGGCTGCTAGGAGGCGCCCCCGCCGTCGCGGGCATCGCGGCGCTCATTCCGCTGCGCCAGGCGGTCGAGCTTGCCGTCAAGCCGCTCCATCCGGTTTTCGAGCTTGTCGCCGAGTGCCTTGAGGGTATCGGACAGACCCCGCGTCACCTCGTAGAAGCTTTCCCGCCTGACGAAGTTGTCCCGGGTGTAGAGCTCGATTTCCGTGATCTTCGCGCGGATCGCGGCGATGGTCTCGCCGACATCACGGCGCACCTGCTCGACTTCGATATCGATCTCGCGCCTATGCGCGGTCAATGCTGCGGTAAAGCTCTCACGCAGGGATGTCTCGACGCTCGCGAACTTGAGGGTTCCTCCGACGATCAGGACCAGGAGATTGACGAAAAATCCGGCCACCGCGACAGTGGCCATGATGTCCCCCGTTGTCATTTCGTCTCGATCGCCCGGCACTGGTCGCGCAGCACCCGGTAATCGCGCACAAGCCCCGGGGTGACGGCTGCGGGATCTTTCGCTAGGAGGCCGCGCAGCTCCGCGGCAGCCTTCGCCGTCGCCTCCGGCCCATAGCCCTTCAGCGGCGGACACCGGTTGATGACGACCGGGACATCCGGAACCTTCCCCATGGCGAGGGCAAAGTCACAGCTTGCCCCGATCGAGATCATCAATGACGCCGCCAATGTCGGGAGCATCGATTGTGGCTTTCGTGGCGCGTCGGTCCGCATCGGCGGCCTCCTGATTGATTTTGGCGGTGACAGTGGTGGCGCCGAGGGCTTTCGCATTGGCGTCATCCCGCCAGGCTTTGACCTGATCGTTGATGACGCCGGCAAAGAAGCCGAGGATGAGGCCGGCGCCTTTGGACGCGAACCAGCTGGCGAGGAGCGCGAGCATGTCAGCCTTTCGCCACGGCGGCCGCCGCCTGCGCCTGCGTCGTTGCCGCCACCGTTGGCACATGCGGGATCATGTCGACGATCTTCTGTGCCGCGAGCTCCGGGGTGATGCCGAAATGGGCCGTCGCATCCGGGATGAGCTTGAAGATGGTGTTCGCCGCGACGGCGAGCGCCGAACTCTGCACGCTCACCTGCAGTCCGCTCACCTTCACCGCGCCATCGGCGACGAGAGAGCTTGCCTGGCCCTTTGCCCAGGTCAGGAAGGCGTCACGCATGGAATCGTCGATCGAAATGCTGGTCTTCTGCTTGATGACATAGAGCACCCAGCCGACCAGGACGGTGATGACGCCGGTCACCAGCGCATCGACGAAGGGCTGCAGGAAGCCGAAGAGGGGGCCGAACGAGATGATGTTGCCGCCGTCGGCGAAAGCGAAGCGCGGCGTGAGCACGATGGCGAGCACGATGAAGCTGAAGGATAGAAGCATAAAGGCGCGAGCGCGCCAGAGAAGGCCGAGAGGCATGGATCACCTGTGATGTTGGGGAGGGATTGCCCGGCAGACCGCCCGGGCGGCGGATCAGTGGAAGGCGAGATAGAGGGCACAGCCGAGAAGCAGTCCGAAGGCTGCAAGGCCCACGATGAAGGGTCGCCAGTCCGACCCGGAAGGCTTGGGCTGTGGGGGCGGCTCCCAGGGCTCGGGCTCTGGCATCTCGCGCATCATTCGGTCCCAGCCGTCAAACATGCCCATCAGGCCGCCTCCTCCCATTCGCGATCGATCACGACGGAATATTCCGGCTCGTATTCCTCGCGCACCTGCTCAAGGTCAGCCTCCGAGGCATCCCAGAGCTTCTTGATCACGTCGCCTTGGAAATCCCAGACGCTGATCTCGTAATGCATTGCGGGCTGCGTCTTCTTTCGTGCGCGCGCCATGATCAGGATCTCCCGTTAGCCTCACGCTGCGCAGCAAGCCCTTGCTCGAACAGCCGCGCCTCATCTTCCCGGCGCAGCCGCAACCCGCGCGTCCGGGGCCAGAGGCGGCTCATCGAACGGATCTCAGCGGGGATGCGCGAGAGTTCGCCGCTCGTCATGTGCGCCTTGATTGCCCGCATCTCGGCAAAGCGGGCACCGCGCAGGTCAAACGAGGCGCCGCGGTTGTAGGCGAGCGAGACGAGAGCCCCGAGGCAGTCCGGATGCAGCGTGCTGGTGTGCGGCAGCGCGGCGGCGGTGCGGGCAATCCATTTCGGCATTTCGGTGCGCCTGAATTCGGCGATCGCCGCCACCCACGGCACGATGACCGTCCCATCGCTGCGGAGCTTCTCCGTCCGCGCTTCCGCAGACGCGCCGGTGACACCCAGCGCCAGGCGCCTGAGCTCGGCAACCATCTCCGCCGGGATCAGCCCGCGCCAGTCTTCCTCGAGTTCGCGCGCGGAGACGTAGCCGCAGTCATAGCCGATACCGATGGTCACGCCGGAGGATTCACCCGGCCAGGTCGGGCGCTGGTAGAGGCGGATATAGGTCGCCTCGTTGGTGACCTCGGCGGCGATGATGAGATTGATCGCAGTATCGGAGATCGTGGGGTCGCCCATTGGGGATCAGTCCTGATTGGCTCGCGCGTTTCGCTTGGCGATCGCCTCATCCAGCGTCATCTGCAGGAACAGGAGGCAGGTGCGCGCCAAGCGATCGACGTGCGATTCAGAGCCTTCGGTGGCGGCGCGGAGCTTCTGAAGCTGCTGCACACTGAGGTGGCCGGAGAAGTCCATGGGATCACCTCTGTCAGGAGTCGCTGCTGGCCAGCTTGGCGCCGGGCGTGTTCGCCACCGCCGCTGCGAGCATTTCGTACAGCGCCCCTTTGCCGGCGCGCTTCGATACATCGCCGATTGCCACCGGCACGATTGTCCGACCGAATTCCGCTACACGCTCCTGACGCGTCTTCGTGGGCAGCGGAGCGGCAATGGCAAGCGGCCGTGGTGTAGCCGGAGGCGGCAGCTTCGGCGTCACCCGGGGCTCGACGCCAATCGCGGCGATCACGCGGGCATAGACCGCCTCGTCCCACCAGGTCGATGCCTTCCGACGCACATGATTGCTGATCGAGCACTTGTGGAAGATGTTCGGCTGAGGCGCGCCGACCATCCTCGCGACGGACGTAACGTTGATCGCCGGGAAACAGTGGACCAGCGCATGATGCGCGTAGTGACGGGCTCGCAGCGCGTGGCTGGGATACGATGCGCAATGCACCGGATCCTCGCCAGTCTCACGACACGCCGCGACAATCGCCAGCGCGACATGGTCGGCGGTTGGATTGTCGGGTAGCACGTCCATCGCGGTCACCTGCAGACGAGCGGGGAGAGCAACCA
>Ga0075364_10002061_pt1 | contig 11221 bp, 12 predicted proteins | sample EndMetdeltDD1764_FD_71517 | JGI IMG/M metagenome (GOLD analysis project Ga0075364, IMG submission 71517) | Populus endosphere microbial communities from Tennessee, USA - Endosphere MetaG P. deltoides DD176-4 | ecosystem: Host-associated > Plants > Roots > Endosphere | place: USA: Tennessee...
TGAAGGGCAAGCTCGTCAGCGTTCCGTTCGGCTCGGCCGCGCACGGCATGGTGCTGAAGGCGTTCCAGGATCGCAAATGGCCGGCCGACTACTTCCAACTCGTCAGCCAGAGCCCGGAAGTCGGATCGACCAATCTGCAGGAGAAGAAGATCGACGCGCACGCGGACTTCGTGCCCTTCGCCGAACTGCTGCCATTCCGCGGCTTTGCGCGAAAAATCTTCGACGGCGTGGAGACCAATGCGCCGACCTGGCACGGCGTCGTGGTCCGGACCGACTTCGCAGAAAAATATCCGGAAGTCGTTGTCGCCTACATCAAGGCGATCATCGACGCCAACGCCTGGGTTCGTTCCGATCCGAAGACAGCCGCGGAGAAGATCGCGGAATGGACCGGTATCGACAAGGAAGTTGTCTACATCTTCCTGGGCCCCGGCGGCATCATGACCATGGACCCGACCATCAAGTCCGAGCTCGCCAAGGACGCGGCCGAAGACGCCAAGGTGCTGCAGAACCTCGGCCGCATGAAGGAGTTCGACGTCGACAAGTGGGTCAACGACGCCTACGTGCGCAAAGCGTTCACTGAGCTTGGCCTCGACTACGACAAGCAGGTCAAGAGCTTCGATAACTACGAGGTGAAGGGCGACGACAAGTTCTGCAAGAAGCCGATCACCGAAGCGCGGAAGGCGGGCGAGGTTTGGGTTGCCGGCGAAGGCATCCTGCCGTTTGCCAACACCGCCTGCACGCTCGGCGCCTACGCGGATTTCAAGGCCAAGGGCAAAAAGATCAACATGGCCTACGTGTTCGATACCGAGCGCGGCATCAAGCTGTTCGCCGACCAGGCGTTCTTCACGGTCACGAAAACGGAGATCGCGCCGTTCCTTTTGAAGAAGGACGCGGAAGCGCATGCAGCGAAGGTTGGCGGCAAGGTGATGTCGTTCGACGACGCCATGAAGTCGGCGGTTAGCGGAGGCTGAAGTGGAACAGGTCGCCCGCCGGGTGGCGGAAGCCGGAGCGGAAACTGTTGCCGAGGCAGCCGAGCCCGCTTCGGCGGCGGCGCCGGACACTTCGGTGCCGAGCCGGCCCGTCCGGTCCGCCGCCCGCGCAAAACGCTGGCTTCTCCTGCATCGCGCAGAGATCCGCGCGGTCGTGGTCGGCGCGATATCGCTGGCCCTCTTCCTGCTGGCGTGGCACCTGCTGACGAAGTATCGCGTGAACATGCATGTGCGCTTCACCAACGTGCCCTCGCCCGCTGCGGTGCTGGAGAAGTTCGAGAGGGCCATGCATGATTCGAAATTCCTGATGCATGTGCTGCTGAGCTGTCGCCGCATCGTGCTCGGCTTCCTGCTCGCAGCGGTCATCGCCATTCCACTCGGCCTGATCATGGGCCGCTTCCGCCTCGCGCGCGAAATGATCTTTCCGGTGACCGAGGTGCTGCGACCTATTCCGGCGATCGCCTGGGTGCCGATGTCGATCATGCTCTGGCCGTCGAACGAAGAGAGCATCATCTTCATCACCTTTCTCGGCTCCTTCTTCCCGATCCTCATCAACACGCTGCACGGCATGTCGCTGGTCGATCCCGTATTGGTGCGAGCGGCGCAATGTCTCGGCGCACGTGAAACATCGATCTTCCGCGATGTGTACTTTCCCGCCACCCTGCCGCACGTCTTCACCGGCCTGACGGTCGGCATGGGTGTCGCCTGGGTATCGCTGATCGCCGCCGAGATGATCTCGGGCCAGTTCGGCATCGGCTATTTCACATGGGAAGCGTACTCGCTCGTGCAGTACGCGGACATCGTTTTGGGCATGATCTGCATCGGCGTGCTCGGCCTCGGATCCAGTGCCATCATCCGCGGGGTCGGCAAGCTCGCGATGCCGTGGAGGCGCGAATGATTCCAGCGACGAAGTCAGAGCAGCCGAGGGGCCACATCGAAGTCGCCGACTTCGCATTGAGCTACGACACGATCGATGGCGCCGTCGAAGCGGTCACGAAAGCCAACGTTCACGTCGAGCCCGGAGAATTCGTCTCGATCGTAGGCCCATCGGGATGCGGGAAGTCGACGCTTCTGAACGCCGTGGCGGGCTTCCTCAAGCCGACCTCCGGCACCGTGACGCTCGACGGCGAAGCGATTGACGGTCCCAGCGCCGATCGCGGCATGGTGTTCCAGCAGTATTCGCTGTTTCCGTGGAAGACGGTGCGTGAGAACGTCGAATTCGGGCTGAAGATGCGCGGTATGGACCGCTTCAACCGCGAGCGCGCCGCTCGAACGCTGCTGGGTCTTGCGGGGCTGTCGGCGTTCGAGAGTCACTATCCTGAGCGGCTTTCCGGCGGCATGAAGCAGCGTGTCGGGATCGTCCGGGCGCTCGCGACGGGTCCGAAGGTGCTGCTGCTCGATGAGCCGTTCGGCGCGCTCGACGCGCAGACGCGCGTCATCATGCAACAAATTCTCACCAACATGTGGCAACGGCTGAAGATCTCGGTCCTGTTCGTCACTCACGACATCGACGAGGCCATCTTCCTGTCCGACCGCGTCTACTGCATGACGGCGCGGCCAGGCACCATCAAGGCCGAGATCGCAATTCCTCTGGAACGGCCACGCCAGCAGGCGATGATGATGTCATCGGAATTCCTTGCCCTGCGCCGCGGGCTGATGTCGCTGATTCGCGAGGAAAGCCTGAAGGCGATGGGTGGCGAAGTCGACGATCTCGCCTTGCAGGGCCTGAGCATCGATCTGCGCGGCCAGACACTCGCCGACGTCGTGTGACGCGGAGCGTTGCACCGGACCCATCTCAGGGCAGATTCCGATGGACTTGAAGGAGAAGAACTTCTTCGAAACCCGGCGCGCTGAGCTGGGATTGAGGCGGCGGCCGGGGTGAGACCCCGGTGGATTGCCGGGCCCTTTCATGGCGCGGCGCTCTATTCCCTATCCTCTTACCTCCGGGCTCCCCGGGGTGCGGGTTTTACCTGACCCCTCTCTGGGGTAAATGCTGATGCGGAATTCCGCATCGGCGCACACGAAACGGCGGTTCCTCCGGATTGCCGTCACCGGCCCAACATCGAAATATTCCCCCAGACCACGTCCGGTGCGGTGCGACCATCGCGCGAGCAATCTTGCCGGCGAGACGCTTCCTTTCCTCGTTGCGCGTAGAAGGGGCCAGCCATGTTGAGCAGCACCGCCCATAGCCTTGCCGGCGCGATTCCGATCGAGACGTTCATCCCGCTCGATCCGTTCGACATCATCATCCATCACATCGGGCTCGTGCCGAACGAACAGCACTACGAAAAGGATTCCCAGATCTACGGCGAGGACGGACCCGCCGACTACGTCTATCAAGTGGTGAGCGGCGCGGTGCGAAGCTACAAGCTGCTGTCCGATGGACGTTGTCAGATCACCGCCTTTCACCTGACTGGCGACGTGTTCGGAATGGATTGCGGCGCGATACGGCGCATGGCAGCGGATGCCATCGTCGATACCACCGTACGACGCGTGAAGCGCCGCAGCCTCGAGCAAGGCGCCGCAACCGACATGTTTGTCGGCCGCAGCCTGTGGAACATGGCGCGCAGGAACCTGGAACATGCCGAGGATCATCTGCTGCTGCTCGGACGCAAGACCGCGGTCGAACGCGTCGCCGCCTTCCTTCTGGAAATGGACCGCCGCCTGACGGGCACGGGCATGCTGCCGTTGCCGATGTGCCGGCGCGACATCGGCGACTATCTCGGGCTCACGCTCGAGACCGTGTCGCGTGCGCTCTCGCAGTTTCACGAGCAGGGCATTCTCGATTTTTCCGGCGCCCGTCACATCGTACTGCGGAACCGTGCACTCCTGCGCAACATGGAGATCTAGCGCGGCATCCTCAGCATCACAGCCACCGCATCAACTTCCTCGTCCTTGATCTGGCGCAACAGTCGGTTGAGAACGAATACGGACGACGACCGGTGAAAACTCCGCAGGTGGATCGTGCAAAATGTCCTCAACATCGAAGATGCCCGACGCGCCGCAAACCACGACGCCTACAGCTTCTCGCAGGACTGGTTCTCGCATCACATTCCGAGCATCGATCGCATCCTGAAGCGGCTGCGGCCGACGCGCCTGATCGAGATCGGCTGCTATGAGGGGCGCTCCACGAGCTACCTGATCGAGCGGTGCGCGGAATTTGGAGCACTGCAGATCCACTGCGTGGATACCTGGCAAGGCAGCGCCGACCTCTCGCCCGAGAAGATGGATGGCGTCGAACAGCGCTTCGACCGGAACATCGCAACCGCGATCGGCCGGGCCGCCGCAGACATCGCCCTGCGGAAGATCCGGCAGCGATCCGACGTAGCGCTTGCCGGCCTCATCACCGAGCGCGCCGACCCGTTCGACCTGATCTACATCGATGGCTCGCATACCGCGCCCGACGTGCTTGTCGACGCCGTCCTGGCATTTCAGCTGCTGCGCATTGGCGGAGTCATGATCTTCGACGATTATCTCTGGTCGATGGAGCCGGCCCTGAAGGCTGACCCGCTCAATACGCCCAAGCTCGCGGTCGACGTGTTTACGACGGTCTTCGCGCGCAAGGTCCGCGTCTTCCCCGAGTTTCCAAATGCGCAGTGCTATGTCGAAAAGATCGCCCATTGACGACGTTCGTCTCGGCGGCGGAGCGCTGCTGGTGCGCTTCTGGCGGAGCGCATGCGGATTCTGGCACGGCCGGTCGCGACCGCTGTCCTGGAGTCTCGCGGCTCTGCTTGTCACCACGGTCGCCCTGCAGCTCTACATCCAGTACAAGCTGAACTACTGGAGCCGCGATTTCTTCAATGCGATCGAAAAGAAGGACGAGAGCCTGCTCTGGCTGCAGATTTCGGCCTTCGCGCCGCTGGCTGCGACCAGTCTGACACTCACACTCGTCTCGCTTTGGGGTCGCATGACGACGCAACGCGAATGGCGTCGCTGGCTGAGCAATCACCTCTATGATTACTGGGTCCACGATGGGCGCCACACGCAACTGCGGTTCATGAGCGGCGAGCACCAGACGCCGGAGTACCGCATCGCAGAGGATGCGAGGGTCGCAACCGAGCTGCCGGTGGATCTCGTGCTGGGCCTGTTGTCCTCCGTGCTGACCGCAATCGTGTTCATCGGCGTGCTTCATTCGATCGGCGACAACCTCGAGCTTGCTGTGTTCGGAATGAACGTCCTGGTCCCGTCCTATCTCGTGGTGGCGGTCATCATCTACTCTCTCAGCCTCACCGCGGTCACCATGTTCATCGGGCGCCAGCTGGTCCGTGTCATCGAGGACTTCAAGGGCGCCGAGGCCGACCTCAGGGCCGCCGGTTCCTGCCTGCGGGCCGCGGGCGAAGAACTCTCGATCGACCCGCGGCCCGGCGAGCACCGCAGGGCGCTGCGCGAAACGCTCGATCGCGTGATCGAACGGTGGCGAGCACTGTGCTGGCAATTGATGCGGATGACCGTCGTCTCGCACACGAACATGCTGATTGGACCATCGATCGCGCTGCTGCTGTGTGCGCCGAAATACATTGCCGGCACCATGACGCTCGGCGCGATGGTGCAAGCCGCGGCGGCCTTCGCCGTCGTGCAAGGCGCATTCAGCTGGGTCGCAGACAGCTACGGACGTCTCGCCGAGTGGGCCTCCTCCGCAAAGCGCGTCGGCTCGCTCCTGCAGTCGCTGGACCGGATCGAGACCGAAGATGCAGGTTGCGAACGCAACGCGGCGTGCATCGAGCAGCCGGCCATTCGCACGCCGGTGCCGGCCTTCAGTCCCGATTTTGCGAACGCGCGCCTGCTCGGCAACACAGCGCCGGCCTCTTCGACAGGGCCGTGATCGCGATGCAGCCGGGGCTTGCGATCGCAACGGATTTCGTCACGACGGTTCCTGTTTGCCGCTTGCAAACTCTGCCCCACAATAGCCGCGGCCATCGATCAGGATCGTCGTCGCGCTGACGCTCGCGCAGAGGCTGCAACGCGGCTTGATTTTCAGACGCCCGCCGGGGCCCGGGAACCATAGAGTGGCATCTGTACTTCAGTTGATCTCGTCGTTGACTGTCGGCGGTTCCGAACGATTGCTGATCAACTTCGCCGCCAGCTGCGCGGGCAGCGTCCAGCAAGTCGTCTTCGTCGTCATCAACGACAAGATCAACGACAAGTTCGCATCGGAGCTCGTCGCCAGCGGTCATCCCACTTATTTCCTGAAGCGCACGCCCGGTGAGCGCAACCCGCGCATCATCCTCACTCTGCTCCGCATCATGCGATTGCACGACGTTCGCCTGATCCACGCGCACGACAGCGGCGCAAAGCACTTTGCAATGCTGAGCAAGCTCTACCGCTCGATGAGCGTCGGTTACACGATCCACAACACCGGCATCGTCGCGTCGTGGGATCGCGTGCGGCTGCGACTGCACCAGCGCTTCGTCGACTGGAACATCGCCATCTCGGGCGCGGTCGAACGCGAATGCCGCAACGTCAACCTGCAGCGCATCTTCAAGGTGCACAACGGTATCCCGCTCGCCTCCTTCTGTGCACTCGATCGGCCACGCAAATTCCGCACGCCGCTGCGCCTGATCAACGTCGCCCGGCTTTATCCGCGTCAGAAGGGCCAGGACATCCTGATCAGGGCGGTTGGCATCTGCGCCAGCCGCAATCTCGACGTGCTCTGCGATTTTGTCGGCAGCCCGCCGGACGATGATCCGAACGCCATCGACATGCTGCAGCAACTGGCGGCGGCCGAGCGGGTGTCGAACCGTATTCGCTTCCTTTGCAACAGGACGGACGTCCAGGCACTGCTCGATGATGCCGACATCTTCGTGCTGCCGTCCCGCTATGAAGGCTTTGGCCTAGCCCTGCTCGAAGCCATGGCCATGGGCCTGCCGGCGATTGCCGCCGATATCGACGGGCCCGCCGAACTTCTGAGCGACGGATCGAATGGCATCAAGTTCAAGGTCGGCTCAGCCGAGGACCTGGCCGAGAAGATCGTCACGCTGGCGGGCCAACCGGAACTCGCCAGCCGCATTGCCAGGGCGGCGCAACGCTTTGTCACCAAGCTGGACATCGCCAACATGCGCGACCAGTACCTCGCCATCTACGGGCAGATGATGAAGGCGGTCTCCCCGTAGCGGCCGTTGGGCGGTCGCGCAGCCGTGCCGGGCACCGCGACACGATCGTCAATAGGACAGCGAGACGGGACGACCGACGCCGCTATAGAAAAAGCCGTGGCGGACAACCTCGTCGGGCGCGTAGATGTTCCGCAGATCGACGATCACCGGACATGCCATGCAGCCCGCCAGCCGCTTCAGATCGAGCGCGCGGAACTGCTCCCACTCGGTCACGATGACGACGGCATGCGCCTCTGTCGCGCAGTCATAGGCGTCTGCGCAAAATTCGACGTTCTGCAGCACCTCCCTGGCATTCTCCATGCCGGCCGGATCGTACGCGCGGACGCGCGCGCCAAAATCCTGCAAGGCGGTGATCAGCGGGATCGAGGGCGTATCGCGAATGTCGTCGGTGTTCGGCTTGAAAGTCAGGCCGAGGACCGCGATCGTCTTGTCGCGCAGGTTGCCGCCCAGCGCCGCGGCGACCTTCTTCGCCATCGCACGCTTGCGATGGTCGTTGACGTCCACGACCGTCTCGACGATCCGCAGCGGCGATTCATGGTCGCGCGCGGTCTTGGCCAGCGCGAGCGCGTCCTTCGGGAAGCACGAGCCTCCAAAGCCCGGTCCGGGATGCAGAAATTTCGGTCCGATGCGCTTGTCGAGGCCCATGCCGCGGGCGAGATCCTGCACATTCGCGCCGATCTTCTCGCTGAGGTCGGCAAGCTCGTTGATGAAGGTGATCTTGGTCGCAAGGAACGCGTTGGACGCGTACTTGATCAGCTCCGCCGTGCGACGGTCCGTGTACATGATCGGCGATGCATTCAGGTGCAGCGGCCGGTAGATCTCGTTCATCACCTCGCGTGCCCGCGCGTCATTCGTCCCGATCACGATCCGGTCGGGATGCTTGAAGTCGTAGACCGCGGCGCCCTCGCGCAGGAATTCGGGGTTCGAGACCACGGACGCCGCGATATTCCTGCGTTCAGAGCGAATGATCCGCTCGACCTCGTCGCCGGTTCCGACCGGCACGGTCGATTTGGTCACCACCACCGTGTAGTCGGTCAGTGCATCGGCGACTTCGCGCGCCGCGGCATAGACGTAGGAAAGATCGGCGTGGCCGTCGCCGCGACGCGACGGCGTTCCCACCGCAATGAACACCGCATCCGCGTTCGCGGCCGACGATTTCAGATCCGAGGTGAATCTCAGCCGCTGCTCCCTGACGTTGGCGGCGATGATCTGACCGAGCTGCGGCTCGTAGATCGGCGTTTCACCACGGTTGAGCAGAGCGACCTTCTCATGGTCGTTATCGACGCAGATCACCTCGTGACCGAAATCGGCAAGACAAGCACCGGACACCAACCCGACATAGCCGGCGCCTATCATTGAAATGCGCATGAGCGCTCCTTTGTGATCCGTGATTTTCGTTCTGACTGTCGGCGCCGCTACCGCCGGCGATCCCACGACCGCGGCGCGGACTTGCCGCCACCGCCAAGCGCGCGTCGTCCGTCGATGCGGTCTGGAAAGAAGAAGAAATTATTGACGTAGCAGCGGCCCTGCTTCCGTCCGCCGTCGGCGCGAAGGGACTCCGGATCCTGCATGGTGCGGGGATCGAATTCGGAAACCGGCTTGATCTCGCCGTCGAGGACGAAGAAGCCATCATACGCGTGGTCGGCGAAGAACTTGAACACCGATGCCGTCGTTCCGGCGCGATGACGCTCTTCCGCCTCGACCAGAAAGATCGGCCGGCTTTGCTCGAGCACCCCGACCGCGCCGTTCAGCACGTGCAGCTCGTGTCCCTCAACGTCTATTTTGACGAAGGCGACGGGCTCGCGCATGATGCTGTCGAGCCGCGCCGTCCGCACCTGTTCCGTTGTGCTGGCGCCGTCCTCACCACGTTGCTCGATGGATGCAAGGCTGTGCACCGCCCGCCCGCCGTCGAGCGGCACCGAGAGCGTCGCCACGCCGTCGCGGTCCGACAGCGCAATCTCGTGCAGCTCGACGTTGACCGCCGCCGTGCGGCGAAGCAGGTCCGCCATCTGCCTCGTCGGCTCGAACGCGTGCACTTTTCTCGAGCGGCGGGCGAGCTGACGCGTATAGAGACCCAGATTCGCCCCGACATCCACCGTCACCGCGCCTTTGGGCACGATGCGATCGAGGTAGCCCAGCTCGACTTCGGCCGATCGGGGACGGCGCAGGAAGTGCCATTCCAGCCAAATGGCGGGGAATGCTTCCTTCAGTGCGTCCTTGGCCAGCCTCACTGCCTTCATTCATCGTTCCCTTCAAACGAAATGCACGACGCGTATTGAACGCGGCAACCGCTCAAGAACCGGTGCTCGGCGTTGGCGATGATGATCGGCTGCTCGAACAGCGACGGATCGGTCACGCGCAGCACGGTCTGCTGCAGCAGCGTCTTTTCGTCCAGCAGCGGCAAGAGCTGCTTCGGGCGCGTCTCCCGCGAGAGCGGCCAAAGCCGGGAGCCGGTGCCGCCGCACAGCAGCACGGGCACAATGGAGGCAACAGCGGACATGATCCGTTCAGTCCTTATCCGTTCAAGTCCTTGTTCGCTGGCAACCGGGCCGCGGGCCTACATCCCGCTGCCCGCAAGGAACTCGCGGCGGACAGTGCGAATGAGAATGGCCACATCGAGGTGCAGCGAGCGCTGCTCGATGTAGTCGAGATCGTAGCTGACCCGCGCGATGGCGCTTTCGCCATCCTGCGTGCTGCCGCGACAACCGCTCACCTGAGCGAGGCCGGTGATCCCTGGTCGCACCGAGTGCCGTTGAAAGTAGTAGGGAACGAGATCTTCGTAGAGCAGGCCGGCGGCCAGCATGCCCGGGACGTGCGGACGCGGCCCGACCAGGGACATCTCGCCTTTCAGCACGTTGATCAGTTGCGGGATCTCATCGAGACTCGTGCTCCGCAGAAAGCGCCCCAGCGGGGTGACGCGGGCATCGCGTGCAACGGTCTGCCTGCGGCCAGACGAATCGCCTTGTGCGTCGTGCATCGTCCGGAACTTGTAGATCCTGAACAGCCGGTTGCGGTAGCCATACCGATACTGGCGGAAGAATACCGGCCCCCGCGATGTCGCCTTGATGGCGATCGCGATCGCCACGAAGATCGGCAGCAGGAACAACAATCCGAGCGACGCTCCGGTCAGGTCGACCAATCGCTTGGTCAGCGAGAGCGGCGAACCGGCGCCCGAGACGCGGGGCGCATACCGGCCGCGCCGGGAGACGCGACTGCCGCTCGCGGCGAGCTTTGGGCGGTAGGATTTCCAGAAAGAAGCAACGTTGTCTTGAGTACCAGGCAGAGAAACGAGAGTTGTCATTCGCCCCATTCCATCAGAGGTGCGCGCCGACAACGACGCGCAGTCCAATCGATTGACAGGCTGTCGCAGATGCCCTGCCCGACAACTCGACAGCGCGCGCACGCTCTTCAAAATTTTTGGACGAAATTAGACGGAGCGCGGAAAAATTTCGCGCGTGCAGCATGATTTTCCGCGGAACGAATTCGCATGTCGCTGAACGCGTCGTCCAACGAAGCACTTAACGGCGTGTGCTCATCGATTAGTCTGCATGGAGGTTGAAGCTGCCATGCAATCCTTCATAATGTCATCTGTCTGTTCAAAGAGACGAAAGCGATTTGTGTCAGCCTGAAACGATCGGAACCATTTTACACGGCGAGCGATGAGCATCAGACATCAGCCACGTGACGAAGACGAGCCGCAGGACAGCGGCGCTTCGGGTTCTGCATCGAGCGAGTCCTCGATGAATGTTGGCGATCTGCAACAACCTGCGGACGCTCAACCGACGGTGATGCTGGACCGCCGTTTGCGGAACTGGCTGCTGTTCGGCAACGTCGTGCTGTGGATTCTTATTGTCGCCGTCGTGCGCTGGCTATTCTTCTGAGCTGGCTGGGGACATCCGCCTTTATGTTGCCGCGTCGGCAGAGCGCCTCATATATAAAGTCGCGATCGCAAGCGTTCACCGGAACCCTCCGACTATCGCGCCTGATTGCCCAGGATGACAACGATTCATGCAACACGCGCTGTGCGCGCCGCGAATGTTCCGCCCGCGACGCGCATTTACGCGGTTGGCGACATTCATGGACGCGCCGATCTGCTGGCGGAACTAATCGAACGCATTGACG
>Ga0075364_10002062_pt1 | contig 11217 bp, 9 predicted proteins | sample EndMetdeltDD1764_FD_71517 | JGI IMG/M metagenome (GOLD analysis project Ga0075364, IMG submission 71517) | Populus endosphere microbial communities from Tennessee, USA - Endosphere MetaG P. deltoides DD176-4 | ecosystem: Host-associated > Plants > Roots > Endosphere | place: USA: Tennessee...
CGCCTCCGGCACCACCGGCACCACCACCGGCGTCGCCGCCGCCGATCGCAGCGGCGGGAGCCGCGCCTTCACCGCCACCGATCACCGACGCGGCCGCCGCGGGCGCAGCTGCTGCGCCGTCGATGACCGCTGCCGCGGGAGCGGCCGCCCCACCTGCCGGCGGGACCACCGCGGCGGCATCGACGATCGGGCCTGCGGGCGGACCCGCGGGCCCGACGTTGGCTGCCGCGGGATGGATCACGCCACCACCCGGTGCACCGCCTGCGCCTTCACCACCGCCTGCGGCACCGCCACCGGCGCCTTCACCGCCGACCGCGCCCGGCACACCACCTTGACCGACGTGCGCTCCGGCATCCGCGAGCGGTGCGCCTGCGGCACCGGGGATCGGCGCTCCGGCGGTATCCACCACACCGGCCGGGAGACCGCCCGCTGCGCCGGCAGCATCCACGAGGGGTGCGCCGACGGGGGCTCCACCCGCGACGGGTGCGCCACCTGCAAGAGGTGCCCCGGCACCGCCGGCACCGCCTGCCGCGCCACCACCGGCACCGCCCGCGCCACCGGCTCCGCCTGCACCGCCGGCACCACCTGCTGCTCCTCCGGCCGCGGCACCACCGCCGCCGGCACCGCCTGCCGCACCACCACCAGCGCCGCCCGCCCCACCGGCAGCACCCGCTCCGCCCGCGCCACCACCGGCGGCACCGGCACCGGCAGTTGCGCCGCCGGCCGCACCGGCACCACCGGCACCTCCGGCTGCACCACCCCCGGCCGCACCCGCGGCGGGAATCGCACCGGCCGCGGTCGCGGGCGGGATGACCACGGGCGCAGCGCCGGCACCGGTGAACGGCGCCGCGATGCCCTGCAGGGACTGGCCCACATCCGGCGGGGACGCAGCCAGCTGCTGCACCATGCCGACGCAGGGCACGCCACCCGCGCTCGACTGCCACGCCGGTTGCGCCTGAGCCACCGCACTCAGCAAAAGAGGCGGCGTGCACAATGCCGCCGCAGCAATCATGCTGACGGCCAGCCGATTCGACTTACTCACCATGTCATCCCCAAGCGCTTTCATATTGACGTCGCAGTCAGGGAGAAAGGTAAATGACATGGATGGAACTTTCCGGCGCGACAGATGCGACGGTTACCGTTCCGATGCAAAGGAGATCCGGGCCTGTGACAGAACCGGCTAAAACACCTGGACAACGCACCTGATCAGGTGTTCCCACGGCGCGGCGGACCTCCGGTGTCACAGCCCGGACACGGTCCGTAGCCTGATGCCATGTCAGACCTCGTTCTCGTCGACGTCGCCGATCACGTCGCCACCGTCACCGTCAACGACCCCGACCGCCGCAATGCGGTGACCGCCGAGATCTCGGCAGCCCTGCGCGCCGCGATCGACGCCGCCGAAGCAAACACCGATGTGCACGCCGTCGTGGTGACCGGAGCGGGTAAGGCGTTCTGCGCCGGCGCCGACCTGACCGCACTCGGCGAAGCCGCCGAGGACGGCCTGCGGGTCATCTACGACGGATTCCTGGCCGTCGCCGACTGCACCCTGCCCACCATCGCGGCCGTCAACGGCGCCGCCGTCGGTGCCGGGCTGAATCTCGCACTCGCAGCCGATGTCCGAATCGCCGGTCCCGCAGCACTTTTCGATCCGCGTTTCCAGAAGCTCGGCATCCACCCCGGTGGTGGTGCGACGTGGATGCTGCAGCGCGGCGTCGGCCCCCAGGTGGCGCGGGCAGCGCTGTTGTTCGGCAAGCGTTTCGACGCCGACGAGGCCGTCCGCTACGGCCTGGCCCTCGAAGTCGCCGACGATCCGGTCGCCGCGGCGCAACTTCTTGCCGCCGGGCCGGCCTCCGCGCCCCGCGACGTGGTGATCGCGACCAAGGCGTCCATGCGGGCGACCGCCAACCCCGGTTTTCTCGACAGCGCGCAACACGCAGTCGCCGTCGACGTGGAGATCACGCCGCAGGCCCGATCCATCGAGTCACCGGAATTCCAGCGTCGGCTGGCCTCTGCCAAGAAAAGCTGAGGACGTCGATACCCGGTGAGGGAGCGCGCCGAGATCACAGGTCGGCTAGCGCCAGCTCCGGTGTTTCGATCAGTTCCCGCAGGTCACCCAGGAACGCCGCAACCTGGGCGCCGTCGGCGATGCGGTGATCGAAGGCGCACGTCAACGACATCGTCGGGCGGGCGACCACCTCGTCGTCGATCACCACTGCCCGCGGCTTCAGCGAGCCCATGCCCAGGATCGCGGCCTCCGGGTAGTTGATCACCGGTACCCCGTCGTCGAGACCGAGCGCCCCGAAGTTGGACACCGTGAACGTCGACCCCATCAGCTCGGTCGGCCGCAACCCACCGTGGCGCGCGCCGTCGATCAACCGATTCACCTCGGTATCGAGCTCGCGGGTGTTGCGCCGGTGCGCGTCGGTCACCACCGGCACCAGCAGCCCACGCGGGGTGGCCACTCCGACACCCAGATGGACCGCGGCATGCGGATGGATGCGCGGACCGTCGGCGGTGTCCACCCATGTCGCGTTGAGCAGCGGGTGGCGTTGCAGCACCAACGTCAGCAGTCGCAGGGTCAGCACGAAGGGCGTGATCTGCAGGCGATCCCGCAACTTCAGCAACGCCGCACAGTCCACCTGCACGCCGGCGTGTGCGTCGGGAATCCGGTTACGGGACAACGTCATCCGCCTGGCCATCTCGGCCTGAACTCCCGACAGCGCCTGCATGTCCGGGGTGGCTGCCGCGGCCAGCACATCATCGCGGGTGACGATGCTGTCCGGACCGGACGGCGCCACCTCGGTGAGTTCGACCTTCAGTTCGCGGGCCAGCTTGCGGACCGGCGGCTTGGCCCGCGCCCGCCGCGAGGTATCCATCCGGTCGTCGGTGCCGTAACCCACCAGCACCGACTTCTGTGCTGACCCGGCAATACGCACCAGGACCGCGCCGACGGCCAGCGTGTCCCCCTCCTGCCCACCGAGTTCGGCGACGCGACCGGCGTAGGGACTGGGTATCTCGACCTCGGCCTTGTTGGTCTCCAGCGTGCACAACGTCTGGTTCAGCTCCACCTCGTCGCCGACGGCCACCGACCAGCCGGTGATGGTGGCTTCTTCCAGACCCTCGCCGAGATCGGGGACGCGGAATTCGAGGAGCTCTGGCCTGTCGGTATCACTCATGTGCCAGCGACCTCTCCACACAGTCGAGCAAGCGGTCCACACCGGGTAGCCAGATCTTCTCCAACCGGGCGGGCGGGTATGGCGTGTCGAATCCGGTGGCGCGCAACACCGGAGCCTCCAGATCGTAGAAAAGTTCCTCGGAGATCCGCGCGGCGAGCTCGGCACCGAACCCGAGGGTCCGGGGGCCTTCGTGCATCACCACACAGCGGCCGGTGCGGCGCACCGAGTCGGCGACGGTGTCGAAATCGAGTGGGTTGAGCGTCCGCAGGTCGATCACCTCCAGATCCCACCCGTGCTGTTCGGCGGCCAGCTGCGCCGCGCTCAGCGCGGTGTCCACCAACCCGCCGTAGGTCAGCACGGTGATATCGGATCCTCTGCGCGCCAACGATGCCCGCCCGAAGGGCAGTGCCGGCGTCTCGGTGTCGACGGTGGCCCGCGTCCAGTAGCGGCGTTTGGGCTCCAGGTAGATGACCGGGTCCCGGCACGTGATCGACTGCCGCAGCAGCCAGTACGCATCCGACGGTGACGAGGGGGTGACCACCTTCAGCCCCGCGGTGTGCAGCCAGTAGCTCTCGGTGGATTCCGAATGGTGCTCCACCGCGCCGATACCCCCGAAGGACGGGATACGGACCGTGACCGGCATGTCGATGTCGCCGTGGGTGCGCATCCGGTACTTGGCCAGGTGGCTGACCATCTGGTCGAAGGCCGGTGCGGAGAATCCGTCGAACTGGATCTCGGGCACCGGGACGAACCCGCGCACCGCCATCCCGACAGCGATGCCGATGATGGCCGATTCGGCCAGCGGCGTATCGAAACACCGCTGTGGGCCGAAGGTTTCGGCCAGCCCCTCGGTCACCCGGAAGACCCCGCCCAGCGTCGCGACATCCTCGCCGAACACCAGTACCCGGTCATCGGCTGCCATCGCGTCGTTCAGCGCCTGGTTGATGGCCTGGGCCATCGTCATCGTCAACAACGAGGGCCGGGGTTCGGGCAGGTCGTCACCGTGCATCGAGGAGCGTTCGATGATCTGGGTCATGGCGTCAGTCCTTCCCCAACTCGACGAGTAGCTGATCGCGCTGTCTGGCCAACTCCGGGGTGATCTCGTGATAGACGGTGTCGAAGACCTCGGCGATGTCCATCTCCGGTGCACCGACGAGCGCATCACGCAACTCGCCGCGCAACCGCGCCGCCCGGGCCCCCACCCGCTCGGCGAGCCGATCCGTCAGCACCCCAACGGATCTGAGATACGTCTCGTACCGCCGGATCGGGTCGCGCGCCGCCCACCGCTCGACTTCCTCGGCCGACCGGTAGCGGGTCGGATCATCGGAGGTGGTGTGCGGCCCCATCCGGTAGGTGAGCGCTTCGATGAACGTCGGCCCGCCTCCTTCGCGGGCGCGCTGGGCGGCCTGGCTCATCACCGCAAAACAGGCCAGCACGTCGTTGCCGTCGACGCGGACGGCCGGCATGCCGTACCCGGCGGCACGGTGCGCCAGCGACTGCGCGGCGTGTTGCCGGGCGACCGGCACCGAGATGGCCCATTGATTGTTCTGCACGAAGAACACGCACGGCGTGCGGAACACCGCGGCCAGGTTCAGCGCCTCATGGGCGTCGCCCTCGGAGGTGGCGCCGTCACCCATGAAGGCCACCGTCACCGAGTCCTCGCCGAGGCGCTGGGACGCCATCGCCGCCCCCACCGCGTGCAGACCGTGCGCGCCGATCTGGATGCAGATGGGCGCGCAGCACTTCTCGGTGAACGACAGCCCGCCGTGCCAGGTCCCACGCCACACCGCACCCATGTGCGCGGGCGCGATACCGCGGGTCAGGAACGCGCCGAGTTCGCGGTACTGCGGGAACAGCCAGTCGGTCTTGCGAAGGCAGGCCACCGCACCGACCTGGGCGGCTTCCTGACCTCGGCAGGAGGCGTACAGCGCGAGTTCGCCCTGGCGCTGCAGGTTGACGAACTCGATGTCGAGTTCGCGGGTGACGACCATCTGCTCGTAGAGCCAGGCCAGCGTCTCGGGCGGCAGGTCGCGTCGGTAGCGGTGTTCGTCGCTCGGTGTCCCGTCGGGCCGCAGCAACTGCACCAGCCCGTCATCGATCCCGGCGTCGTCAACCGTCGCGTCATCGAACACAGCCATACCGCCTCCTTCAGGTGGCGGCATGTTCGGCCGCCATTCCGTGAGGTGCTCGGCACGGCTGCGGTCAGTGCGACCCCCTGGTCGAGGGGTGCCGGCTAACTACCGGGGTGAGGCGCAAGCTGGACGATCCGCTCCGCCCGCCGCAGTACCGGGGCATCCACCATTATGCCCTCGAAAGCGAATGCGCCCCGCTGGTTTGTCGCAGCCGCCAGGACGTGTCGCGCCCAGTCGACCTGTTCGTCCGAGGGGGCGTAGCCCTCCCGGATGACCGTGACCTGCGTCGGGTGCAGGGCGACCTTGATGTCGAAGCCGACGGCGACGGCGTCGTCGGTCTCCCGGCGCAGCCCGTCGAGATCCTTGATGTCGATGTAGACCGAATCCAGCGCCAGCTTGCCGTAGGCCTTGGCGGCCAGCAGCGACCGCGAGCGGACATGCAGGGCGACTCCACGGTAGGAGCCGTCGGGGAAGCGGTTCAGTGTCCCGCCCAGCGAGCCGAACAGATCCTCGGCGCCCCACATCACGCCGATGGCGTTGGCGGCGGCGGCGGTCTCATCGACCTTGAGCGCGCCGAGCGGGGTCTCCACGATGAGCACCACCTCCAGTGGCGCCAGCGCGGTCACCTGATCGGCGGCCTCACACTTGGGCAGCATGACCGTCGTGTAAGCAGTTCCCTTCAGCGCCTCCAGGTCGAGTCGCTGGTCCTCGGTGCCGTGCGGGTTGATCCGGATGACGGTGCGTGCCGGATCCAGCGGGGTGTCGACGATGGCAGCACGGGCGGCGGGTTTGTCACCGGCGCCGTCCTCCAGGTCGAGGATGACGACATCGGCTGCGGCCGCGGCCTTCTCGAATCGTTCCGGACGGTCGGCCGGGCAGAAGATCCACGCCGGGCCGATATTGTCGAGCGGCACTAGGCCTCCTGAGGCTTCTTGCGCACCATGGTCTTTCGCGACGCGGTCGCCACGATGTCACCGTGCTGATTGCGGCCGGTGTGCGCGAAGGTGACGATACCTTCGCCGGGCCGGCTCTTGGACTCCCGCTTGTCGATCACCTCGGACTCCGCGTACAGGGTGTCACCGTGGAACAGCGGTTTGGGGAAGGCGATGTCGGAGAAGCCGAGGTTGCCGACGATGGTGCCCTGGGTCAGCTGGGTGACCGACAACCCGACCAGCGTCGACAGCGTGAACATCGAGTTGACCAGCCGCTGGTTGAACGGCGGTAGCGCATCGGCGAACGCGGCATCCAGGTGCAGCGCCTGGGTGTTCATGGTCAGCGTGGTGAACAGGACGTTGTCGGCCTCGGTGATGGTGCGGCCCGGCTTGTGCCGGTACAGCACACCGGTTTCGAACTCCTCGAACCAGAGGCCGCGCTGCTCGACTATGCGTTTGGGCGTATCGGTCACAGTCCCAGCTCCCGTCCGATCAGCATGAGCTGCACTTCGGTCGTCCCTTCGCCGATTTCGAGGATCTTGGAATCCCGGTAGTGCCGGGCCACCGAATACTCGTTCATGAAGCCGTAGCCCCCGAAGATCTGGGTGGCATCGCGGGAGTTGTCCATGGCGGCTTCGCTGGCCACCAGCTTGGCGACCGACGCGGCCTTCTTGAACGGCTTGCCCGCCAGCATCAACGCGGCGGCGTCGTAATAGGCGGTACGGGCCACGTGCGCGCGGGCCTCCATCCGGGCGATCTTGAAGGCGATCGCCTGATAGCTGCCGATCGCGGCGCCGAACGCCTCGCGTTCCTTGGCGTATTTCACGCTCTCGTCGACGCATCCCTGCGCCGCACCGACCGACAGCGCGGCGATCGCGATGCGGCCCTCGTCGAGGATGCGCAGGAAGTTGGCGTAACCCCGGCCGCGTTCACCGAGCAGGTTCTCCTGCGGGACCCGCACGTCGTCGAAGCTCAGCGGGTGGGTGTCCGAGGCATTCCAGCCGACCTTGTTGTAGGCGGGTTCGGCGGTGAATCCCTTGGTGGGTACCGGCACCAGGATCGCCGAGATCTCCTTCTTCCCCTTGCCGTGCTGGCGGGAGTCCCCGTGGCCGGTCTCCCCGGTGACGGCGGTGACGGTGACCAACTTGGTGATGTCGGTGCCGGAGTTGGTGATGAACTGCTTGGAGCCGTTGATGATCCAGTCGCCGCCGTCCTGTTTGGCGGTGGTCTTGGTGGCCCCGGCGTCGCTGCCGCCGCCGGCCTCGGTGAGCCCGAAGGCTCCGAGCGCCTTGCCGCTGGCCAACAGCGGCAGCCATTCCTGCTTCTGCGCGTCGTTGCCGAAGCGGTACACCGGCATCGCACCCAGTGAGACACCGGCCTCCAGGGTGATGGCCACGCTCTGGTCGACCTTGCCCAGTTCCTCCAGCGCCAGGCACAGCGCGAAGTAGTCGCCGCCCATGCCGCCGTACTCCTCGGGGAACGGCAGGCCGAACAGTCCCATCTCGGCCATCCCGGCGACCACTTCGTACGGGAAGCTGTGTTCCTCATCGTGTTTGGCCGCCACGGGTGCGACAACGCTCTGGGCGAAATCGCGCACCGTCTTGGCGAGCTGTGCGTAGTCGTCCGGCAGTGCGCCCGTCGACAGATAGTCGCTCATTCCTGAGTCTCCTTTGCTGCGGTGATTCGGGCCAGCGGCTGGCCCACCTTGACCTGGTCGCCCACGGCGACGAGCAGTTCGACCACCCCGTCGACGGGTGCGGACAACGCGTGTTCCATCTTCATCGCCTCCACCGTGACCACGACGGTTCCCGAGGTGACGTCGGCGCCGTCGGTGGCCCCCACGGCCACCACCGAACCCGGCATCGGGCTGAGCAGTTCGGCGTCGCCGGCGTGCTCGTCATCGGGGCGCACCGGCGCTTCCCGCACCTCGCGGACCGCGATGGTGCGCTGCGGCCCGGCCAGCCAGACGTACCCGGCGTCGGCGGCGGCGACGTACTCGATGCTGATGTCGTCGACGGTGAGGCTGAGGTGCCGGCCGCGCCGCCGCGCACTGATCCGATAGGTCGCGCCGTGTTCGACTTCGGCGGTCGCACCGTCGGGGGTGCCGGTGATACGGACGTGGTCCACCCGCTCGCCGGCGCCGAGCCGGATGATCGTCGGGGCGGACGCACCGGTGCGCCACCCGCTGGGTACCGACCACACATTGTCGTCGGCGGCGGCCCAGCTAGCCAGCCAGCGGTACGCGGCAGCGGCGATGAGTTCCTCGTCGGACGGTTGGGGCGCAACGTAATCCGGGGTACGCCGATCCAGCAGGCCGGTGTCCAGTCGGCCGGCGACGACATCCTCATCGGCCAGCAGGAAACGCAGGAAGTCGATGTTGGTGGTCACACCCAGTACGGCGGTCTCGATCAGCGCGCGGTCCAGACCGCGCAGCGCGCTGTCGCGGTCCGGTCCGTGGGTGATGACCTTGGCCAGCATCGGGTCGTAGTCACTGCCCACCACGGTGCCGGCGTAGATCCCCGAATCGATTCGCGCATCCGCAGGTTCGACCAGGTCGAGCACCGTTCCGCCGGTGGGCAGGAAACCGTTGCCGGGATCCTCGGAGTACACCCGGGCCTCCATCGCGTGACCGCTCAGCACGATGTCGTGCTGGGTGATGCCGAGTGCGGCGCCGGCCGCGATCCGTACCTGTTGCTCGACGAGATCCACCCCGGTGACCAATTCGGTGACCGGGTGTTCGACCTGCAGACGGGTGTTCATCTCCATGAAGAAGAACTCATCCGGGGCATCCGCGGACACGATGAACTCGACCGTTCCCGCGCCGGTGTAGTTGACGCTGCGCGCGGTGTTGCAGGCGGCCTCACCGATCCGGGCGCGGGTCGCCGCATCCAGCAGCGGCGACGGCGCCTCCTCGATGACCTTTTGATGACGGCGCTGCAGGCTGCATTCCCGCTCCCCCAGATGGACCACGTTGCCGTGCCCGTCGGCGAGCACCTGCACCTCGATGTGGCGGGGCCGCAACACGAAACGTTCCAGGAACAGCGTGTCGTCGCCGAACGCCGACGCCGCCTCGCGCCGCGCACTGGTCAGGGCGCCGGGCAGCTCGGCCGCCGCGTGCACGACCCGCATCCCCTTGCCGCCACCGCCGGCCGACGGTTTCACCAGCACCGGGAACCCGACTCCGGGTGCACCGGCGATCAGATCGTCATCGGTCAGGCCGGGTCGAGAAATGCCGGGCACCACCGGCACATCGAACTCCGAGACCGCTGCCTTGGCCGCGATCTTGTCGCCCATGGTCTTGATCGCGGCCACCGGCGGGCCGATGAACACGATGCCCGCGGCGTGCAGCGCGGCCGCGAATTCGGCGTTCTCGGCAAGGAATCCGTATCCGGGGTGCACTGCCTGTGCCCCGGTGCGCCGCGCGGCGGACACGATGGCATCGATGTCGAGGTAGCTCTGCCGCGCCGGCGCCGGCCCGATGCGTACCGCGGTGTCGGCCTCGCTGACATGTCGGGCACCGGCGTCGGCGTCGCTGTACACCGCGACCGAGCGGATACCCATATCGCGCAGGGTGCGGATGACCCGCACCGCGATCTCGCCGCGGTTGGCGACCAATACTGTGCTGAACACGTCCCTCACATCCTGAAGACGCCGTAGGACACCGGCTCCAACGGAGCCTGTGCGACAACTGACAGAGCAAGTCCCAGAACTGTTCTGGTGTCGGCGGGGTCGATCACGCCGTCATCCCAGAGCCGGGCGGTCGAGTAGTACGGGTTGCCCTGGTGCTCGTACTGTTCGCGGATCGGCGCCTTGAACGCCTCTTCCTGTTCGGCCGTCATGTCCCCGCGCACGGTGGCCAGCACCGACGCGGCCTGCTCGCCGCCCATCACCGAAATTCGCGCATTGGGCCACATCCAAAGGAACCGCGGCGAATACGCGCGGCCACACATCGAGTAGTTACCGGCGCCGTAGGAGCCGCCGATCACCACCGTCAGTTTCGGCACCCGCGCGCACGCGACCGCGGTGACCATCTTGGCGCCGTGTTTGGCGATGCCGCCGGCCTCGTAGTCGCGGCCCACCATGAACCCGGCGATGTTCTGCAGGAACACCAACGGTGTGTTGCGTTTGTCGCACAGCTCGATGAAATGCGCACCCTTGACGGCCGACTCGCCGAACAACACACCGTTGTTGGCGATGATGCCGACGGGATGGCCGTGGATGCGCGCGAATCCGGTCACCAGGGTGGTGCCGTACTCGGCCTTGAACTCGGCGAATTCGCCACCGTCGACGATGCGGGTGATCACCTCGTGCACGTCATAGGGCACCCGTGAATCCACCGGCACCACGTCGTAGAGCTCGGTCTGGTCGGCGACCGGTTCCACGGTGGGCCGCACCTCCCACGGCGGATCCTGCCGGGGCCCGAACGTGCCGACGATGCGGCGCACGATGCGCAGCGCATCACGGTCGTCATGGGCCAGATGATCGGTCACCCCAGAGGTTTTGGAGTGCAGGTCACCGCCACCGAGTTCCTCGGCGGTCACCACTTCACCGGTCGCGGCCTTCACCAGCGGCGGGCCGCCCAGGAAGATGGTGCCCTGGTTGCGGACGATGACGGCCTCATCGCTCATCGCCGGCACGTAGGCACCACCGGCGGTGCAGGAACCCAGCACCGCCGCGATTTGCGGGATACCCTGCGCGCTCATGGTGGCCTGGTTGAAGAAGATCCGGCCGAAGTGTTCGCGGTCGGGAAAGACCTCGTCCTGACGTGGCAGGAACGCGCCACCGGAGTCGACCAGATAGAGGCAGGGCAACCGGTTCTGAGCGGCGATCTCCTGCGCGCGCAGATGCTTCTTGACCGTGATCGGGTAATACGTGCCACCCTTGACCGTCGCATCGTTGGCCACGATCATGCATTCGCGCCCCGACACCCGGCCGATACCGGCGATCATCCCCGCACCCGGGCAGTCGTCGTCATAC
>Ga0075364_10002063_pt1 | contig 11217 bp, 8 predicted proteins | sample EndMetdeltDD1764_FD_71517 | JGI IMG/M metagenome (GOLD analysis project Ga0075364, IMG submission 71517) | Populus endosphere microbial communities from Tennessee, USA - Endosphere MetaG P. deltoides DD176-4 | ecosystem: Host-associated > Plants > Roots > Endosphere | place: USA: Tennessee...
CCCGCTGATCGTCCACCTCGCGTCGGCCGACCTGCTCGACGACTGGGCGGTCGAGCTCCCCGCGGCGGCGCGCGCCCTGGCCCAGTCGTGCTGGCCGGGGCCGCTCACGATGATCGTCCGGCGCTCGGGACGGGTCGCCGACGCGGTGACCGGCGGCCGGCCCACCGTCGGCCTGCGGGTGCCCGACCACCCCGTCGCCCACGCCCTGCTCACCGCCTTCGGCGACGGCGTCGCCGCGCCCTCGGCCAACCGGTTCGGGCATGTGTCGCCCACGACGGCGGCCCACGTCCGCGCCGACCTCGGCCCCGACGTCGACCTCGTGCTCGACGGCGGTCCCAGCGAGGTGGGCGTCGAATCGACCATCGTCGACCTCTCGGGCGAGCGCCCCGAGCTCCTGCGTCCCGGGGCCATCGGCGTCGAGCGCCTCGCCAAGGTGCTGGGCGTCGCGCCCGTCGTGTGGGGTGGCGAGGGCGAGGCCCGCGCGTCGGGGATGTTGCGGGCCCACTACGCGCCGGCAGCGCGCGTCGAGCTCGTCGACGCCGACCACGTCGTCGATCGGGCGCACGAGCTGCTCGGCGCCGCGAACGGGCGGGCCCTGCTCGTGGGGGTGCTGGCGCCGACCGTCCTCGACGGCCTGCCCCCCGAGGTGATGGAGCTCGAACCGGTCGGCGGGCCCGAGGACCACGCCCGCGCGCTCTACGACCGGTTGCGCCAGGCCGACCGCCTCGGCGTGCACGTGCTGCTGGCCGTGCCCCCGACCGACGCGGGGACGCCGGCGGGCATCGCCGTGCTGGATCGCCTGCGGCGCGCCGCGGCGGCGTCCACCCCGGGGTAGCCCGGCCGCGCCGTCAGGACGGCCCACGGGGTCGCGGCCGGGTCGCGAGGTCGCGTCGCGCCCGCCGGGCGGTGGCGGCGCGCGACGGCGGCATGGACGCCAGCACCGGTTCGAGGAGCGCCTCGGGCAGGCCCTCGACGAGGTGGCGCAGCTGGTTCGCCGGCGTCGCCGCGACGGTCGCGGCGAGCTGCGGCGGAGGGAGCACGGCGAGGACCTCGCTCACGTGGGTCGACGAGAGCTTGGGCAGCACCCGGGCGAGCTCGCTGCCGGTGAGGTCGAGCAGCGGGGTGCGCGTCGCCAGCTGCGCGGCCCGGCCCCGCGTCGACGTGAGGTGGAGGTCGTCCCACGGGATGCTCCGCTGACCACGCCGACCGGCGAGCCGCTGGAACCCGTCGCGACTGAGCTTGGCGCCGACGCTCAGGTCGATGCCGGTCGCGGTGAGCGCCGCGCCGCTGCCGGCGGCGCGGATGCCCGTGCCGTCGATGCCGTCGCTGTCGCCCTCGCGCAGGCTCACGTCGGCCACCCGCACGAGGAAGCGCCCGGGGACGTCGACCACCTGGGTGTCGAGGACGTCTCGGGCCAGGAGCAGCTCGTCGTCGTCGACCTCGATCGTGATGCCCCGACCGAGGGGATCGGGCTCGACGTCGTCCGCCACGGTGAGCTCCGCCGCCGTCCACGCCACCACGTCGGCCGCGGTGACGCCGACGGTGGGTTCGTCGCCGTCGCCCAGCAGGACGCGCGTCACCGGCGCCTCGGCGCCGCCCGCACGGACGACGAGGTCGCGCACGGCTCCCAGTCGTGTGCCGCTGCTGGTCGTGACGACGCGACCGACGAGGTCGGTCAGGTGCACCATCGAACCATCATCGCCTGCCGTGCCCGACGCTGGGTGCCGGCCGTCGGATCACCTCGAGGCACCCGCGCCGAACGCCCGCGTCGTCCCGGGCGGGTGTCCCACGCCGGGCACGGAGGGGACGTCCGTCGGCGGGTGCGCTACCAGCCGAGGTACTCGGCCTCGCGGCGCTCGATGAAGGACCGCACACCCTCTTGCGCGTCGTGGGTGGTCATGTTCATGTCCTGCGCCACCGCCTCCTCGTGGAACGCCGTGGCCCGGTCGCTGTCGAGCGAGCGGTTCACGAGCTGCTTGGTCAGCGCGATCGACCGCGTCGGACCCGCAGCCAGGCGGCCGGCCCACTCGCCGGCGACCTTGGCGAGGTCGTCGTCGGGCACCACCCGGTTGACCAGCCCGATCTCGCGGGCCTCCTCTGCGCTGACGCTGTCGCCGAAGAACATCAGCTCCTTGGTCTTCTGGACCCCGATGAGGCGGGGGAGCAGGTACGCGCCGCCGCCGTCCGGGACGAGGCCACGGCGCACGAACACCTCGACGAACTTGGCGCTCTCGGCCGCCAGCACCAGGTCGCAGGCGAAGGCCAGGTGCGCGCCGATGCCGGCCGCGGTGCCGTTGATCGCGCCGATCACCGGCTTGTCGCAGTCGAGGACGGCGGTGACGAGCTGCTGCGCGCCGCCCTTGATGAGCCGCGCCACCTCGCCGGCCGTCTTGTCCGGAGCCCCCTCGGGTCGCGGCGGCTCGTCGTAGAGCGAGCCCCGCAGGTCGGCGCCCGTGCAGAAGCCGCGGCCGACGGCGGTGAGCACGACGGCCCGGACGAACAGGTCCTCGGAGGCGCGGTTGAGCAGGTCGATGATGCGGTTGCGCTGCGCCGGCGTGATGGCGTTGTGGGCTTCGGGCCGGTTCAAGGTGATCCACGACACGCCGTCCTCGAGGCGGTGCAGGACCTGCTCCTCGATCGACTTCTCGGCGGGATCGGTGGTCGCTTGATCGGACATCGGAACCTCGAGTCGTCGGCCGGCGCGTCGCCCGCAGGATACGACCGGACCTGACGACGCGTCAGATCTGGCGCGGCGCGCGCGGGAGCGCCGCCGCCCGGCGGCGCCCATGCGAGGATCGTGCGATGGTCGACGTCGATCGTCCCGAGGCCGAGCTGCGTCCCGTCCACCGGCCGTGGCGGGTCCGCATGACGAGCCGCGACCGCCACGAGGAGCACCGCGTGGCGACGCCGATCGAGCTGCTGTTCGACCTGTGCTTCGTCGTGGCGGTGGCCCAGGCCGGCCTGGCCCTGCACCACGCGCTCGCCGAGGGCCACCTCGGCGACGCCATCACGAGCTACTTCTCGGTCTTCTTCGCCATCTGGTGGGCGTGGATGAACTTCTCGTGGTTCGCGTCGGCGTACGACACCGACGACGTGCTCTACCGCCTCGCGGTGTTCGTGCAGATCGTCGGCGCGCTCATCATCGCGGCGGGCATCCCCCGGGCGTTCGACGACGCCGACTGGAAGGTCGTCACGGTCGGCTACGTCATCATGCGCCTCGCGCTGGTGGCCAACTGGGTGCGGGCCTCGCGGTCGGACCCCGCCTCCGCGGCCACGGCGCGGCGCATGGCCATCGGGGTGAGCGTGTGCCAGGTGGGGTGGATCGGGCTCCTCCTCTTCCCGCGGCTGCTGCCCTGGGGCTTCGCGGTGATGGTCGTCTGCGAGGTCCTCGTCCCGGTGTGGGCCGAGCGGGCCGGGGGCACGGCCTGGCACCCGCACCACATCGCCGAGCGCTACGGGCTGTTCACGATCATCGTGCTCGGTGAGTCGATCCTGGCGGGAGCGGCGGCGTTCCAGACCGCGTTCGAGCAGCGCGCCGCCAACCTCGAGCTGTACTCCTCCGCCTTCGGGGGGCTGGTGATCGTGTTCGCGCTGTGGTGGCTGTACTTCGCCAAGCCCGCCGGACCGATCCTCGAGGCCACCGAGGAGGGCTTCGTGTGGGGCTACGGGCACTACCTGGTCTTCGCCTCCGCCGCCGCGCTCGGCGCCGGCCTCGCCGTCGTCATCGACGTCATCGACCACACCGCGCACACGAGCGCCACCATGGCGGCCGCCGCGGTCACGGTCCCGGCCGCGATCTTCCTCGTCACGCTCTGGGTGCTGCAGATCCGGCCCTATCCGGTGAAGGGGGCCCGGGCCGCGCCGTACCTGGTCGGGGCCGTGCTGGTGCTCACCACCACCGCGCTCGGCACCGGCGCGGTCCTGGGCACGGGGGCGGTGCTCGTGGCGGTCGTCGCCGTCTGCACGGCCATCTCGCACGGCGAGCTCGAGCAGGACCCCGAGCGCTGAGGACCGCGGGCCGCGAAGCGAGCGGTCGTTCATCAGTCCCGAACAGGGTCCACTAGCCTCGCCCGCCATGGACATCACGAACGACGGGGTGAACCTGGCGCTGCTCCTGCTGCGCGTCATGGTCGGGTTCACGATGCTGGCCCACGGGTACAACCACATCTGGGGCGGCGGCAAGATCAAGGGCACCGCGGGCTGGTTCGAGAGCCTGGGGCTCAAGCCCGGCCCCCTCCACGCCTGGCTGGCCAGCCTCACCGAGCTGGCCGGCGCGGCAGCCCTGATCCTCGGGCTGCTGACCCCGCTCGGCGGTGCCGCCGTGGTGGGCACGATGATGGTCGCCTTCCTGACGAACCACCGGCCCAACGGCTTCTTCATCTTCCGCCCGGGTGAGGGCTACGAGTACGTGCTGAACCTGATCGTGGCGGGCATCGCCCTCGGTGGGCTCGGCGCCGGCAAGTGGTCGCTCGACAACGCCATCGGGATCAACTGGAACGGCTGGGTGGGTCTCGCCATCGCCGCCGGCGCGGGCATCGGCGGTTCGTTGCTGCTCCTCGCGGTGTTCTGGCGCCCGGCGCCCAAGCCCGCCGCCGCCACCTGAGCGCGCTGCGTCCGATCACGCTCGGGTTCGACGGCCCGCTGCGCCGCCGCCTCGAGCTGGACGCCCGCTGGGTTCGCGACGTCGACGGGGCGCCGGTCGCGGCGCCGCTCACGCGTCGAGGTTCGGGCGACCGCGCAACTTCGTCCATGATGTGCCGACGGGTGACGGGAACGAGCCGGTCGCGCTCGTCGGTCCGGCTCATCGGGACGTGTGAAGGGACGCAGATGCGCAAGCTCTCCGTGGTGCTCATCGTCGGATGCCTCGTGGCGGCTGCCGCGGCGTGCACCAGCAGCGGCGACAGCGCCAACCAGCAGTCGACGACCAGCGCGTCGGCGCCGCCGGCGACGGACAAGCCGACCGAGACCAAGAAGAACAAGACGCCCAAGCCCTACCGCGAGGTCATCGACCTGGCCATCGCCGACATCCAGGACTTCTGGGCCGAGACCCTTCCCGAGGTCTACCAGCAGGACTACGAGCCCATCCCCGACAGCAAGCTGTTCCCGGCGACGAGCGACAACGTCGGCCCGGCGTGCTCGCCCGAGGGCGGCGACGCGACCTACGAGGACGTGAAGGACAACGCCTTCTACTGCTCGCTCGGCGGCTTCGTCGAGTGGGACGACGAAGGCCTCATGCCTCGCATCTACAAGCAGTACGGCGAGTACGCGGTGGCGATGGTCTTCGCCCACGAGTGGGGCCACGCCATCCAGGACCAGATGGGCTTCATGCGCACGACGCAGTCGATCATCCGTGAGAACCAGGCCGACTGCTTCGCCGGCGCGTGGACCAAGCACGCGCTCGAGAACAAGGCCAAGACGGGCTTCCGTGCCACCGAGGCGGACCTCCAGTCGGCGCTCGCCGGCATGCTCGAGTTCCGTGACGAGCCCGGCTCCGAGGCCGAGGCCCAGGGCGCCCACGGCAGCGGCTTCGACCGCGTCAACGGGTTCCAGGTCGGCTTCGAGCAGGGTGCCGCGCAGTGCGCCACCTGGCCCGACGACCCGCCCGAGTTCACCGAGTTCGCGTTCAGCAGCGAGGCCGAGCTCGAGAGCGGCGGCAACGTCGACTACAAGTCGGCGATCGACCTCGCCACCCACGACCTCAACGCGTACTGGGCCACGATCACGACGCAGTTCGAGCCGGTCGACTCCATCCGGACCTTCTCGGCCACCGACGACCTGCCGACGTGCGGCGACCGCAAGTACACGGCCGAGGACATCGAGAACGTGACCGCGTTCTTCTGCGTGGACGACAACTACGTCGCCTGGGACGACGACCTGCTCTCCGAGGTCAACGACGAGATCGGCGACTTCGGGGTGGCCACGATCCTCGCCCAGCAGTGGACCGCGTCGTTCCAGCACCAGAACGGCCAGACCGAGGAGCAGATCACCTCGAAGCAGGGCAACCTCCAGCGGGCGTGCTTCACGGGTGCCTGGGCCAAGGCCGTGTGGGCCGGCGACGCGCACAACCTCAACCCCGACGGCGGCCCGACCGTCGTGCTCTCGCCCGGCGACCTCGACGAGGCCGTGAAGGCGTTCCTCGCGTTCAGCGAGACGCCCGACGAGGAAGGCGAGACGGCCGGCGGCTCGGCCTTCGAGCAGGTCGCCGCCTTCCGCGACGGCTTCCTCGCCACAAACGGCGCCGTGCAGTGCGACACCTACAGCGAGCAGGACGCCAAGGGCGACGACTGATCGCAGGCGCTCGCGGCCGGTCGCCGATCGGTTCGCGGCTGGTCGGCGGCCGGTCACCCGTCGGTCACCGGGTCTTGACCTCGATCAAGGTTTCTTGATCTTCCAGCCCTCACAACCAGGGTCCACCACGCCGAAACCTCTGCGCGCACCGGCTTCCCGCGCCGGTGGTGACTCGAAGGATGTGACGTGGTGCAGTGCAACTCGGACCGCCGGTTCCCCGCGCGCGGGGTCCGGCGCACCGTCGCCCTGGTGGGCGTGCTCGCCCTCGCCCTGCTGGCGGCGGCGTGCCAGCCCGCACCGACGACCGACACGTTCCCGTACAACGGCGGCGGGGTCGACCCCGGTTGGTTCCAGGGGGGCGTGCAGTGGACCGGTGACTTCGGCGATCCGACGATCGTGCGCGTCGGCGGCACCTACTACGCGTACAGCTCGCCCACGGGCGGCCGGTACCTGCCCGTGCTCACGTCCACGGACCTGAAGACCTGGATCGTGCACCCGCGCTGGTCCACCGCCGGTCCGCCCGGCAGCCGGGGCTACCTCGTCGGCGACGACCCCACGATCCCGTCGGAGATCCGGTCGTCGGGGCAGTCCGACTGGGACACGTTCAACCTCAACGACGCGCTCGTGAAGACGGCGTCGTGGGGCCTGCACAACACGGGCACCGGCCCCTGGGTCAACCGCGACCTCTGGGCGCCGGGCGTCTTCTCGATCGGCGACACGTGGTACGCCTACCACGCCGTCCGCATCTCCTGGGAAGGCGATGACCCGAACAACTTCGGGCGCTTCTGCCTCACCGTGTCGTCGGCGTCGAGCCCGATGGGTCCGTTCCGCGACGTCTCGGGCAACGGACCCATCCAGTGCGAGGACCCGGCGATCAACCCCTCGGGCTCGATCGATCCGTTCCCGTACCACGACGCCGCCACCGGCAAGGACCACCTGCTGTGGAAGGCCGCCGGGATGGTCGGCGTGCGCGAGTCGGCGATCATGTCCGTCGAGCTCGGCAGCAACGGCAAGCCCCGTCCGGGCGCGCAGCCGGTGAAGCTGCTCGAGACCAACCGGGCCGACCCGTGGGAGGGCGGCACCATCGAGAACCCGAGCATGGTCAGCTACAACGGCCGCACGTACCTCTTCTACTCGGCCAACTCGTCGCTGGCCGGGCCCGACAACATCTCGCCGTACGCCACGGGCTACGCCGTGTGCGACTTCGGCCCCCGCGCCGGCTGCCGGCGGGTGCAGGGGACGCCGCTGTTCTCGTCGGGCGGGGTGCAGCAGGGCCCCGGCGGCTCGTCGGGCTTCGTCACCGCCGACAACCAGCTGCGGGTGGCCTACGCCGTGTACTGGTACGGCGAGGAGCGGAACCCGGCGCCGCGGCGGATGCACATCGCCACGATCCAGCAGAACGCCGACGGCACGCTGGTCACCACGGGCGAGGTCTGAAGGCGGTTCCCGGGTCAGTCTGAGCGGCGCCCGCAGGCGGGCTGAAGGCAGTTCGAGCGACTCGACAAGCGCCGCCGGGCCGACCACCATCGGCGGTGCCACACCCGCCGTCGGCGATCCCGTCTGCCGACGCACCTCCCCGAGGGGGCACCGTGTCCGAACACCCGTCGACCACCGGGACCCGCACCCGCCGCGTCCGACGTGCGGCCGTCCTGGCGGCGATGCTCGCCGTGTCGCTCCTGGCGATCGCGTGCGAGCCGGCGCCGGTCAACGACACGATCCCGTCCAACGTCGGCCCCGGCAACGAGCACGGCTGGTTCCAGGCCGGGCTGCGGTGGCAGGGCGACTTCGGCGACCCCACCGTCGTGCGGGTCGGGAGCACCTACTACGCGTACAGCTCCCCGACGGGCGGTCGCTACCTGCCGGTCCTCACGTCGACCGACCTCACGAACTGGACCATCCACCCGAACTGGTCGCCGATCCCGGCCGAGATCCTGGCGTCCAACCAGTCCGACGGCGACAAGCGCAACCTCAACGACGGGCTCGTCGCCGCCCCCGGCTGGGGCCTGCCCAACACCACCACCGGCCCGTGGATCACCCGTGACCTGTGGGCGCCGGGCGTCTTCCAGATCGGCTCGACCTGGTACGCCTACCACGCCGTCCGCGTCTCGTTCGCCGGTGACGACCCGAACAACCTCGGCCGCTTCTGCCTGACCGTGTCGTCGGCGTCGAGCCCGCTGGGACCGTTCCGCGACCAGTCGTTCGGCACGCCCATCCAGTGCCAGGACGCGTCCACCGACCCGTCGGGCTCGATCGACCCGTCGCCGTTCCACGACCCGACCACGGGCAAGGACTACCTGCTCTTCAAGGCCGCCGGGAAGATCGGCGTGCGCGAGTCGGCGATCATGTCGGTCGAGCTCGGGTCCAACGGCAAGCCGCTCCCCGGCGCGGTGCCCGTCAAGCTCCTCGAGACCAACCGCGCCGACGCGTGGGAGGGCGGGACCATCGAGAACCCGAGCATGGTCCGCTACAACGGCCACACGTACCTCTTCTACTCGGCCAACTCGTCGTTCGCCGGACCCAACAACATCTCGCCGTACGCCACCGGCTACGCCCTGTGCGACAACGGGCCGCAGGTGCCGTGCGGGCGGCCGGGCACGACGCCGCTGTTCTCGTCCGGTGGTCTCCAGCAGGGCCCCGGCGGCTCGTCGGGCTTCGTCACCGCCGACAACCAGCTGCGGGTCGCCTACGCCACCTACTGGTACGGCGACCCCCGCACGCCGGCGCCGCGCCGCCTGCACATCGCGGCGATCGCGCAGAACCCCGACGGCACCCTCGTCACGACGGGCGCCGTCAGCTAGCGAGCCAGCGGTCCAGCGGGCCAACGAGCCAGCGGTCCGCCGAGCGCTCGAGCACCCGGGCCGCCGGCCCGGGGGCGTCACACGACGCGGATCTGGACCTCGTGGTAGCCGGTGGCACCGTCGGGTGCCGGTGAGCTCCGCTCGGCCGTCTGCGTGTAGCCCGACTTGTCGGTCGCCCGGCACCGGACCTTGTGGGCGCCGTCGTCCTGCGCGTCCCAGTCGTAGACCCACTGGACCCACGTGTTCTTGCTGACGACCTCGGCGAGGCGGGCGGGCTGCCACGGGCCGTCCTTGATCTGGACCTCGACCTTGTCGATGCCGACGTCGGGCGCCCACGCCACGCCGGCGATCTTGACCGGGCCCTTCTTCACGGCATCGGTCGTGGTCGGGACGTCGATGCGCGACATCGTCTTGATCGGCGCCTGCTTGGACCAGCCCTTGTCGATCCAGTAGCCGTCCTCGTCCTCGAGGCGGTTCAGGCGGATCTCGGTGAGCCACTTGGTGGCCGACACGTAGCCGTACAGCCCGGCGATCACGAGGCGGGCAGGGAAGCCGTGGGCGATGGGCAGCGCCTCGCCGTTCATGCCGACGGCGATCAGCGCGGTGCGGCCGTCGAGCGCGACCTGCGTCGGGAAGCCGGCGGTGAACCCGTCGACCGACACGCCCATCAGCTGCGTCGCCGCCGGCTGGACGCCGGCGCGTTCGAGCACGCTGGCCAGGGGGACGCCCTGCCACCGGGCGTTGCCGACGAGGTCGCCGCCCACCTCGTTGGAGACGCACGAGAGCGTCACCGACTCCTCGACCATGGGCAGCGCGAGCAGCTCGTCGAAGCTCAGCGTGAGCGGGTGGTCGACCATGCCGGTGACCGAGAGCTTCCAGTCGGCCGGGTCGACCTGGGGGACGACGAGCGCGGTGTCGATCCGGTAGAAGCTCTTGTTGGGCACGTAGTACGGCGAGAGGCCGTCGATGCCGAGCGGGGCGTCGGCGGGGACCGTCGTGGTCGCGCCGGCCTCGGGCTTCACGGACGGGAGGCGGACGCCGGCACGTGCCTCCTCGGCCCGCGAGCGGGTGGTGAGCGTGCGACCGATGCCCGCCACGACGACGGCGAACGCGCCGGCGGCACCGACCCACCCGAAGAAGGCCCGACGGGATCGGCCGTCGTCGCCGGCGGGACGGGCCCGGGTCACCGAGGCGGTGGTCAGGACCGGGTTGCGGCCCAACCGGGCAACGTGCAGCAGGCCCCGCAACGTCATGATCCCGGCGAGGGCCGCCAGCCCCGCGGCGACGACGCCGATGGGCGCGCTGGCGAGCGTGTCGGTCGAGGTGGCGGCGATGCCCAGCAGGGCGAACCCCCCGAAGACGACGAAGGGGACCCACGTGCGGGTGCGGGCCAGGATCCCGGTCACGGCGCCGGCGGCGAGCGCCACGACGACGATCCCGATGATCAGGGCCGCCTTGTCGTTGGTGCCGAAGATGCTGATCGCCACGTCCTTGAGGGACGCCGCGAAGCGATCGATGAAGCTCGTGCCCACGCTGGCCACGAGCGACTGGTCGCTGCCGGGCAACGAGGTGACGAGCTCGCCGACCGCGAGCGCCACGGCGGCCGCGACGACGCCGGCGATCGCCGCGAGCCACGCCGGGACCGCGGTCGCCGCCGAGGTGTCGCGCCCGTCGGGCGCCAACTCGGGCAGGGGCTGCAGCTGATCGACCATCGGGCTCCTGGCACGGGGTGTTCCGGTCGACCTCCATCGGTCGCGACCCGGGACGTCTCCACCGTAGCGATGGCCAAACGTCCCGCGGCGGCCGCCGGTTCCCGCACCCGGCGGCCGCCGCGGGCCCGCCGCGGACCCGCCGCGGGACGACCCGGGGTCAGCCGTGGGAGGGGCGCAGCTGCCCGACGATGTCCTTGGCGTCCTGGACGGCGGCCTTCAGGTCGCTCCGGCTCTGTTCGACCTTCGCTCGGGTGGCCTGCAGGACGGGGGAGGCCTCGCCGCCGTTGAACTGCGCCGGCGTGAGGGCGATCACCGTCGCCGCCGACCCGGTGACGGCCTGGTGGGCGGCCGCGGTCTTCGCCTGGAGGTCGGCGAGCTTGGCCTCGGCCGCGCTCGTGTCGGTGCCCGCCGCCTTGGCC
>Ga0075364_10002064_pt1 | contig 11215 bp, 11 predicted proteins | sample EndMetdeltDD1764_FD_71517 | JGI IMG/M metagenome (GOLD analysis project Ga0075364, IMG submission 71517) | Populus endosphere microbial communities from Tennessee, USA - Endosphere MetaG P. deltoides DD176-4 | ecosystem: Host-associated > Plants > Roots > Endosphere | place: USA: Tennessee...
TCTCTCGTTTGCAGACTTTGAGCGAGGGGCACTTTAATCGAGTGCCCGACGAGGCAGAGCTTCATTTGGATATTCGTCCACTAGTGGAAGATGCCAACTTTGCCTCCGAGGCCAGCATCCGTGGTTTTATTGAAAACTTAGCTCCTACAGCCAAGATTACTCACTTCACCTTCGAGAAAGGTCATGAAGTCGCTTCCAACCATCCGATTTTTCAAGCATTAGTAGCTGCTGCCAAGCAAGCCAAAGGCGCCCCAGTAGAATTCCTCAAGCGTCATGCGCAATCCGATTTGCGTCACTATATTGTGGATCCAAACACTATTGGAGTGGAATTTGGCCTCAAGGGTAAGCATGATCATGCCGATAGTGAATATGTTGAATTGGCTTCAATTCCGATCATGCAGCAAGCAATGAAAACCTTCTTGGCAACCGTCCCCGCCTAGAGTCGGAGCTTGACAGACTGTTGTATCACCTGTATAAATAATGGAAGTTATGGAATTTTTACGCAACCAAGTCGTCATTCTCGTGATTCTCTTGCGCCAACAAGGGCTTGGTTTGCTGCAGCAGTAAGAAAAGAAGCAATACAGCACCGAGCCCATCCAGGGCTCGTTTTTATATCAGGAGAAACCAAGATGTCACCAATGGAGCAGACCACTATCAAAACGAATATCCCCACCGAGCAGATTGACCCGGCTTTATTAGCACGGGCCAAACAATTTTTAGCTATCCGTTCAAGTATTGATCACCCCGATGAAGTGCGTAGCGCCTTGGATTTTATTACTGACATGCTTGCCGCACATCCCGAAATTACCGTCGAGCATTTTGAGCACAATGGCATACCCAGCATCCTGGCCTATCACGGCCCTAAACGGCCAGAACGATTCAAGGTACTTTTGAACGGGCATGTTGATGTTGTTCCAGCGAATGGTAGTCAATTCCAGCCGCGCATTACGGGCGACCGTTTGTACGCGCGAGGAGCGTTGGATATGAAATTCATGACGCTTTTAATGACCGAGGCCTTTATCCAACTTGCGCCATTGGTTGATTATCCCTTAGGTTTACAGATCACCACCGACGAAGAAACTGGTGGTTACGACGGCATCTATCACCAAATCACCCAGGGCGTAAAGACCGACATGGCGATAGCCGGTGAACGCACTAGCCTTAATGTTACTACCGCCCTAAAAGGCATTTGCTGGTTGCGCATAACCCAAGAGGGCAAGCACGCTCATGGTTCACGACCTTGGGAAGGCGAAAACGCGGTCACTAAACTTACTCATTTGGCCGAAAAGTTGCAAGCCACTTATCCATCCCCAGACGAACCGTCGTGGACCACTACCGCCAATGTAGCTTGGATTCGCACCGACAACAGCACGCACAACCGCATCCCCGATGCCGCCGAGATGGGACTGGATATTCGCTTTATCGCCAGCGATCCGCACTTTGCCAGCAAAGAAAGTGTTCGCACCTTCTTTGCCGAGCTCGATCCAACTGCTCAGGTGCACTTTGTATTGCATGAGCCGGCTATCTCTGCCGAAACCAGTAACCCCTATGTTACCTGTCTGCTCAATGCCATGATCGAAACTCGTGGCGAGGTAGAAACTATCCGCCGCTACGCGAGTGCTGATATCCGTTTCTATGGCAACGATCCAAACACTACCTGCGTAGAGTTTGGCTTAACTGGCGAGGGCGATCACGGCGACGAAGAATACGTGGAACTCTCTTCTATACCGATGATGCAAAAGGCTTTACATACTTTCTTGCACAATGTAGCCGCTGTAGAAAATAACTAATGCGTTTTTCGTGCTGACTTTGCGGCTATCGCTTGAAGGTACGAAAGAAGAATCGGCTTGAACTGCTCATAACTCGTTGCGTCCAGCCATTCGGTATCAGCATGGCGGCTACCGCCACTCGGCGAGGTGACCACGCAAGGAATACCAGCTTGCATAAAATAACGAGCATCGCTGGTCGCATACGAGAAGAAACCTTCCGGAACTATGCCAGTTACTTCGGTAATGCAATTGGCAAACGCGGCAATATAAGGATTCTCTAAGCTGTTCACGATCGGCGGGGCTTCGTCGGTGAGGGGAGTGATCGTAGCATCGTACCGTTCACAAAGAACTGTCAGTCGTTCCCTAATTTGCTGCATGTCTTCTTGCGTGACAAAACGGAAATCAATACTAGCCACCGCATGGTCGGGGACTTGGTTTACCATAGCGCCACTCTTGAGTACGCCAACATTCATAGTGTGCGTATGTGGTTGCTGTGCATCAGTAAATAATGTTTGCATCTCATGAAGAAGATTCAATAATTTGAGACTAGCGCTATCTCCCTCCCAAGGACGGGAGCCATGCGCAGTCGTTCCCCGTACGGCTACTTCAACAAACCACCGGCCTTTGGCGAGCGTTTCGATATGCCAATCAGTTCCTCCGTCGGGGAGGACGCACACTTTGGGCAAAAAGCCTTTTTGCACCAACATACCAGTACCGTAAGGGCCGTACAGTTCTTCATCAGTGGTTAGCATGATGCCAAAATCGAACTCCTCCAGGCGATGCTGGAGGGCGTCGACCACTTGCAGATAACAAGCGGCGGCAAATTTCATATCAAAGACCCCACGGCCATAGTACTTACCTTGCTCCAAGCGTAATGTAAAGAGCTCTGGCGGCGCAGGCGTTACATCTAGGTGGGCGGCGAGCATTACTTTGGGCCGTGTAGTGCGCCGCGTGGTGGCTACTAGTGAAGGAAAGCCTTTCTCGACAAACTGCCGCACCTGCATACCTCTAGCTTGTAGGTATTCAGTAGAGAAGCTGATAATTTCGTGAGCAGCAGTCAAATCACCACAGACACTAGGAATTGCAATCAGCTTCTGAAGAATGGGATCCATTCGGGCTATTATACAATACTCACAGCATTTTACTGGACTGCGCAAGCGGCCGTAATGCCGGCTGCGAGGAAGGTTTGCGCTTCGCTATTTGCTCAGCGTAGCGACAGATCATTTCGTAGAACTGCTCGCAGCCTTCGACTGAAATCCATTCGCTTGCAGCATGATTATCGCCACCAGGTGGCTGCATGATAATACAGGGAACGTTAATCGCACTAAAGAAACGCCCATCTGTGGCAGCATAGCTGTAGCAGGCTTTGGGAGAATAGCCGAGCAGCTCCTTCATGATCTCGCGGAATGTCCTAATATACGGATCGGATGGGGGATTGATGCAGGGTGGGGCACTCCCGTGAATCTCGGCCTTAACATCATGCTTATCACACACTGCTTTGACGCGGCTGAATGAGGTGCGGTAATCTTCCATGTTGCCATGTCGGATATCCAGCACCGCGCTGGCCTTATCAGCGGTCTGGTTGGCAGCTTCACCGCCTTGAATCATGCCTACTGAAAGGAGCGTGTCTTTACGGCCAGAATCGTGAGGAAAGAGTGTCCGGATCTCACCCAAAGCAAGCAGCAACTTGTGAATAGCATGTTCACCTTCCCAGGGACGTGAAGCATGTGCCGTCACTCCTGTAGAGCTGAGTTCGATCCATTCAACGCCCTTGGCAAATTCTTCGATCTCCCAGTTGGGGCCGCCATCCGGAATAATACAGACCTTCGGGTGGTAGCCAACTTCATTGACTAGATACTTCACGCCGTCTTTACCACCAATTTCTTCGTCGGTAGTGATCATTAAGCCAAAGTCATATTCGGCAAGTTTATCTTGGAGGCGGTCAACCAGTTGCATAAAGGCCGCCGCGGCAAATTTCATATCAAAGACCCCACGGCCATAGTACTTACCGTTTTGTTTACGGAGCATAAATTTATCTGCGGGAGCGGGGACTACATCGACATGCGCTACCAGCATGAGTGTGGGGGTAAGATCATTTGGCTGTGTCGTTGCCACAAATGAAGCAGTTTCATTATGGGTGAACCTTTTGACATGCATACCACGAGCCGTCACGAACTCTGCCATGTAATCAAGAATAGCCTGATTAGGGGTTTGCTCCCCGCTGACACTGGGGAAGGCGACAAGTTTGCGAAGGATGTCTTCCATGATGATTCCTGCTTATTAAAAAATCGGGCTCCTGGGAGCCCGGTTAGGTTTGCTGTTGGGTTGATCACTTGGCAAGCTTAACCGAGCTCAGACGAGCAGGTAAAAAACATAGCCATGTGAATGCGTTTCATAAGCACATTCTAGGACTATTGTCATAGTCTGTCAAGGATACGAACCTTCTTCGGAACATCGTTTTGTGCGTTGACAGTCCTCAGGGTGTGGTGTAAAATACCTAAGAGTCATCACCAAAGACCGTCGCGGGGCACTGCCCGATAAGAATGCGACCGAGGTTATGAAACAAACATCATTGTTCATATATCCCACAAAGTCTTTGGTCATGCGAGAATCAAAGACTTTTTGTTTTTGTACGTTTACAACCTGGTCGAGTTTAACGTAAAGGGCAAACTCTCCATTGTCTTGCGATCCTTGCTTCGTCTGTCATCCTGAATTCATTTCAGGATCCATGGGCTCAAGCAAGGATGCCTGGTCCTGAAACAAGTTCAGGATGACACCTTTGTTCACGATGACGCTTCAGTCCACGTTGACATTTAGTTCACGATGATAGAGTAGCCCACAACAAATTAAGGAGAAAATGCATGGCAATTTCCCGCCAAAAGAAAGAAGCTGTCGTTTCTGAGGTAGTAGATTTACTCTCATCCAGCAAGATGAGCGTGTACGCTGCATACCAAGGTCTGACAGTTGCTGAAATGCAAGAACTGCGCCGCGCTGCTCGCGAATCCGGTGTGGCTATCAAAGTAGTCAAAAACCGCCTGGTCCGCGTGGCAACCGCTCAGGTGCCTGCACTCAAGGACGTCGAAACCGGCGAACTGAACGGTCAATTACTCTACGCTTTCAACAGCGAAGACGAAGTTGCGCCCGCTCAGGTCCTGGCCAAGTTTGCCAAAGCCCACCCTGCACTGCAACTCAAAGGTGCAGTCAGCGGCGAAGGTAGATTACTCGCTGAAAGCGAAGTCCAAAATCTGGCTACTATGCCAAGCAAGAACGAGCTTATTGCTCAGGTACTTGCAACCCTCACTTCTCCTGTCAACGATGTGATGAGTGGCCTCTCGGGCAACTTGCACGCACTCCTTGATGGGGTAGAAGCGAAAGCCGCTAACTAAATAAGCCGAAAGGATATACCATGGCTGACTTAAAGAAATTGGCAGAACAGCTTACTAGCTTGACTGTCCTCGAAGTAAACGAATTGAAGAACATCCTTAAGGATGAATACGGCATCGAACCTGCTGCTGCCGCAGCCGTTGTTGCCGCTCCAGCCGCTGGCGAAGGCGCTGCTGCTGCTGACGAGCAAACTGAATTTGACGTTGTCCTGAAGGACGCTGGCGCTCAGAAAGTTGCCGTTATCAAGGCTGTAAAAGAAATCACCGGCCTTGGCCTTGGTGAAGCTAAAGCTATCGTTGATGGTGCTCCAAAGACTGTTTTGGAAAAGGCCAACAAAGACGACGCTGAAGCTGCTAAGAAAGCTCTTAGCGACGCTGGCGCTACTGTTGAATTGCAGTAAGCACTCACTTTTTTCAAAAAACACACTCTGCAAAGGGTGTGTTTTTTATTGCCTCAGTTCGGCCAGAATAAATACCGGGTCATGATAACCAACTTCAGCCGTAGCTTCTGGATGGCTTAGATATGTAGGGGATTCACCGACAACTTGCGGATGCACAATCGGTTTCTCATATTCACTTGAATTGCTCACATACAGATCTGGCCCCACTACCATGCCAATATGTTGACGGCCAAGTGCACCCCACGCCACTACATCGCCATTACGAGGAGATTCATCCAGCTCCCAGCCGTTACGAACCATGCACTCTAAAGTTGAACTAACTCGTAAGTGAGCGCAAGGAAGTAATCCCAGCTTAGTCAATATGCGGCTCACGTAAAAGGCGCAAGCCCGATCGCCGCCCTCAACCAAATCATCCACCTCCCCCTGAGAAGTAACTTGAAAATAATGTCTGTAAGCGGATGATCCCAGACTTTGCTCAATACTTCGCATCAGCTTTTTGTGTATTTCTGTGGTCTCAGCTAAAAGAGATCCCTCGAAAGGATCGACGGGGGTAGACCCATGGAAAATAGAGTTAGCTGCATTTGCTGATCTCATGTCCGATACGGAAAATACTTCTTGCAGGGAACCCATTAACGAAAGATTACTTATCTATTAAAAGCCGACTGCACCGCCCGGGCCATCTTGGTATGCACAAAATGCGTCGCGCCTTTTACTTCGTGGACTCGCACCTGACGCATAGAGGCGACGACCTTCAAGTTATCTGTAACAATCACTTGATCTCTGGAACCATAGAGTAAATCAACAGGAGCGGTCACCTCAGCAATATCGGTAATCACCGTCTGCGTCTCGATACAGTTTTCTAACGATTTGGTAAACGGCAGCCAGGTCTCTTCGGTGAGTTGTAATGACCCCATAGCAGGCATAATTTTGGATAATTGCGTCATGTTCCCAAGGGTGAAACGCTTGTGCGTACGCAAGAATCGATACACCCGCAAATACAAGCCGGCTTTTTGGCGTACCTTACGGCGGCCATAGTGGGAGTGATGAAAATACACCGGAGGACTAATCATGAGCAACTTTTTAATTTCCGAGGCATACCGGCGGGCATAACGACAGGCCAATAGGCTCCCTAGTGAATGCCCAGCCAAGATGTATGGCTCTGTAAGTTTGAGGCTCCGGATGGTGCGATGGATACTTCGCACGTGTTGGTCAATAGAATACTCCACCCATTCTGGCTTGGGGGATTCACCAAAGCCGAGGAGATCAATGGTGATGCAGTGGTAGTTTTCTTTCAGCAAGGGAATTACATATTGCCAGTTTCGCGACGATGAAGCTAAACCATGCAACATAATAACCACCGACCCCGTGCCGCCATGGTCTTGCACTCGCAGCAGAAAGGAACGATTTACTATACGCCGGTATATGCTGGACAGTTGTCTCATATATATTATTTTACGCTATATGTTGACGCTGGACAGATTCTGCTTTTATTATAGGTTTATGCAATATATTTGCTCTATTATTATGGCTCACTTCCTCGTACCCGCACCAGCGGTGACGGTTTGATGCTCCAAAATAATAGAATAAGATGCAATCACACCCGAGCCGCAAGGACTCGGGTTTTTTGATAGAGGGAGCATCCATGGCAGGATTTAAAAACTTTGAAGGCAAACAAGAGGCCACGGGCGAGCAGACTGTCGAGCGTCATGAAACACCGCGGTACGATGAGATGCAGCCGCTTTTTGAGGCATTTGACCCTAGGACCCAAGGCGGACTTTTAGTTGATGACAAAGGGAGAATATACGAGGTCTCTCACCCAACCTGGGTACATGATGAAAACTATGAGGTAGAAAATCGCACTACCGCTCTACCAGTCCAGATTGTTGACGGTGAACTCGTTCACACCATTGAATATCCATTCTCTGCAGCAGCACCAAGCCTCGGCAAAGAAGCTGAACGAGACGTACGCCACAATGGTGAAGCACACCAAATTTTCAAGAATGGTGATGAACTCTTGTATCCCGACGGCAGCCGCGAACCACGCGCTGGTCATGATCCAAAGTTTGACCCAGAGGGTTTTAAAACCACCATTGAATACGACACAGGTATCGCCTTTGGCTGGAAGGCACTCGCGGAGCTGATAGTCGCAAAAGAACTTGCCTTTGTCCGCTGGAGCGAGGATCACGAACTGCAAAGCGCGAACATTAGTGTACTACCCGAAGATTTACAAAAAGAAGATGTCACCGAGCATCCATATGTTCTCGACCTTTTGGAGCCTAATAAGATGCGTCAGTTGCGAGAGTTCGGTTGTCTCTCGGAGCAATTTCACGTACTTATGCACTCCTACGAAGCGCTTCGTCATGCCATGACTGAATATCAGGCGGTTCAGTTTATATTTGGCCTGGCCGGGGCAGCCGCACCAATTCGGGATGGGTCATTTGAAACTACCTTACATGGCCATTATCGCCCTGATTACCTGACGCAGGATACTACTGAATCCGTATTGCCAGAAAATGATTTTACAAGATATATGGCAAGTCAATTAGCCCAGAAAGATTTTGTCCCCTATGATTGGCGTGAGTTGAGCCGCTCACTTGGTTCACCGAGTTCGGGGGCAATTATGATGGTTCCGCCAAAAAACTTAGACGCATTTCTACATGAAGGTGATCGCCAGCTGCGCCAGGGGGATATTATTTCTGTTGTCCGAACCCTCGGTTGGCACACCGACCGCATGCGTATCGATAAAGGCACGGGTGAAATCTGCAACCTTCCCGCCAATCCTAACCTGCGTAAATCCGAAGCTACTAGCGAGATGGTGGTAAAGTACTTCATCGCCAAGCAGCTAGATACCCTGGCTCCCTCATTTGACGCCGAAGCCAATCAAGATCGCTATGAGCGCGCTGTCGAAATTGGTCACATCAATAACTTTTTTATGGGCGTATCAGGTAAAGAAACCCTCTACTTGGATCTGGATGGGCAAACCGCCTCAAGCCAAGAACTACTGTATCGTTTGGTTCAAAAGACTAATGCCACACTTCTAGCCCACGGACTTGAGCCCATAAGCAGTCAAAGCCAGGCGGAAATGATCGCTTCGCTAGAGTTGCCACCACCCTCTGAAGTCTTTGATTCTCCTGAAGCAGTCTTTTACTACTTCTTTAGGCCAAGAAGTAGCATGAATGCTAACGAAGCTCTCAAAATCGCTCATCAAGTTGCGCCAGAACTTTCTACAAATGAACTCATCAAAATCTTTGCGGAAGCACGGCACAACCATGTGTACAGCTTTGCTCGTGAAAGGGGAATAGCAGCCTAGCGACCAATTTGACTTGCTGCCCCAAACCTGGTAAACTCCGCTTGAACTACTAGTATAAAAGAAAAACTGGATTCCACAGATGTCTGAGATGCCCGAGAAATTGGTCAAACGATTGAAGCAATTAATTCAAGAGGCCGAAACTAACTTGGCTGCGGCAAAAGAATTGCTTATTAGTGTGGTGGGCGATGATGAAGCGATGATAACGCACAGTGCTGGCGACAATATGGCCGGTAAGGTCATAGAGGGCGTCTTTGACGGCCAAAATATGGTCGGCCCAGATGGCAAGGTCTATCCTGTACCCGCTAACTACGCCAGTAAATCCAAACTCGTAGAAGGCGACATCCTCAAACTGACCATCGCCGACGACGGTACTTTCTTGTACAAACAAATTGGCCCTGTACCTCGCCGCCAGATTATCGGCACCCTCGTGAACCACGACGGCACCTACTTTGTAGAAGTAAGCGGCCACGAATACCGCGTCCTACTCGCCAGTGTGACCTACTTCAAAGCCAAAACCGGGGATCAAATCAGCATCATTATCCCCGAGGACAACCCCGAGGCAGTGTGGGCCGCGATTGAAGCTTCACTGTAGATTACTTCGCCCTACCATCTAAGTGACTATCATTACAACATGCTATAGTTACATAAATAATGTTTACGCGTTTTGAGCAGCGGCCACCAGGTGGTTCTTTATATATTGATACTACAGATGGCCTAAAAGAATATGCCTCTCTCGAAGTGTATTACGCTCAACGGTACGCAGGTGGAGAACCCATAAGTAGTTTTGCCTGGAGTAAAGAGCCTGAGTGGGTAAGATCTCGAGGCGGGCCGGTGGCAATATACCAGTTTGGCCCCGAAAACGGCACGCAAGTCTTATCCTTTCACGGTAATCCTGGCACTGGACGTGGGGCAAATCCTGCCGAATCTATATTGGAAGAAGCCGATATACGACTCATCACTTTTGATGCACCTGGCTTTGGTGATACTCCACTAATTCCTAGCGAAGATCCAGCTTTTGTGGTTGCTGGTAATGTAGCTAGAGACATCATCGACGAGTTAGGCTATAGAGAAGTAGGGGTATTGGCTCGCTCCGGTGGAGTACCTCGAAGTTTGGGCTTTGCTGCACTGCACCCCGAGCGAGTCTCTGGTATGGTTCTAATTGCCGGTCTAGCCCCGCCAGAAGCTAATATTGATTGGCAACAAGGCATGACAGCACACAACCATACGATATTCGATTCAATTGAAAATAACAATCCAGCCATCACAGAACTGGTTGAAACTGCACGAAAAATTCAAGAATACGAGCCATATCTATATAACAAGATTCGTCCAGATGTAGGCGCCCTGGACGAAGTTCTCTTTGAGATGCATCCCGATTTGCCCCAATGCATTGCCGCGAGCATGCGTGAGGGAGTGCGCAATGGGGCTGCAGGATGGGTACAGAGCGTCGTCGCGCTCAGGCAGCCTTGGGGATTTGATCTCAACGATATAAAAGCGCCAACCAGAATAGTGCATGGTACATTTGATCCTTTTGCGGGTATTGAACACGCAAGATGGCTGCAAAAAAATATCGAGAATGCGGAGCTTGAAGAAATAAAATTTGGTGGACATTTTACCAACTGGCGACACATCGAGCGACACCTCAGGTTCCTAAAAACGAGCCATGCTCAATGGCAGGCGGCAGAGATGGGCAAGGGTGCCCTTGCATCGAGCCCGTAAACTAGTCACGAGCAACCATAGGGCTATATTGGAAGTATAAGTAGAAGATGCTGACGAAAGATGCCCCGGAAACCAACAACTACCAGGCGATCGGGTCAGCAACCAGCAATCTCTCCTGATATACTAAGCCTATGAAAACATCCCGCCAAGATGCAGTAATTCGCAAAGTCGACGACAGCCTTACCATTGAATCACTCTTCGATGGTAAAGACTTTGCCTTCGATGTAGTAATCGGCAAACTACAAGGCCACCACCCCAGGCTAGTAAATCATGTGAGCGACCGTGCATATTTTGTACTGAGCGGCAAACTCACCATTAGCGTAGGAGATGAGACCTACCAAGTAGCTGAACATGATCTTGTAACAGTACCTAAAAATACACCACATAGTCTGGATGGCGAAGGGGAATATCTCATCATCACCGCACCGCCGTTTGCTCCAGAAAATGAAGAAGTAATAGCATAAAGGAATTTTTTATGACCGATCTAAAACCTCAGCCAACTATGGTTGATTTTCAACAATATATCGCCGACGTCTGTAAAGAGCGTGGCTGGGACGTGCGGACTCCTATGGAAAAGATGGTCCTCATGACCGAAGAAGTCGGCGAAGTGGCCGAAGCCCTGCGCCGCGAAGC
>Ga0075364_10002065_pt1 | contig 11211 bp, 7 predicted proteins | sample EndMetdeltDD1764_FD_71517 | JGI IMG/M metagenome (GOLD analysis project Ga0075364, IMG submission 71517) | Populus endosphere microbial communities from Tennessee, USA - Endosphere MetaG P. deltoides DD176-4 | ecosystem: Host-associated > Plants > Roots > Endosphere | place: USA: Tennessee...
GTGACGGTGCTGCGCGACTATCATGCCGAGAACATCATGCTGCTGGAATCGCTTCAGAAGCAGGGCCTGCTCGATTTCCAAGATGCGCTGGTCGGCCATCCCGCCTACGATCTCGTCTCGCTGCTGCAGGACGCACGGCGCGACGTTTCGGCGGAGCTGGAGGCCGAGATGTTCGATCGCTATTTGCGCGGCAGCGGTGCCAGGGCGGAGGACTTCCTGGCCGACTACGCGCGGCTCGGTGCGCAGCGCAATGCCAAGATCGTCGGCATCTTCGTGCGGCTGTGGAAGCGCGACGGCAAGCCGCGCTACCTCGACCTGATTCCGCGCGTATGGGGCTTGCTCGAACGCGATCTTGCCCATCCCGCACTGGCACCGATCGCGCACTGGTTCGACGCCAATATTCCCGCCGATTTGCGCGCTGCTGGTGGGGGCAGCTACGCGTCATGAACAAGGATGCGCTCGCCAGCGACACGGCGATGGTCATGGCCGCGGGCCTGGGCAAGCGGATGCGGCCGCTGACCGCTTCGCAGCCCAAGCCGCTGGTGCGCGTCGCCGGCAAGGCGCTGATCGATTACAGCCTCGATCACCTGGAAGAGGCGGGCGTGGCCAAGGCGGTGGTCAATGTCCACTACCTCGCCGATGCGCTCGAAGCGCATCTCAAGAAGCGCAAGGCTCCGGCGGTGGTCTTGTCCGATGAGCGCGGGTTCCTGCTCGAGACCGGCGGCGGCATGGTCAAGGCGCATGCGGCGGGGCTGCTGCCCGACCCGTTCTTCTGCCTCAACAGCGACAATATCTGGCTGGACGGTCCGCGTGACGTCTTCCAAGAGCTTTCGGGCCGCTGGAACCCCGATCAGATGGACGCGCTGCTGCTTGTGGTCAGCCACGCGCGTGCGGCGAACTACACGGGCAAGGGCGATTTCCATCTCGATCCGGTGGGCCGCATCACTCGCCGCCGGTCGGGGCGCATCGCTCCGTTCATCTACACCGGTATCCAGATCGTTTCGCACCGCCTGCTGCGCGACGCACCCGAAGGGCCGTTCGGCACGATGAAGCTATGGGAACGCGCCATCGCCGAAGGACGACTCTACGGCGTTTCGCACACCGGGTTGTGGTTCGAAGTCGGCGAGCCGTCCGCCATCGCGCCGACCGAGGAATTGCTGACCCGTGCCTGAGCGGCGCCCTGCGTCGGATGGGGGCCCGCGAATATATTCGATCGCCGCGCACCGCGGCTTCGCCGATGCGCTGGTCGCGGGGCTGATCCCGCGATATTCGGAACCCGACTTCGGCCTGGCGCGGCTCACCTTGCTGCTGCCGAGCCAGCGCGCCGCGCGCACCGTCACCGAGGCTTTCGTGCGCCTGTCGGGCAGCGGCCTGCTGCTGCCGCGCATGGCGGTCGTCGGCGATCTCGATCTCGACGAGACGCTGGGGGCGCTGCTCGATCCGCTGGGGGCGGGGGCCGAAGTGCCGCCTGCCGCCGATCCTACGCGTCGCTGGCTGCGGCTCGCGGCTTTGCTGCGCAGCATAGAAGGAGACGAAGGCCGTAGCGGCGCGGCTTTGCTGCGCCAGGCTTTCGAGCTCGGCCGCAGCATGGACCGCCTGCTCGTCGAAGGAATCGCGCCCGACCAGCTGCTTTCCGACGAGGTTCTGGGCATCGTCGGCGATCAGGCCGATCACTGGAAGGCCGGCATCGCGACCTTCCTGCAGGTGCAGCATGCCTGGCTGAGCGAGCTGGATGCCCGCGGCGAGATCGATCCTCCCGCACGGCGCAATCTGCTGTTCGCGCATGCTGCGCGGCGCTGGCAAGCATCGCCGCCCGCCCACCCGATCGTCGCGGCCGGCGTGACCAGCGCCTCGCCGGCGCTGGCGAAGCTGCTGCGCGTCGTTGCCGAATTGCCGCGCGGCGCGGTCGTCCTGCCCGATCTCGACCTGGCGCTCGACAAGGACGTCTGGGCCGCGCTCGGCACCGCAGGCAGTCCGGCCGAGAAGGACGATCCTCCCTTCGGACCCTTCGACGCGGTCACCCATCCGCAGTACCATCTGAAGCTGCTGCTGGGCCGCATGGGCATCAACCGTGACGAAGTGATGCCCTGGCACCGTGCCGGGCTCGCTGCCGCCGAGCCGGCGCGCAGCCGTGCGATCTCGAACCTGTTCCTGCCGCCCGAGGCGAGCGCGGGCTGGGTGAAGCTTCCGGCCGACCGACGCCGCCTTTCGGGTGTGCGGCTGATGGAAAGCGCGCATCCGGGCGAGGAAGCGCAGGCGATCGCGATCCTGATCCGCCAGGCACTGGACGAGCCCGAAAAGCGTGTCGCGCTGATCACCCCCGATCGCGCCCTCGCGGCGCGCGTGGTGGCGCAGCTTCAGCGCTGGGATATCCAGGCCGACGATACGGCCGGACAGCCGTTGTCGCAGACCACCGCCGGACGCGTGTTGCTGCTGCTGGCCGAATTGCTTGCCGAAGCGGCGGCTCCGGTCCCCCTGGTCGCCCTGCTGACCCATCCGCTGGTCCGCGCGGGGGAGGGCCGCGCCGCATGGCTGGAGAACGCCCGAACCCTGGACCTCGCCCTGCGCGGCCCGCGTCGGGGTCCGGGACTCGATCCCTTGCGCGTGCTTGCCCAGAAGCACCGCCTTGCCGACTGGTGGTCCGAAGTCGAGGCGATCCTTGCCCCGCTGCTGGCGCTCGAAGGCGAATTGCCGCTGGCGCAGATGCTCGATCTGCTTGCCGCGAGCGCGGAGGCGCTATGCGGTGAAGGCTTGTGGGCGCAGCCCGACGGCCGTTCGCTGGCGGCTTTCGTCGAGGATTTGCGCGAGGCGTCGCGCGATGCCGGTACGCTGCTCAATCCGCGCGAACTTCACGCGGTGCTGCGTGATGCGATGGAGCGGATCGCCGTCCGCCCGCCGTGGGGTGGCCATCCGCGCGCCGCGATCTACGGCCTGCTCGAAGCGCGGATGAGCCGCGCCGACCTCGTCATCTGCGGCGGGCTGGTCGAGGGGGTCTGGCCGGCGAGCCCCGCGCCTGACGCGCTGCTGCCGCTCGCGGTGCTGCGCGCGCTGGGTGTTCCGGGCGCGGATTTCCGCGTCGGCCTTGCCGCGCACGACCTCGCTGGCGCGCTTGGTGCGCCCGAGGTCGTGCTGAGCTACGCCCTGCGCGACGTCGGCGCGCCGGTGATTCCCTCGCGCTTCGTGCTGCGCATCAAGGCGCTGCTCGGCGAGCTGGCACCACAGCATCTGGAGACCCAAGCGGTCCGCCTCGCCCGGCTGATCGACGATGCGCCGCCCGCGGACGCTTACCCCCGCCCGAAGCCCGTGCCGAGCGCCGAGCAGCGTCTGGTCGACATCTCGGTCACCGGGCTCGATCGGCTGCGCAGCGATCCCTACCAGTTCTACGCCGGGTCCATCCTGGGCCTGAGGATGCTCGACCCGCTCGACGCCGAACCGACCGCGGCGTGGAAGGGGACTGCGGTCCACAAGATCCTCGAAACCTGGCACAAGGCGGGCGGAGAGCCCGGCGCGCTGTTGCCCACCGCCGCACAAGTGCTCGACGAGATGAGCGCGCACCCGCTAATGCGCTCGCTCTGGCGGCCGCGGCTGATGGCCGCGCTCGAATGGATCGGCGATGAGATCGTGCGGCTGCAGGCCGAGGGCCGATCGGTGCTCGTCAGCGAGGCCGAGGGCGAGATGCGGGTGAAGGGTGTGCGCATCCATGGCCGTGCCGACAGGATCGACAGGATCGAAGGCGGCAAGCTCGCGGTGGTCGACTACAAGACGGGGATGCCGCCATCGCGCCGGATGGTGAAGCAGGGCTTCTCGCTGCAGCTCGGGCTGATCGGCATGATGGCGGCGCGCGGCGGCTTCGAAGGGGTGGCGGGCGAGCCCACCGAATTCGAATACTGGTCGCTGGCCAAGGACGCGAAGCGGCGCGACGATAACGGCTTCGGCTATCGCAGCGCGCCGTTCCGCACCGAGCGCGCCGACGGGATCGAGAAGGAGCAATTCCTGAGCATTACCGCGGCTTATCTGGAGGTCGCGATCGACCGCTGGATACTGGGCGACGATCCCTTTACCGCGCGCCTCAACCCCGACATCGGCGGCTACAACGATTTCGACCAGCTCATGCGGCTCGACGAATGGCTCCCCCACCTGACCCCCGAAGAGGCGGATGAGGCATGAGCGGCGCTCCGCATCCGCTCCACGGCAACCAGATGAACGCCGTGCAGCCGGACGAGACCGTCTGGCTCTCGGCCTCGGCGGGGACGGGCAAGACGCAAGTCCTGTCATCGCGCGTGCTGCGGCTTCTGCTGCGCGAAGGCGTGAAGCCCTCGGAGATTCTGTGCCTCACCTTCACGAAGGCCGGCGCGGCCGAAATGGCGGCGCGGATCAACGACAAGCTGGCAAGCTGGGTGCGGATGGAGGACACCCGGCTCGCGGTCGAGCTCAAGGCCATCGGCGCCGATTTCGGCGAGAAGGCATTGGCGCGGGCGCGGACGCTCTTCGCCAGCGTGCTCGATTGTCCGGGGGGCGGGCTTCGGATCGACACGATCCACGCCTTCGCGCAGTGGCTGCTGGGTGCATTCCCGCACGAGGCCGGGCTCGCGCCGGGCACCCGGGCGATGGAGGATCGCGACCGCGTCGTGCTTGCGCGCCAGGTCCTCGCCGAGCTCCTGGTCGAGGCCGAGCATGATCCCCTGGGTGATCCCCGGCTTCTGGATGCTCTCGCCGACCTGAGCCTGCGGATGGGTCCCGATGAAGTCGAAGCCTTCCTGCTGCGCTGCGCCGAGGCGCGCGAGGCATGGTTCGGGCCGGGCGGATGGCAGGAGCCGATGCGGGCCAACGTGCTGCGGCTGCTGGGATTGCCGACCGATGCCGACGAGAGCCATCTTGCGGCGCTGTGCTGCGACGACGCGTTCGATGTCGCCTCGCTGCGGCGGTGCCTGCTGACGCTGGCGGAATGGGACAGCGCGACCGGCCGTGACGGCGCGGCGGCGATCGGGGCGTGGCTGGCAGGCGACGCGGCAGCGCGGGCGGCGGGGATCGGCGACCTCCACCTGGCGCTGTTCACCAAGTCGACCGGAGCCGCCAAGCAGCTCAGCAACATCCTCAAGCGCGATCCCGAGTACGGCGCCTATATCGACCGCGTCGCGGACTGTATCGCGGCGGTGCGGGACATGGCGATGCTGCTCGCGCTTGCCGACCGGCTCGTGCCTGCATTGCGCCTCGGCCGCGTCTTCGCGCTCGCCTGGGACGAGGCCAAGCAGCGCGAGGGGCTGATCGATTTCGACGACCAGATCCGCCGCGCTTCCGACTTGCTCAGCCGGTCGGAGCTGGCCGACTGGATTCGCTACAAGCTCGACCGCCGCTTCGATCACATCCTGGTCGACGAGGCGCAGGATACCAATGCCGCGCAGTGGCGGATCATCTTCGCGATGGCCGAGGAGTTCTGGGCCGGACTCGGCCAGCGCGAGACGATGCGCACGCTGTTCGTGGTGGGCGACTACAAGCAGGCGATATTCCGCTTCCAGGGCACCAGCCCCGAGAATTTCCGCGAAGCGGGCGAGCGGGTACGCGCCTTGATGGCGGGGGCGGCGGAAAACCTCGATAGCTGGCGCGGGGGAACGGAACCCAAGCGGCTCCAGCGACTAGGCCTGGACCGTTCGTTCCGCACCGCACAGCCGGTACTCGATTTCGTCGACGAAGCGATCGCGCATATCGGTCATGTCAGCTTCGGCCTGACCGATCCGCCGGACCGGCACGAAGGCGAAGACCGTCCCGGCCACGTCGCGCTGTGGCGGCCGATCGGGGTGACCGGCGAGGATGACGAGGAGCCCGGGGAAGGCGCCGAAGGTTGGCTCTCGCGTCCCGATCGCCAGCTTGCCGAACGGATTGCCCAGCAGGTGCGCCAGTGGATGGTGGAAGGCTTCCCGCTGGTGAAGGGCGGCGCTCGCCGGGCGGGGCCGGGCGATGTCATGGTGCTGGTCCGCAAGCGGCGCGAGCTGGCGGGGCTGATCGTCGCGCGGCTCCATGCGGCTGGCATTCCGGTCGCGGGCGTGGACCGGTTGCGCCTGGGCGCGCCGCTGGCGGTACGCGATCTCGTCGCAGCGCTCCGCTTCGCCGCGCAGCCGCTCGACGATCTCAGTCTCGCGGCGCTGCTGGTCTCGCCCCTGATCGGATGGAGCCAGGAGCAACTGCTCGAACATGGCTATCGCGAGAGGGGCGTGCGGCTCTGGAATCATCTCCGCCAGTCGCGCCATCCCGATGTCGGCACCGCTCGTATGCTCCTCGACGAGCTGCTCGCGCGGGCCGATTTCGCGCCGCCGCAGGCGTTGCTGCACTGGCTGCTCGTGGGGCCGCTTCGGGGGCGTTCCAGGCTCGTTGCAAGGCTGGGGCGTGAGGCCAACGATCCGATCGACGAATTGCTCAATGCGGCGCATGCCTATGCCGCGGGCAGCACGCCGAGTCTGGCCGGATTCCTTAACTGGTTCGACGCCGGAGAGGGGGAATTGAAGCGCGAGGCCGGGAGCAGCGGCAACCTCGTCCGGGTGATGACGGTCCATGGTTCCAAGGGCTTGCAGGCGCCGATCGTGATCCTGGCCGACGCCACCGGCGACCCCGCGGCGAGCCGCGGCATCCGCCTTTCCATGCCCGATCCCGCCGCGCCCGAAGACCGCGCGATCCCGCTCCCCGGGCTCGGCAAGGACGAGCGCACGGGCCGCATCGCACAGGAGTATGCGAAAGCCGAGCTGGCCGAGCAGCAGGAGCACTGGCGGTTGCTCTACGTCGCGATGACCCGTGCCGAGGAAGCGCTGTTCGTCGGCGGCGCACTGGGAGCGCGCGAACGCGAGCCTGCGGCGAACAGCTGGTATGCCAAGCTGAGCGAGCTTTTCGTGGCGGGCGACTGGGCCGACGATCCGATCTGGGGTGGCCGCCTGCAATGGGGCGAGCGCCCCGCGCTGCCGCCCGCCGAGCCTTCCCCGGCCAGGCTTCCATTGCCCGAGCCCTTGCCGCGCTGGCTCGTCGGACCGCCCCCAGCCGAGCCGCGCCCGCCGCGGCCGCTCGCGCCGTCGGCGCTGGGTGAGGATGTATCCGCCGATCCGCCCTATCCGCCGGGCGCAGGCTTGGCAGCGGCCCGGCGCGGGGTGCTGATCCACCGGTTGCTCGAACGCCTGCCGGAACTTGCCATCGATGCGCGGGACCATGCCGGCAGCGCCTGGCTGGCGAGGAATGCGGCCGAGCTGGATGAAGCTGCTCGCGCGGCGATCCTGCAAAGCGCGCTGGAGGTGATCGGCAATCCGCAGTGGGCCGATCTTTTCGGCCCGGCGGCGCTTGCCGAAGTGCCGATCGCGGCGGTCGTCGGCGACCGGGTCGTCGCCGGAACGATCGACCGGCTGGTGCTGTCGCGCGAGCGGATCGGGATCGTCGATTTCAAGACCGCGCGCCGTCCGCCCGAGGACGCGGCGGGTATTCCGATCGGCATCCTGCGCCAGATGGCCGCCTATGCCGCGGCGCTCGAAAAGGCCTATCCGGGGCGCACGATCGAGGCCGCCGTGCTCTACACGGCGGTGCCGCGCCTGATCGCTATCCCCGGCGAACTGCTGGCGGAACACAAGCGGGCCTTGCTGGTTGCGCAGTAAAGCTTTTCAATCGTACCGTTGCCTTGGGCCGCATCGACCCTAAATTGCGATCGAGCCTTTCAGATGGGCCTTTCAGGAGTTCCAAGATGCCGACCAAAGCCGTCACCGATGCCAGCTTCGCCGCCGATGTGCTCCAGTCCGACAAGCCCGTGCTCGTCGATTTCTGGGCCGAATGGTGCGGCCCGTGCAAGATGATTGGCCCGGCGCTCGAGGAAATCAGCGACGAATTAGAGGGCAGGGTGACCATCGCCAAGATGGACATCATGGAAAACACCCAGGTCCCCGGCCAGATCGGCGTGCAGTCGATCCCGCTGATGGTGCTGTTCAAGGACGGCAAGGCCGTCGCGCAGAAGCTCGGCGCCGCGCCGAAGAGCCAGCTCAAGAACTGGCTGGAGGGCGAACTCTAAAGCGCCGCCATCCGTTCGGCGAGCTGATCCCACAATTCCGGCGTGGCCGCACCGATCATCCCGGCGCGGCCATGTTCCCGTACCAGGAACGGCGATCCGTCCAGCCGCGCCGCCTTGCCGCCCGCCTCGTTGAGGAACAATACGCCTGCGGCATGGTCCCAGGGCAATGTGCGTTCGAAAATCGACACGTCGTTCTGGCCGAGCACGAGCCGCGGGTACTGCTCGGCGGCGCAGCGCGGGATGTCGACGAGTTCGTACTGCGGCGCGATATGCATCTTCACGGCTTCGCGCTGGGCAGGGTCCATATAGAGCAGCGATAGCGCCGCGATCGGCGCGGATTTGCCGCTGGGCCGCGCGGTCACCCGGCGGCCGTCGATGAAGGCGCCGCCGCTCTTCGTTGCGTGGCAGAAACGCCCGCTCAGCGGATCGTAGAGCCATCCGCCGATCGTCTCGCCGTGTTCGGCCAGGGCGATCAGAATTCCGAACGGCGGCTTGCCTGAGGCGAAGTTATTCGTGCCGTCGAGCGGATCGACGATCCAGCAGAGATCCTCGCTCAGCCGGTCCAGCACCGAGGTGTCGGCGAACACCGCTTCCTCGCCCACGATCCGCGCCTCGGGCAGCAGCCGGGCCAGGCCTTCGCTCAGCATCTCCTCGCTGTCGCGATCGGCCACGGTGACGAGGTCGTCGGCGGCCTTCTGGATGATTTCCTCGGCCGAGAGCATACGCCAGCGCGGCAGGATCGCCCGCTCGGCCGCTTCGCGCATGATGGCGTGGATGCTCTCGGTAAGCGCATCAGCCATTACCAACCCCGCTCGTGCGGAGCTTGTCGAGGCATGTGCCCGGCGCTCATCCCGTGCGTGTCGTCCGACAGGCTCGGGACGATCGGATGCTGCGGAATTTCCAAGGATCAACTCCGATAGTCGGCGTTGATCGAGATATAGCCGTGCGTCAGGTCGCAGGTCCACACCGTCGCGCGGCCTTCTCCGAGCCCCAGGTCGATTTCGATCGACACTTCGCGGCCCTTGAGATGCGCGGCGACCGGTGCCTCGTCGTAGTTCGCCAGCGGCTGTCCATCGCGCGCCGCCCAGATGCCGCCGAAGCCGATCGATAGCCGGTCGCGATCGGCGGGTTCGCCGGCTTTGCCCACCGCCATGACGACGCGGCCCCAGTTGGCGTCCTCGCCTGCGATCGCGGTCTTCACCAGCGGCGAGTTGGCGATCGCGAGCCCGACGCGGCGGGCACTGTCGTTGCTGACGGCGCCCGACACAGTGATGGCGATGAACTTCTGCGCGCCTTCGCCGTCGCGAACCACAAGATGCGCGAGCTGGCGGCAGACGTCGCCCAGCGCGGCGGCGAAAGCGTCGGCGCCCGGATCGTCGAACGAGGTCAGCGGTGTGTTGCCCGCCTTGCCGGTGGCGAAAGCCAGCACGGTGTCGCTGGTCGACGTGTCCGAATCCACGGTGATGCAGCTGAACGTCCGCTCGTTGGCGGCGGACAGGCACTGTTGCAGGAATGCGGGATCGACGGCCGCGTCGGTGAAGACATAGCCGAGCATGGTTGCCATGTCGGGTGCGATCATGCCGCTGCCCTTGATGATCGCCGCGATCTCGATGCGCTTGCCGCCGACGATGGCCGAAGCGCCCGCGCCTTTGGCGAAAGTGTCGGTCGTCCCGATCGTGTTCGCCGCGTCTTGCCATGAGCAAGGCGAGGCGCTGAGCGCGGCATCGACCCCGGTGCGCGCCTTGTCCTTGGGTAAGGGCACGCCGATCACCCCGGTCGAGGAGACGAACACTTCGCCTTGCGGACAGTCCAGGTGAGCCGCGACTTGCGCCGTGATCTGCTCCACGGCCTCGCGCCCGCGATAGCCGGTGAAAGCATTCGCGTTGCCGGCGTTGACCACCAAAGCCCGGGCGCGGCCGGCCTTGACCTGGTCACGCCCCATTTCCACCTCGGTCGAGCAGCAGACGTTGCGCGTGAACACTCCGGCAACCGCCGTGCCCTGGGCGAGTTCGACGTAAGTCAGGTCGCAGCGGCCCCAGTCCTTGTACCCGGCGCGAGCGATGCGCAGGGTAACGCCCGCGATCTGCGGCAGGTCGGGGAAGGGCGAGGCGAGGGGTGAGATCAATTCGGACATTGCGGCTTAATATCGCTCGTTCAGTCTTGGGCAAGTCGCCAGGCTGTGCCAGCATGCGCCAGTCGTGCTTCTAGCGCTGGTCGCTCCCCAAAGATCCAAGGACAACGAATGAATTCGGAACTCAAGAAAATCGAAGGGGAATTCACCCAGCGCGCCGCTGCCGAGGCGGACAATGATGCCGCGTTGCATGAGCTCGCGCGGAAGCGCTATGCCAAGGGCGGCTTCGGGACGCAGTGGAACCACCATTCGACGGTGTTCCTCAAGCGTCAGGTGCTGTCGCGGCTGCTCTACCAGGACATGCTCTATCGTCAGATTATCGACGTTCCCGGCGTGATCTGCGAATTCGGTGTCCATTGGGGCGCGACCATGGCGACGCTGAGCAATCTGCGCGGTATCTATGAGCCGTTTAACCACAGTCGCCGAATCTGCGGCTTCGACACGTTCAGCGGATTCGCCGGCATCGACGACAAGGATGGCGGCTTCTCCGACATCGGCGACTATTCGACTTCGAGCGGATACGAAGTCGAGCTGGCAGAACTGCTCAGCCTGCATGAAAGCTTCTCACCGATCCCGCAGATCCAAAAGTTCGAGCTGATCAAGGGCGATGTCAGCCAGACGCTGCCGGGCTGGCTGGCGGGCAATCCGCACGCTATCGTCGCGATGGCGATCTTCGACATGGATATCTACAAGCCGACCCGCGATGCGCTCGAACTGGTACTGCCGCGGTTGACCAGGGGATCCCTGCTCGTTTTCGACGAGCTCAACTGCCCGCACTTCCCGGGTGAGACCTCGGCGGTGGATGAAGTGATCGGGCTCAATAGCTTGCGCCTGCACCGTTTCGCGCATCAGCCTTACTGCTCGTGGGCCGTCTGGGGTGAGTAAATCCGCGCGCCTGCACTGGACGATCGACTCGCGATTCCCTATCTGACCCGGATGGCTACCCGCCTGATCCTGACCCTGCTGGCGCTTCTGACCGGCTTCGTCGCGCAGCTCGGTCCTGTGCAGGCGCGCGGATTTACTCACCCCAGACGGCCCACGAGCAGTA
>Ga0075364_10002066_pt1 | contig 11208 bp, 10 predicted proteins | sample EndMetdeltDD1764_FD_71517 | JGI IMG/M metagenome (GOLD analysis project Ga0075364, IMG submission 71517) | Populus endosphere microbial communities from Tennessee, USA - Endosphere MetaG P. deltoides DD176-4 | ecosystem: Host-associated > Plants > Roots > Endosphere | place: USA: Tennessee...
GTCTCGAAGAGGCGATTCTTCTCGGTGACCGCATCCTGGTCATGTCGGCCCGCCCGGGCAAGCTGGTGGCTGACTTCAAGGTGCCGTTCCCCCGGCCGCGCACCGCAGAGATCCGCGGGACCGCCGAGTTCGCCGACCTGCACGAAGAGATGTGGTCCATTCTGCGCGAAGAGGTCAATCGCGGATACGCCACGCCCGATGGGAAGAAACGATGACGATGACGAACGATGCGGTCGACGTCAATAACGACACGGTCAAGTGGCACGCGGCGCCTGAGAACTCCGAGGTACTGGCGCAGCGCCAGACGCGTCGGCGGATGCTGGAACGCGGCCTGGGCATCGGCGTCCCGATCGCCTTCATCGCGCTCTGGCAGATCGTCGCGTCAGCCGAATTGATCGATCAGCGGTTCTTTCCGCCGCCGACGACGGTGGCGGATGCCGCGGTCGAACTGGTCCGCGACGGGACGCTGCTGAGCAACGGCTGGGACACGTTGCGCCGGATCCTTCTCGGCTTTTTCTTCGGAGTGGTCAGCGGCGCGTTCGTCGGCCTCATCATGGGCGTGTCCTCGCTGATTCGGGCGGCGTTGGATCCGATCCTCACCGCCCTGTACATGGTGCCCAAGTTGGCCCTTCTCCCGTTGTTCCTGCTCATCTTCGGGATCGGCGAACTGTCCTTCGTGGTGTTGATCTCCGTCACCGTCTTCTTCTTCGTGTGGTTGTCGACCATGGCCGCGTTCATCTCGGTGCCCGAGAACTACCGCGAGGTCGCAAGAAGCTTCAACGCGACCCCCCTCCAGAAGTTCCGGCACGTCCTGCTGCCGGCAGCTCTGCCCGACATCTTCGTGTCGCTCCGGCTGTCGATCGGTGTCGCGGTGCTGGTTGTGGTCGGCATCGAGTTCGTGCAGTCGTCGAGCGGGCTCGGATGGATGATCTGGAACTCCTGGCAGCTCTTCCAGGCGCCGCGTATGTACGTCGGCATCGTCTTGGTCGCGTTGCTGGGTGTGATCCTCACGGGCCTCGTCCGTTGGATCGGCCGACTGGCGATCCCGTGGGCTCGCGACAGCGGCGCCCAGTTGCCCTTCTAGGACAGGAACGGCGGCCCGAGGTCTCGTCTCCGCCGGAGCACCACCAAGCGCAGCACCTTGATACATCCCACTCGCTCGGCGTCCCGTCGAAGCGCCCCACAGAAAGTCAAGCGATGATCACACGACAGAAGGCCTTGCTTCGCGCGGCCACGGCAGCCGTCGCCCTGGCCCTCACCATGTCCGCCTGCGGGGGGTCTTCCGATGGCTCCTCAGGGGACGGCGGCAAAGCTGCCGACATCCCGACCGGTACCGACCCCCAGCCGTTGAAGGAGCGCACGACCGTCACCGTCTCGACCGACGGCACTGAGCCGTACGCCCCTTTCTGGGTGGGTGAGGCGATGGGTGAGTTCGAGAAGGAGAACATCGATCTCAAGATCGAGAAGATCCCCGCAACCCAGGCGCTCCAGGCGGTTCTGACCGGGGCGGCCGACATCGTCACGCCCTCGCCGGCCGGCCTGTTCAATGCGATCAACGACGGTGGCAAGCTCAGGATCGTGTCGTCGGTGTACGACCCCGACAAGAACACGGGCTTCTACCTGAGCCCCAAGGTGCTCGCGAAGAAGCCGGACTTCGGCCCCTGCGACATGAAGGGGCTCAAGGTCACGGTCGGACCTGGTTCCACCATCGCCGCTGCTGCAGCACTGCCCATGAAGAACTACCTGGCCGAGTGCGATCTCACCCTCAAGGACATCGAGCTGACCTCGTTGTTCGGTCCGGACGGCCTGGCGGCACTCGACTCGGGCGCGCTCGATGTCGGCGTCCAGTATGGCGTCCTCGGGGCGCGGGCCGCAGACCTCGGCGCGAAGAACATCGTGCCCTTCCCGAGCGACTTCCAGTTCGCCCCGTGGGTCTTCGGCCCTGACTTGATGGACAAGCCCGAAGTGGCCACGGCCGTGCTGCGGGCGATGATTCGCACGGTCCGTACGCACCTGCAGGGTTCTTACCACGACAACCCGGACGTGCTGAAGGTGTTGGCGAAATACGAGGGGATGCCGGAGGCACAGATCGCGGATCTGCCTGAGCTGACCTTCAACCCCGATCTGGCGTTCGACCCGGAGCAGCTTGTCGTCGAGCTGCAGAAGGTCTGGCTGGACTACGGCAAGATCCTGTCGTACGACAAGCCCCTGACAGTGGATCAGGTGACGGACTTCTCGTTCTTGGATCGCGTCGTCGCCAAATAACCAGCGCGCCCTTCGGGGTCGCAAGACCGTCAATCGGCGATTTCGCCGGACACCGTTCGCGGTCGCGCAAGTGGCCCGTCATCTGCATCGACAGGGTGCGGATCTCACCAGGAAGTTGAGTCGTAGTGGATCGTACGAAACTGCCAGCAATGGGCGTCAGGCCCACCATCCCAGTAGCTATGTACGGGCGGGACCAGAAGGAGGCCTTTTCGCTCAGGCCCCGGCTGAAGCCTGAAGCCGGTTCCCCCAACGTCCTGGTGGTGTTGCTGGATGACATGGGATTCGGTGCGTCATCGGCATTCGGCGGACCCTGCAGCATGCCGGTGGCCGAGCAGCTCGGCAAGGATGGTCTCAGCTACTCGCGCTTCCACACCACGGCGCTGTGCTCGCCGACCCGCGCCGCGCTCATGACCGGCCGCAATCATCACAGTGTGGGCATGGGAGTTGTCACCTCCAGGGCGAGCAGCGCTCCTGGCTACGACACCAGCAGGCCCGAATCGGCCGGAACCTTGGCCCAGACACTCAGCTACAACGGATATGCGACCGGCGTCTTCGGCAAGTGGCACCAAACGCCGATCTGGGAGCAGACCCCCGCGGGGCCGTTCGACCGGTGGCCGACGAGGGAGGGATTCGACAAGTTCTACGGGATCCTCAGCGGCGGAGCGAGTCAGTTCACGCCGACCCTGATCGATGGGACGACCCATATCGATCCGCCCGCGACCGAGGAGGAGGGATACCACCTCTCCGAAGACCTCGTGGACCAGGCCTGCAGCTGGATCGGAGACGTGCGCAGGCACAGCCCGGACAAGCCCTGGTTCACGTATCTGCCCTTCGGTGCGACGCATGCCCCGTTCCACCTGCCGAGGGACCGTCGCGATCGCTTCCGCGGCGAGTTCTCCCACGGGTGGGACCGCCAGCGCGAGATCACCCTGCAGCGCCAGAAGGAGCTGGGGGTGGTGCCCGAGGACACCGAGCTCGCCCCCTGGCCGGAAGGGGTGCCGCACTGGGACGAGTTGGACAGTACCCAGCGACTCGCCGCAGAGCGTCTGATGGAGAATTACGCTGCGTTCGCTGAGCACACCGACGAGCAGGTCGGCCGGTTGGTCGAGTTCCTGCGTCGCACCGGTGAGCTGGACAACACGCTGATCTTCTACATCTTGGGAGACAACGGCGCCTCCGGAGAGGGCGGCCTCGAGGGCACGCTGAACGAGACCATGCGATTCAACGGCATCGAGGATTCTGCCGAGCGCATCGTCTCGCGGCTCGACGGGCTGGGAGGTCCCGAGTCGTACCCGCACTACCCCGTCGGGTGGGCCCTGGCGATGGGCACTCCTTACCAGTGGGCCAAGCAGGTGGCCTCGCACTACGGCGGCACGAGAAACGGAATGGTTGTGCACTGGCCTGACGGCATCAAGGCGCGCGGGGAGGTCCGTGAGCAGTGGCACCACGTGATCGACATCGCCCCGACCGTGCTGGAGGCCATCGGTCTTCCGACGCCTGAGTTCGTCAACGGCGTCAAGCAGGATCCGCTCGACGGCGTCTCGTTCACGTACTCGTTCGATGGTGCCGAGGAGCCGGATCGTCACACGACGCAGTACTTCGAGATCCACGGAAATCGTGGCATTTATCACGAGGGGTGGACGGCCGTTGCCAAGCACAAGGAGCCGTGGTCGCTTGCACCCGCCGGTGAGTTCGAGGACGACGTCTGGGAGTTGTACGACACACGACAGGACTGGTCGCAGGCCCGCGATGTCTCCGCCGAGCATCCAGAGCTCCTGGCAGAACTCCAAGACAGGTTCATCGCCGAGGCGCAGAAGTACAATGTGTTCCCACTCGATGAATTCGGGGCCGCCCGCAAACGCCACGGCGCTGCTGGCATCCCAGGTCTCGACGTCGGCAAGACGATGACCTTCGGCCCGAACGCCGGTCATCTGCGAGAAGCCCACGTGCCGAACGTCAAGAACGGCTCGTTTCGCGTCACGGCGCGTTACAGCTCTGCATCAGATGCCGCCGACGGAGTGCTGGTGGCGCAAGGCGGCCAGTATGGAGGTTGGTCGCTCTACCTCAAGGACGGCGTGCCTTCGTTCGCCTACAACATGTGCGACGTGGACACGTATCACGTCCGAGGGAGCGAGCCCGTCGGTTCGGGAACCCATGTCGTCGACATGCACTTCGCCTACGACGGCGGGGGAGTCGGCAAGGGTGGGGTGGTGACGCTGCACGTCGATGGGGAGTCGGTCGCCAGCGGACGTGTGGAGGCGACAGTGCCTGTCTTCTTCTCTCCGGACGAGACCCTGAATGTGAGCATCGATCGCGGATCGCCCGTCACTCCGGACTACAGTCGCGGCGCGGGCAATCGGTTCACTGGTCGTGTCGACGAGGTCGTGATCGCCGTCGGAGACGATTCGGTCGCGGTACCGGCCGAGACGCTGTTCGCCGCCTTCATGATGGAGCAGTGATCACCGGACACGAGGCCGGATAGAACCGACCGCCGGCGGAGAGTGCGGATTACACACTCCGCCGGCGCCGCGCCGAGGTCCATGATCTGGACCCCTGTTGGCGGTTCGACACCTCTGGATACGATTTCACAAGAAAGAAATGTCCAGACCAAGGCAAGGGCAACTGATTCTTATGATCGAGCACGATTCGTTCTTTATTGACGGCGCATGGCGCACCGCGCAGTCCAAGAAGACATTCGACGTCATCTCGCCACGCTCCGAGCAGGTGGTCGGTCGCGTACCTGCGGCATCTACCGACGACATCGACAATGCAGTCGCGGCGGCGCGCACAGCATTCGACGAGGGCCCGTGGCCTCGGCTCAGCCCCGCGGAGCGGGCCGAGTATCTCGGCCGCATCGCGGTCGGCATCGAGAAGCGACGACCCGAGCTGGTGCAACTCATCTCCGAGGAGCTGGGCTGCTCTCTTGTTCTCTCGGAGTTCTACATGACGGCGATGTCAGTCCTGAGCTTCAAGTACTTCGCCGAGTTGGGTCGCACCTTGGAGTTGGAGGAGGTGCGGGTCAGCGATCTGACTCCGTTTATGGCGACCGGTCCCGATGGCTCCCAGCCTGCGATGGGCGGCAACAGCCTCGTCATCCGTGAGCCTGTTGGCGTGGTCGCGTCGTTCCCGGCCTACAACTTCGCCTTCGCCGCGGTGGGACAGAAGCTGGGCCCGGCGCTCCTGGCCGGATGCACCGTGGTCCTGAAGGTCACCGAGCCCAATCCGCTCGCCACCTTCGTGTTCGGCGAGATCTTCGAGGAGGTGGGCTTGCCGCGGGGCGTGGTGAACATCGTCGCTGCAGGACCCGAAGAGTCGGCCTACCTCGTCCAGCACCCCGGCGTGGACATGGTCAGCTTCACCGGCTCCGACGAGGTCGGCGCCAAGGTGGCCGCGGCAACTGCTGCACTGGTGCGGCCGGTTGTGCTGGAGCTAGGCGGAAAGTCAGCGGCGATCGTCCTCGAGGACGCGCGAATGGAGGACGTCGTTCCCTTGCTCGTCGGTGCCAGCGTCGGCGCCAACTCCGGACAGTCCTGCGTCGCGCGGTCTCGGTTCATCGTGCCGGCCTCGCAGTACCAGGCATATGCCGACGCACTGGTCGAAGCCTTCTCGTCGCTCAAGATCGGCGACCCCATGGAGGCCGATACGGTCATCGGACCGCTCGTGACTGCCAAGCACCGCGATCGTGTCGCAGCGAAGGTCGATGAGGCCCGGCGCGAAGGAGCGACTGTCGCGACCGGTGGAAAGCGACCCGATGACTTGTCGGTGGGCTGGTATTACGAGCCCACCCTCATCGTCGATGCGCACAACGACATGAAGATCGCCCGCGAGGAGACCTTCGGCCCGGTCGCCGTGCTGATCCCGCACGACGGCGAGGAGGACGCCATCCGGATCGCGAACGACAGCCCCTACGGGCTGGGCGGATCGGTGTTCACGGCGGACGACGCCCACGGTTTCGAGGTGGCGCGGCGCATCCGGACCGGGACATTCTCGGTCAACGGCGTCGCTGCTGACCTGGGCTCGCCGTTCGGCGGGTATGGCAAGTCGGGGCTTGGGCGAGAGCACGGTCCGACCGCCGTGGACGAGTACCTGCACAGCCGCACGATCTCGTTGGACCCGGGCAAGCCGTTGCCGGACGCCGTGACACGTGGGGTGCGCCGTGGCGAGGGCCCGGGCAATGTCGTCGACGGCGCCGAAACGGGTATGCCGTGAATCGAGCGAGTGGAGCCGTCCAACCGGCAGATCCGAGGAGCATGCGATGAAGATCGGCGTGATGGGTGCAGGGACGATCGGTTCGACCGTGGTGCGAAAGCTGAGCGCTGCTGGGCATGAGGTGAAGGTCGCCAACTCGAGGGGGCCAGAGACCATCGACCCGCAGTTGCTGGTCTCTGGCGCCCGCGCCGTCGTCGCCGACGATGTGGTGGATGACGTCGAGGTGCTGGTCAGCTCGATCCCGCTCAATCGCATGCCGGGAGTCGCGCCGCTGCTGCGGCGTCTCCCCGAGGATGCCGTGCTGATCGACACGTCGAACTACTACCCACTGCGCGACGACCGCATCGCGGCCATCGACGAGGGACAGGTCGAGAGTGCGTGGGTGTGCGAGCTGCTCGGTCGACCCGTCGCCAAGACGTGGAATGCGATCGGGTCGGGATCGTTGGCCGACAAGGGGACCGAGCCCGGTACCGCGGGTCGCATCGCGATCGCTGTCGCGGCCGACCGTGACCACGACCGCGCAGTCGCCATGGAACTGGTTGATCAGACGGGATTCGACCCTTACTTCTCTGGATCGATCGCGGACTCGTGGCGGCATCAACCCGGTTCGCCTGCCTATAGCACCAATCTGACCCGAGACGAGATAGAGGTGGCGCTCGCGGCGGCGGACCGAGACCGGATCCCACGCCGGCGCGATCTTCAGGTCGCGATTGTCATGGAGCGGACCGACAACTTCGCCAATCCGGTTCCCGCGATGGGTGAGTGGCTCGTTCAGCTCAATCGTGCCATCTACATCGGTGTCTACCCGTTCATGAAGTAGGCCCAGCGGCCTGATCGAGAGGGGGCCGTATCAAGACCGGCATCACGTCCGACCACATCGACGGGAGCCGTATCAACCACCCAGCCAGTCGAGAGGGCATCCCGTGGCCGTCGTATACAAGTCAACCGATCTAAGTGTCGCGCCCGAGACCGCGTGGGGTGTCATTGAGCGCTTCATGCGGGCGGACATCCGGGCGTTCAGTTTCATCGCTGAGAATCGGATCGAAGGCGACCTGCGCACGGTTATCTCGATTGGCTCGGGTCGCGTGCAGCCGGAGCTGAACATCACCGTCGATCGTGATCTGATGTACGCGTCGTACACGCTGCTCGAGACGCCTGAGTGGAGGGCCACCCACCACCACGCGTGCATGCGGATCTTCGACACCGGTGACGGTTGTTGCCGGCTGGAGTGGATCACCGACGTCGCTCCGGATTCGTGGATGAGTCAGGAGCGGCGCGCATTCATCGACACGCTGTGGCCTGAGCTCGTCGCGACTCTGGAGACCGGTGAAGACGCAGGTAGCGACCGCGGTGGGGCGGGGTGAGCGGGACGGCCGGCGGCGACCGTCGATTCCCACGTCGGGTATACCGCCACGGCAGTGAGCCCGACGCCCGGTTCAGCCTGGCCAACGAGAGGACGTTCCTTGCCTGGTTGCGCACCGCCTTGGCCATCCTGGCGGGCGGAGTCGCGCTGGAAGCGCTCGGACTCGGCTTGCAGCCAGATTTCAGGCGTGCTGCTTCGCTGCTGTTGATCCTGGCGGGCATCGCGACGCCGATCCAGGCATGGATCGGCTGGGTACGCGCCGAACGCGCGCTGAGGCTCCACACTCCTCTGCCCTCGGCCGCGCTCGCATTGCCTCTTGGAGTCGTGATCGTTGTCGTGGGAGTGCTGGTCCTCTGCGCGATCGTCTGGGTATGACGGACGAAGATCGGTCCGCGCGGCCGTACGACGTCGGCCTGCAGGTCGAGCGCACCTCACTGGCGTGGCGGCGTACCGCCCTCGAGGTGGCGACGGTCTCGCTGGTGGGTGTTCGTATCGTTCCCGAGCGGTGGGGGGTGTGGGGGCTTCCGCCCACAGGCTTGGGGCTTGTTGTCGCGCTCGTCGTGATGATCGGCTCGCACCGACGGTATCGATCCCAGCACAGCGCGCTGACGAGTACCGCGGCAGCCGCGAGGTTTGCTGACGGACGCTTCTTTTTTGTCACTGCCACTCTCACTTCGATGGCCGGCATAGCCTGCCTGCTGCTGGTGATTGCCCCCGTCGGCACGGCAGGTACGTCACAGTGATGCCGCGAATCGGCGGCTGATGCGGAGGTTGAGGATGAAGGACCGGCAGTTAGGAACTCAGGGGTTGTCGACGTCGGCGATCGGCTACGGCTCGATGGGTATCAGCCGGGCCTACAGTCCGGGGCCAGGTGACCGCGCGCGCGGGGTGCGCGCCATTCGACGTGCCCACGAGCTCGGTGTGACCTTATTCGACACCGCTGAGTTGTACGGGTGGGGCGAGAACGAGAAGGTGCTGGGCGAGGCGACCGCCTCATTTCGTGACGACATCGTGATCGGCACGAAGTTCGGCTTCGTACCGCCGGCCTTCGAGGTGGACAGCAGCCCGGACCACATCCGCGGTGTCGTCGACAACAGCCTGAGGTTTCTCAGAACCGATCACATCGACATCCTGTATCAGCATCGGCAGGATCCGGCTGTCCCCGTCGAAGAGGTGGCGGGAGCCGTCAAGGACCTGATCGACGCCGGCAAAGTGAAGTATTTCGGGTTGTGCGAGGCGGGCGAACACACCATCCGGGCGGCGCACGCCGTACAGCCCGTCTCGGTGCTCCAATCGGAATACTCGATCTTCGAACGTGACGTGGAAGGGTTGTTCCCTCTGCTCAGCGAGCTGGGTATCGGCCTCGTCGCCTGTTCCCCACTGGGGCGGGGGCTCCTGACCGGAAAGGCCAAACCGGCTGGGGCCTATGGCGAGGGCGATGTACGCAATCGGTATCCGCAGTGGCAGCCGGACAACTTCGAGCGGAATGTCGACACTGTCGCGAGACTGTCGGGCGTAGCCGAGTCGTTGGGTGTGACCACGGCTCAGCTGGCTTTAGCGTGGCTTCTGGCGCAAGGCGACAACATCGTCCCGGTTCCGGGCAGCCGTAGCCTGACCCGGGTCGAGGAGAACATCGGATCGACGGACGTCAACCTGTCCCCGAGCGACCTGGCCCGCGTGGTGCAGATCGTTCCGGACGGGGCGTCCGGAGACCGCTACCCCGAATCGGCGCGTCCGGTCTGGCATTGATGGACACCCGTGCGACCGGTGGGGAGTCAGTCGAGGCGGGGGAGCTCGAACAGCTGACGGACTGGGAGGTCCGCCTCGAGCTTGTCCAGGCGATCGATGTATTCCTGCGCGGATGACATACCGATCACCGGGCCCGCGAGTGAGATGAACTTGAGGGTCAGCCTCTGCCACTCGGCGGCCAGATCGGCATCGTGTGTGGGCTCCCATACGTCGATCTCGGCCTCGAGCTGATCACCATTGGCGAGGTTGACCAGGACTCGGGTCGCGGCGGTCATGGCCCGAGTGCTTTCGGGGCGGACGGTCACTCGTTGGCGCAGGGCCACGAGCTCCGGGTCATGCACACTGTCATCGGTGAACGCATCCGGTCCGGTGGCCAGACCGCTCAGGGCGATGGTGGCCGCGTGACGCACGCTGAACTTGCCCTCCAACCCCGTGACCGGGTCTGGGATACAGCAGATGTCGACGATCTTTTCAGGCACGAACAGCTGGACGTCGGTGACATCGTCCGCGGTGAAGGGGTGACGATCACGAAGCTGGGCGATGCCGTCGATCGTCGAGTGGGTCCCATGGCAGCAGGCGTGCCGTTTGAACACCACTGATTCAACCGCCAGGCGGTCGCCCATGGTCGTCTGCGAGCGGGACGCGTCGAAGGTCGTGCTGTGCGTCCACGCAAAGCCTTGGCGCCCCTCGATGCCGTCCGCCGGTGCGGTGAATCCCTTGGCGGCCAACTGGGCAGCGAGCATGCCGTTGGCTGCGGCCTTCGCCGCGTTGAGGTGTTTGCCCATGGTGCCGAACGGGCGCTTGAGGCCGGCTGCCTGAGTGGCCGCGAGCGTGAAAGCGCGTTCGAGCCCTTCGACCTCGAGGCCGAGAAGTCGCGAGCAGGCGCCCGCGGCACCGAACGTCCCGTAGACGCCGGTCCCGTGGAATCCGTCCTCGTACGGGGAGGGGCCGTTGGCGATCGCGATCCGCGCCTGTCCTTGGACGCCGGCGACAACTGCTTCGACCACCTGGCCGGTGGTCGATCCCAACGCCTCACCGAGTGCCACGGCGGCCGAGACGATGGCCGCGGACGGATGTCCGTCGGCCCACAGGCTCGAGTCGTCGAAGTCGAGTGCGTGGGCGGCTACTGCGTTGGCCATGGCCGCGTCGCGCGGGGAGGTACGCCACTGGGTGCCCATGATTCCGGCGGCCGGGCTCCCCCCCGGTTCGGTCGCGATGGCCCGGGCGATCTCACCGGCGGGCTCCTGGGAACCGGCGATCGCGGCGCCGAGCCAGTCGAGCAGGATGTGCCGTGCCCGCGCCACCGCGTACGGCGACAGATCGTCGTAGCCGATGGCATTCACTTCTTCCGCTACCGCGGTGGTGAAGCCCTCGGCTGATGTCAGGTTGTTTCCCATGCTCGGATTCGACACCAGCGGGCAGACTTAGTCAAGCGAGCGGTGGCATCGTATGCACGTTGCCACCTCCAGGCGTGCCGGCCGGTGGCCGGAGGGAGAGTCAGAAATAGTTTGATGTCGGAAATGTCTTGCGGATTCGGTTTCAACGTGGTTATGGTATCGTATTCACAACCGATTGCGATTCCTGTTCTACCCGTTTGCGGGAGCTGTGAAACGCTCGGGTAG
>Ga0075364_10002067_pt1 | contig 11206 bp, 12 predicted proteins | sample EndMetdeltDD1764_FD_71517 | JGI IMG/M metagenome (GOLD analysis project Ga0075364, IMG submission 71517) | Populus endosphere microbial communities from Tennessee, USA - Endosphere MetaG P. deltoides DD176-4 | ecosystem: Host-associated > Plants > Roots > Endosphere | place: USA: Tennessee...
GGCGTGCCGTACCGCTGGATCACCAGCTACGTCGCCGGCGACAAGATCTACTGCATTCACGAAGCCGACGACGAAGAGACGGTGCGGGAGCACGCCCGTCGTGGTGGGTTCCCGGCGAACGTGGTGGTACCGGTGGCGCACGAGTTCGGGCCGCACACGGCGCAGTTGGTCGTGAGTGAGCCATGAGCACCGCACCAGCGATGGGCTGTCCGGTCCGCCACGGCGCGACCGCCGCATCTGCCATCTACGGAACCGTCTGCTACGCACTGTTTCTCGGAGTGTTCACCTATGCGATCGGGTTCGTCGCGAACCTCGTTGTGCCGCGCAGCATCGACGACGCGGTGGCGGCAAGCCCCATACAGGCGGTGATCGTCAACGTCAGCCTGTTGACGCTATTTGCGTTGCAGCACAGCGTGATGGCACGGCCTGCGTTCAAGCGATGGTGGACGCGATACGTGCCGCCGTCGGTTGAGCGCAGTACCTATGTCGTGCTGGCAAGCGCGTGTCTGGCGCTGCTGTTCTGGCAGTGGCGCTCGATCGACGTCGTCGTTTGGGACGCGAGGCCGGAACCGGCGAGGATAGCTTTGGCCGCACTGAGTTTGACCGGCTGGGCGATCGTGTTGGCGTCGACGTTCATGATCGACCACTTCGAGTTGTTCGGGCTCAAGCAGGTGCTGTCAACCTGGCGCTCGAAAAGCAAGGCCGGGGAGGGTTTTCGCACAGTTCTGTTGTATCGGGTGGTCCGGCATCCGTTGATGCTGGGGTTCTTGATCGCATTCTGGGCAACGCCGACGATGACAGCTGGTCATCTGCTGTTCGCGGCAGTCACGACGGGATACATCTTGGTCGCGCTGCGCCTCGAGGAACGCGACCTGGTGGATGACTTGGGTGAGGCTTACACGCGGTACCGGCAGCAGGTGCCGATGCTGCTCCCACGCCTGACACGCCCCTCTGGCCAGGAGTTTGTTTAGAGCCCGCCCCATATCGGTTACGCCCTTGACAGCGGCCACGAGGTCGCAGACTAGAGGAGTGATTCGATGAAGATGTCCGAGAAGACCGTGCGACGCGGCCTGTACGGCATGTTCGCCGGGGGTCTGCTTGCTTTTGGTTCCGCGGCGATCGTGATTCCGGTCGTGAACGCCCAGCCCGCGCCGGGTCCGGGCACGGAGACCAAGGACTGCAGCATCAGCACCATCGCGGACACCTCACGCACGGTGTCGGAGTCCACGAGTTCGTACCTGGCCTCGAACCCCGATACCAGCAACGCGCTGACGGAGATCGTGAACACCTCGCCCGCCGATGTGACGCAGGCGTTCCGCACGTACTTCGCGACAAATCCGCAGGTCGAGTCCGAGCTGATGACGATCAACCAGCCGGCCATCGATCTGGCCAATCAGTGTGGCGTCCAGGTGGCACCCACCCCGATCACCGAGGCGCTGACTGACCTCTAAAAGCCAACTGAATCTCCACCGCTCAATCGCGTCGGCTCTCGCCGGCGCGATTGAGTGTTTATGAACTCGTGCGTAGCCGCGCCACTTCCGCGGCACCATTGCCGGTGACGAGCCACAACATCGCCAGTCCGTCGACGAGGTCATCGAGCGAGACGTCGGCGCGACCGTCGAGGAACGCGAGTATCGCGTCGGCGGTTCCGCCGACGATGAACGCCGGGGTCACCTTCGCGAGGGGATCGCTTTCCAACTCGACATCGTGGACGGTACGTGCGTGAGCCACCAGTACCTCGGTGAGCCCGCGTATGACGGCTCCCCGATGGTCGTGCAGGACAGGCGAACTCGCGACACCCCCGAGGAGAATGCGCCCGCGCCGAGGATCGTCGACGAGCGTTCGTACCAGCGCCTCCACCGCGGCTTTGGCCTGAACGTCGAGTCGCTCCGGTGGTGAACTGGCAATTGCCGCCATCGTCGCGATCCGGACTTCGTCGGCGATCATGTCAACGGTGGCCGTCGCCACCTCTTCGAGACTTCGGAAACTCTCGTAGAAATACCGCTTGTTGAGGCCGGCGTCGGCACACAACCGTTCCACCGTGACGGTGCGCCAGTCGTTGCCGGCGATGGCCTCGATCGCGGCCTCCAGTAACCGTCCACGTCGCTGCGTGCGGCGAGACTCGGCGGTCTGGCCTCCGTAACTGCGTCGCGGTGTCTCGGTCACTGAACGATCGTCGCACCTTGACGGCAGGGAGACATTCTGGCACGGTCCTGTACCAGATAATCTGGCTCGGACCGGTACCAAATAAGGGAGACCCCATGACGGAAGCCATCGCTGCTGGTCAGCGCAGTACCTTCGAACACGACCTGTCAGTCCTGCGCGACCTGCGCCAGGTTGCGGGGGATACACCTGCATTGGCGCGTCGCCTGGCGTGGGACTACCTGCGGGAGCTTGGAGATCGCGGCCGCTACGACCAGCTGGCCGAGTTATTCGCCGGTGGGTCGGCGCCCGATGGTCCAGACGGCGCGATGGAAGGTCTGATCGTCGGCAAGCTGTTCGGCATACCTGAAGCGCATCTGGCGAACCCGTTGATGAAGATCGACCCGATCTGGCGGGGGAAGACGTTCGACATCCGCGGCGGCACCGGATTCAATCGGCTCAGCCCGCTCGCGACATTCGCGTTACGCGCCATCGCGCCGCTGTATGGCGGTATGCGTCGCGTCGGATCCGAGGTGGCGGGCTTCCGATTCACACACGCGATCGACACAGCGGCAGCAGAACCCTTCAATCGTGTTCGTGCACTGGACTATTCACCGGCGCAATACCGCAATCCCAGCGTGCGGACATTCCCGATCAAGCGCACCCGTGACGAAGTCGTTGAGTTGATACCGGGGTTGTATCTGGGTCGCGCGCTCCTGACGCTGCACAGCGGGGAGGTGCGACTCATCGCCTATTTCGCGTTGCGTGAATTCAGCGACGAGCGCGGGTCGTCGTCATGATCGATCTCGACGGAGCGGTCGCCTGTGTAACCGGAGGTGCGCGGGGTATCGGGCGAGCCACCGCAGCAGAGCTGGTTCGACGCGGAGCCCGCGTCTGGATCGGAGACATCGACGTGGCTGAGGCTGAACGCACAGGACGCGAAATCGGTGCCAGCGCTGTGCATCTGGATGTCACCGATGCAAGAAGCGTGTCGGACTTCCACGCGGCGGCCAATGCAGAGGGCCCCCCGGCCATGTTGGTGAACAACGCGGGGATACAGCTCATGGGCGCGTTCGTCGATCAGCGGCTCGAGGCATACCACCGCGAGGTTGCCGTGAACCTGGGTGGGGTCATCAATGGGATGCACACATTCCTACCTGCAATGCTCGACCGAAATCACGGCCACATCGTCAACGTGGCCTCGATGGCGGCCAAGGTGACGACACCCGGGATATCCGTCTACAGCGGCACCAAATATGCTGTTGCCGCCATGTCACGAGCGGTCAGAGCTGAAATCGCCTCCAGCGCAGTCACTATCAGCACGGTGATGCCGACGGCCGTGCTCACCGAACTCACGGCAGGGGTGGCGCTGGACCTGCTACCCACCCGGCGGCCGGACCAAATTGCCACCGTGATTGCCGACAGTGCGCAGTGCCCGCGCCGCGAGATCACGGTGCCACGCTGGCTGTCGCCGATGGGATTGGTCGAAGAAGCAGTCCCGGAGCCGATCCTGCAGAGGCTGAAACACCTCGCGACGATGCGGCGGCCGCCAGGGCATTATGACCATGAGGCGCGCAAACGCTACCTCGACCGGATCGGTCGGTGACCGTTTAGTTCGAACCGCCGCCGAGCTGCTTCGTCACCGCGTCGGCAGTGGCCACCAGGGCGCGAGCACGCTCGACGATCTCGTTGTCCGTCAACGATTTCCCGATGTGCATCGACGCCACCATCACCTGCCGCTGGTTGTGGTCGAAGACCGGAGCTGAGATCACACTGATATCGGAACGGGCACCGCGGCGTTTTCCGCCATTCTCGTCCTCGTCGCGCAGATATACGCGCTCGCCGATGTCAGAAACCAATTCGCCGAGGAGGGCCCGCAATTCGTCGGGCAGGTTGCTCGACATTCCCGCCATCAACGAGTACAGCCGGCGGCCGCCCGGCGTAAGTCGCTCGACCAGATAGCCGTCCTCACGGCACCTGGCGATCACCCTGTTGAGTCGGTCAGAGCGGGTGCGCAACGGGATCGTCGGCTCCTTGGCGAGCCAATTGCGTTCGGCCTCTTCGTCCCACAGCACGAACATCAGCCCGACGGGCGGCGCGAACGGATAGCTCTGCCCCACCTCGACGCCTGGTCGGGCACCGGCGGGGGCCACCAGATCCAGCAGCGTGATCCGGTCGTCGATGACGCCGGACAGCGCCGCGGTGACGCCGAACTGCGCCGACAGCCGGCGCAATTCTTCGCGCGCCGCCGGGCTCACCCGCATCGACTCCTGGGCCTTGTGGCCGAGCGTGATCAGCGACGGCCCGAGGCGGTAGGTCTTGTCCGCGGCGTCGCGCACGAGGTATCCGGCGTCGGCCAGGGACGTGACGATGCCGAGGCACGTGGGCTTGCTCAGTCCGACGCGGCGGGCCAGTTCGGACAGCCCGAAGCGCTCCGTGGGGCGTCCGGCGAGGAAGTCGAGGATCGCCACGACCCGATCGGTCGGCGGCGACGCACGGCCGGAAGACTCAGGGGCGGACACGTCGCCAGCGTACATTCGGTCCATATATGTACCAAGATGGTCGATATATTGACTCTTTCTAGAACGCGTTCTAGTTTTGAAAGGTGTTTTCGCAACCTCTGATCGACGCGATCGCCGAGGCGGAAAGCCTTGTCGCCGCCGCACCGTTCATCGAATCCGAAGCCGACCTCCTCGAGGGCCTGCAGTACCTGGCGGGTTGCATCTCGGGATGTACGCATCTGGCGTTCGACTACGACCGCGACCATCCGTTCATGCAGTCCGGTACCGGGCCCTTCACCAAGATGGGCCTGGACAATCCGGACGCCATGTACTTCGGCACCCGGGTACAGCCCGGCTACGAGTACGTCGTGACCGGCAACCGCGGTACCACCACCGACCTGTGCTTCCAGATGCTCGGCGGTGAGTACACCGACGACAACGTCCCCCCGAGCCAGGCCGCGTTCGACGATCGCGAACTCGACATCGACGCTGACGGAAACTACGAGTGGCGGGTCACCCCGTCGAGCCCGTCGCAGTTAGTGGTTCGCGAGGTCTACAACGACTGGTCGGCCCGTCGCGGTTTCATCAGCATCGCCCGAACCGACACCGCGGGCACCGCGCCGCCGCCGCTGACCCGCGAGCTGATCGAAAAGCGTTACGCGGTCGCAGGCAAGCAGCTGGTGCAGCGCGTGAAGACATGGCTGCAGTTCCCGCAGTGGTTCTACGACACGCTGCCGGTCAACACGATGGTCGCGCCGCGGCTGACGCCTGGTGGTCTGGCGACGCAGTATTCGTCGGTGGGTCACTTCGACCTGCGGCCGGATCAGGCGATGATCATCACGCTGCCCGTCACCGATGCGCCCTACCTCGGCTTCCAGCTGGGCAGCCTCTGGTACATCTCGCTCGACTACATCAACCACCAGACGTCGCTCAATGGTACTCAGGCACAGGCGGATCCGGACGGCAAGATCCGCTACGTGGTCTCCGATGCGAACCCGGGCGTGACGAACTGGGTGGAAACACTGGGGCACCAGAAGGGCTACCTGCAGTTCCGTTGGCAGCGGCTCTCGCGTGAACTGACGGAAGCAGACGGTCCGAGCGTCGAGGTCGTCGACATCGACAAGGTGGCCGCCGCGCTGCCCAACTACGAGTCCAACAAGATTTCAGACGAGGACTGGCGTGCGCGAATTGCGCTGCGCCAGAAGCAGATCGGCGACAGGATGGTGGGTTAGGGTGTTGCTGGAGAACAAGGTTGTCGTCATCAGTGGTGTCGGCCCGGCGTTGGGCACCACTCTTGCCAAGCGATGTGCCCAGGAGGGCGCGGATCTGGTGCTGGCCGCCCGCACGGTGGAACGGCTCGAGGACGTCGCCAAGCAGATCACCGACCTCGGCAGGCGTGCGGTGACAGTGGGCACCGACATCACCGACGAGGCGCAGGTCGCCAACCTCGTCGACCAGACGCTGCAGGCGTACGGCAAAGTCGACGTGCTGATCAACAACGCCTTCCGGGTGCCTTCGATGAAGCCGTTCGCCAACACGACGTTCGACCATATGAAGGACGCCATCGAGCTCACGGTGTTCGGCGCACTGCGGATGATCCAGGGCTTCACGCCTGCGCTGGCCGAATCGAAGGGTTCCGTGGTCAACGTGAACTCCATGGTCGTGCGTCACTCGCAGGCCAAGTACGGCGCGTACAAGATGGCGAAGTCGGCGCTGCTGGCGATGTCGCAGACGCTGGCGACCGAACTCGGAGAGCAGAACATCCGGGTGAACTCTGTCCTGCCGGGCTATATCTGGGGCGGCACTCTGAAGGGCTACTTCGAGCACCAGGCCGGCAAGTACGGCACGAGTGTCGATGACATCTACAACGCCGCCGCCGCCGGATCCGACCTGAAGCGGCTGCCGACCGAGGACGAGGTCGCGTCTGCGATCCTGTTCATGGCCAGCGATCTGTCCAGCGGTATCACCGGACAGGCGCTGGATGTCAACTGCGGGGAGTACAAGGCCTGATGGCTGTACGCACAGACGTCGGAACCGTCGACGATCTGCACGCCTCGGCAACGAAGGCGTGCGGACTCGACGACTTCGGTGTCGACGACGACAACTACCGGGAGGCGCTGTCCGTCCTGCTGGAGTCCTTCCGGCGCGACGCCGACCTCACTGAAATCGGTAGCAAGATGAACCGGTTCTTCGTGCGCAACGCGCTGGTGGCCCGGTTGGTGTCGGAGGCGGCCTGGAAGCAGTACCCGGAGCATGCCGACGTGACCATCGAGCGCCCCATCTTCGTGACCGGGCTCCCGCGCACCGGCACGACGGTCATTCACCGGCTGCTCACCGCCGACCCTCGGCACCAGGGGCTGGAACTCTGGCTGGCGGAGTTCCCGCAACCTCGCCCGCCGCGCGAGACATGGTCGGATAACCCGGTTTTCGCGCAGATCGATGCCCAGTTCGCCAAAGCGCACGCCGAGAACCCGGACTACACCGGCCTGCATTACATGACCGCCGACGAGGTGGAGGAGTGCTGGCAGCTGCTGCGCCAGTCGCTACATTCGGTGTCCTACGAGACGCTGTCCCACCTGCCGACCTACTCACAGTGGCTGGCGAAGCAGGACTGGACCAAGGCCTATCAGCGGCATCGCAGGAACCTGCAACTCATCGGCCTCAACGACGTCGAAAAGCGCTGGGTGCTCAAGAATCCGAGCCATCTGTTCGCGCTCGACGCGATCTTCGCGACCTACCCCGACGCGCTCATCGTGCAGTGCCACCGGCCCGCGGAGACCATCATGGCCTCGATGTGCTCACTGGCGCAGCACACGACCGAAGGCTGGTCGAACTCGTTCGTCGGTGCTCAGATCGGTGCGGACGCCATGGAGACGTGGACGCGAGGTCTCAAGCGATTCAACGAGGTTCGAGCCGATCAGAACCCCGCTCAGTTCTGCGACGTCGACTATTTCGAGTTCGTCAAAGATCCGGTGTCGGCGGTCGAGGGCATCTACTCGCACTTCGACATCGAGTTCACCGACGAGGCCCGCAAGGCGATCACCGACAGTCACACCGAGAGCCAGCAGGGTCCCCGCGCGCCGAAACACACGTACTCGCTGGCGGACTACGGGCTGACCGACGAGCAGGTCAAGGAGCAGTTCAAGGGGCTCTGAGGGTCAGGCCGTCGTATTGGCCAGGGTCTCAATGCGATTCAGCGCTTCGGTGGCCAGGGTGTGTACCGGGTACCCGCCTACCGCACCGCACGTCGAGATCTCGATGGCCGCGTTGTGGGCGGCAACGAAGGTGCTGTCGCATGCCCAGTCGCTGGCTCGAAACGACCACAGCAGGATGTTGGGCGAGCCCGATGTCGTCAGCGGCTCGAGCGTGAAGTCGTACGTGCGCCCCTTCATGTCGGTGACGGTGAACGGGACCTTCTCGCACGACTCCAGGGTTCGCTTCGCTTGGGCCAGTGCGTTCTTCGCGTCATAATCCGCGCGATAGACGCCGACCATCTCCTCGATGTACACCTGCCGGCCGACGTCCTCGACCATCCAGTGCCCGCCGCTGTGCGCGGCCGGATCGAGGTCGAAGATGAACGGCGGATCCACCTCCCTGGCGACACCCGCGCATTTCTCGGGTTCGACGGTGGAGAACAGGTTCCCGTCGTACTTCTCGACTTTCGGGCTCAGCAGGTCGTTGACCTGCCCGGCGGTGATCGGCGCGACCGGTGCCCCCGGCTTCGGCGGAGCGTCGACGACCTGGGTGCAGCCGCTCGCGGCGAAAACGAGCACAAAGGCGGCGGCACGTTTTCCCATGTCGGCAGTTTAGAGATCGCCAGGGAGTCAATAAACGGGGTGTTGCCGGTCACAGGATTGCGATAGGCTGGCACAGTAATTGGGATAGCATCCCTAAAATCGGGATAAGCGGGTGACCGCCATGGCGGACCAGAGCGTCGACAGACAAGCGCCGGATCAGCCGGCAGACCAGCAGACCGTGCGAAGAGCGGCATGGGCCGGACTCATCGGTACCGCGCTGGAGCAATACGACTTCGTCATCTACGGCACCGCCGCGGCGTTGGTGTTCAACGACATCTTCTTTCCCGACGTGTCACCTGCCGTCGGGTTCATCGCGTCGTTCAGTACGTATGCAGTGGGGTTCGCCGCGCGACCGCTGGGCGGCCTGATCTTCTCGCACTTCGGCGATCGGCTGGGACGCAAATGGGTCCTCGTTGCGACGCTGCTGCTGATGGGTATCTCGACGTTCTTCATCGGGCTCCTGCCCACCTACGAACAGGTGGGAATCCTGGCGCCGATCCTGCTCGTGGTCTTGCGAATCCTGCAGGGTCTCGGCGCGGGCGCCGAACAAGCGGGCGGCATCGTGCTGTTGGCCGAAACCGCGGCGAAAGGCAGACGCGGGCGCTACTCGTCACTCGTGTTCGTCGGCGCCGCGGCGGGAACCGCGCTCGGGGCGGTGATCTGGATACTCGTTCAGTTGTGGCCCGATGAGGACGTCATGAACTGGGGCTGGCGGCTGGTGTTCTTCTCATCGGTTGTCGTGACCATCGCGGCCTTCGTCATCCGGCGCAAGATGTCGGAGTCTCCGGTGTTCAAGGAACTCAAGACCGAAGGTGTCGTCGAACGGCAGAAGGCGCCGATCAAAGACGTCCTCAAGCACGGTCGCCTCGGTGTCGTGCGGGTCTTCTTCATGAACCTCGGCTCCAACGCGCACTCCTATGTCTTCCAGGTGTTCATGGGCAGCTACCTCATCAGCCAGCTCGAGATCGACAAGTCGTTCATCCCCAAGGTGCTTCTGATCGGCGCGCTCTTCGCGTGTCTGTCCGCATACACCTTCGGCACGCTTTCGGATCGATTCGGCAGACGCCGGATGTATCTGATCGCAACGGGATTCCTGCTGATCTTCCCCGTCCCGGCCTTCATGTTGCTCGAGACCCGGAACTTGTTCTTGATCTCACTTGTCATCGTCCTGGGGTTCGTGTTCGCCGGGTACGGCACGGTGGGCGTGCAGGCCGCCTACTTCCCTGAGCTCTTCGGGTCTCGATACCGCTACGCCGGTGTCGCGATCGGCCGCGAATTCTCGTCCGTGTTCGGCGGCGGCATCGCACCCCTGATCTGTTCGGCGTTGGTGACCTGGGCATCTGGATCATGGTGGCCCGTGGCGATTTACATGATGGCGATCATGGCGATCACCGTCGTGGCCACTGTTCTCGCGCCGGAGACCGTCGACCGCGATCTGCTCACCGAAGAGGACGCCGGTGCACGAGTGCGGGTGTGATTTGACCGGACAGACCGCGGTCGTCACCGGAGCGTCGCGCGGGATCGGGAGCGCGATCGCACGGGGCCTGCTGCGTGCCGGTGCCGACGTCGTGACGCTGCAGCGCGCGAAGCCAGGAACCGAGCTCGAAGACGTGGCGAGCGCGGCAGGCCGCCGGCTGACGCACTACGGCGTCGACCTGGCCGCAGAGGAGTCGATCCAAGACGTGGCCGAAAGCGTGCTGGCCGAGGCGCAGGTCGACATTCTCGTCAACAACGCGGGAACCCAGATACGCGGTGAAGCAGTTGATTTCCCGCTGGACGACCTCGACGCGACGATGGACATCAACGTTCGCGCGGTGTTCCAACTCTGCCAGCTGTTCGGCGCGCCGATGGTCGAACGACGCCGCGGCAAGATCGTCAACCTTGCGTCGATGCTGAGCTTTCAAGGCGGAATTCGGACTCCCGCCTACGCAGCGTCCAAGGGCGCCGTCGTCCAACTCACCAAGGCGCTGTGCAACGAGTGGGCCGCGCACGGGGTGAACGTCAACGCCGTCGCGCCTGGGTATCTGGCCACCGATATGACCGAGGCACTGCGGGCCGATTCCAGCCGCAACCAGGAGATCTCGGCACGCATCCCGGCCGCGCGGTGGGGGACCCCCGACGATGTGGCAGGTCCAGTCGTGTTTCTCGCCTCGGCCGCCGCGGACTACGTCAACGGTGCGGTGATACCCGTGGACGGCGGATGGTTGGTCCGATGACGAGGGTCGATTACTCACCGCTGCTCGCCGACGACCCGGTGATCGCGGTGCTTCGTGCGGACCATGCGCGCGAGTACCCGCCCGTCATCGACGCACTCGTCGCCGGCGACGTGTGTGCGATCGAACTGACCCTCAGCACGGCCGGAGTGTTCGACCGAATGAAGGACCTCGTCGCCGAGTTCGGTAACGCCGCAATCGGTCTGGGTACCGTCACCACCGGCGCACAGGCCGAGACCGCGATCGACAATGGCGCCAAGTTCATCGTCAGCCCCACCGCGGAGCTCGACGTGATCCGGGTCGCCAGCGATGCGGGAGTGCCTGTCTTTCCCGGTGGGTTGACTCCAACTGAGTTGTACCGGTGCTGGGACGCCGGCGCTTCGGCGGTCAAACTGTTTCCCGCATCCTGGGTCGGACCGCGCGCCATCGCCGACATCCAGGGTCCATTCCCGGACATGAAGATCATCCCCAGTGGCGGTGTCGGTTTGGACGACGTCGACGCGTGGATCGCAGCCGGCGCGCCGGCCGTCAGCATCGGTGGTCCGCTGGTGGG
>Ga0075364_10002068_pt1 | contig 11206 bp, 12 predicted proteins | sample EndMetdeltDD1764_FD_71517 | JGI IMG/M metagenome (GOLD analysis project Ga0075364, IMG submission 71517) | Populus endosphere microbial communities from Tennessee, USA - Endosphere MetaG P. deltoides DD176-4 | ecosystem: Host-associated > Plants > Roots > Endosphere | place: USA: Tennessee...
GAAACCGCTGCAGGTACCAATGAGGGTCAGTGCGGCCGCGAACAGCCAGAAATCGCCGCGAAACAGCGCGATGGTGGCAAGTGCGCCCCCCATGGCGCCAATGACGGCGCCGAACATGAAAGCTTGCGGGCGTCCGAGCAACCGCGAGAGGAATGCGATCAGCACCGCGCCGAGCAGCGTGCCAACGTTGAAGCCGGTGACCGGCAGGGTGGCGAGCGACTTATCGAGGCTGAGGAGCTGATAACCGGCAAGCGAACCGATCGAGATGGTCAGCGGCGCGACGGAACCGAGGATGGCCTGCACGCCGGAGAGGACGAGGACATTGCGTCTGGCGGTTTTCAGCTGGCCTACAAGGCCATTCGAACTACCGGTTGCTCCAGACGCATCCATTGTCTTCTTCCTGTTACTTCTTGGCGTCGCCCCGGATCTGCTTGGCGAGACGATCAAGAACCGCGTTGACGATCTTGGGCTCTTCACCGTCGAAGAAGGCGCGGGCGATCTCGACATATTCCGTTACGATGACGGCGACGGGGACGTCCTTGCGTTCGATCAATTCGAACGTACCGGCACGCAGCATGGCGCGCAGGGTCGAATCCAGACGCGATAGCGGCCAGTCTTCCTGAAGCGCGGAACGCAGCATCGGGTCGATCTTTTCCTGATCGCGCACGACGCCCGACACGATCGAGCGGAACCAGGACGGATCGGCCTTCAGATAGGTGTCGCCGTCGAGTTCCTGCCCAAGGCGGTGGGCTTCGTATTCGGCCACGACTTCGAGCACGCCGGTGCCGCCGATATCCATCTGGTACAGCGCCTGAACGGCGGCGAGACGGGCAGCACCACGCTGGTTTGCCGGCTTGACCGGAGTTTCGTTCTCACGTGTCATGATGTCAGCCCGCCAGCTTTTCGCGAAGGGCGATCATGGAGAGAGCGGCGCGCGCAGCAAAACCGCCCTTGTCCTTGTCCGAACGGCGCACGCGGGCCCAGGCCTGCTCGTCGTTTTCGACAGTCATGATGCCGTTGCCGATGGCAAGCGATTCCGACACGGCCAGATCCATAAGCGCGCGCGAGGATTCGTTGGCGACGATATCGAAATGATAGGTTTCGCCACGGATGACCATGCCGAGCGCGACAAAACCGTCATAGAAGGTGCCGCCGTTTTCGGCCGCATCGAGCGCCATGGCAATCGCCGGCGGGATTTCGAGCGCACCGGGAACGGTGATGACATCAAAGGTTGCGCCGGCGGCGGTGATGGCAGTGGTGGCGCCATCGAGCAGCGCATCGGCCATATCGTCGTAAAAACGCGCCTCGACGATCAGAAGATGAGGGTTTTCCGTAGGCATTTGCGATGTCCTGATAATGAAGGCGACGCAAATGCGCCGCGAATTGGCCGGGTCAAACCATGTCACACGCTGATTGGCAAGCCTTTTTAGCCATGGCAGCCCCGTGCGGCATGCATGCTTGCGCTTAAACAAGCGGTTGGCAAGGGCATTTCGGTGTCGGCCCGAATACGGCACGGGATGATGAAAGAGAGCAGATTTTATCCATTCGCACCATGCAGGCGGAATATCGTTGCAGTGTCATCGACCGAACGTTTATGAAGCGCGCCGGCTCTTGTTTTGGAATATTTTACGGAAGGAAAACAGCATGATCGTCTGGAGTGGCCAGGGCTATCTGGTGGCGGCCATCGTGTTTGTCGCATCGTTGATCATGAATTTTGTCGTCGATGGCATTTATGGTGACGGCGCTTATGGTGACCATTCCTGGGGCATTGCGCTCGCCCTGTTGATCTCCTCGGCCTGCATATGGGTGCTGGGCAGCACGTTGCAGAAGAAGTCGGATCAGGTCGTTATCGACAAGGAAACCGGTCGGGAAATGGTGATCAACCGCTCCAACCACAGCTTCTTTTTCATTCCCATGAAGTTCTGGGCCATTCCGGCATTTGCCGGCGGCATCGTCATTTTGGGCAAGGCCATGCTGGGCCTCTGAGACCTTTTAAGCGTTGCGGCCGAGACCGGTCTCAGTCGCAGCGCATCTTCTCTTCCCAGTGGCGGCGGCAGAGCGAGACGTATTTGTCATTGCCGCCGACTTCGACCTGAGCGCCCTCGCGCACCACCACACCCTTGCCATCGACACGAACGACCATGGTCGCCTTGCGGCCGCAATGGCAAATGGTACGCACCTCTCGCAATTCATCGGCAATGGCCAGAAGCTCATGCGAACCCGGGAAAAGCTTGCCCTGGAAATCCGTGCGCAGACCGTAAGCCATCACCGGAATACCGATGCGATCCGAAACGCGTGCAAGCTGCCAGACCTGCTCGGCCGACAGGAACTGTGCCTCATCGATAAAAACGCAGGTTATCGGATCGTCCGCATGCATGGTCTCGATCTGGGCGAAAAGATCGTCGGCAGCGCTGAAGGGTATGGCTTCCGATGACAGGCCGATGCGCGATGCCACCTTGCCCTTGCCGGCGCGGTCATCGAGTGCGGCAATGAAGATCACCGTTCGCATGCCGCGTTCGCGATAGTTGTAGGATGCCTGCAAGAGCATGGTCGACTTGCCGGCGTTCATCGTCGCGTAATGGAAATAGAGCTTGGCCATGCCGATGTTTTGGTCTGCCGCGATGGCATGCGGAAGATGGCGCCCGCAAAAACCACAGAAAATTGCGAAAAGTGCTGAATGGCTCAGTGTCGTTTTGCCCCGTTTCCCGGCCCATTTCAGCGGTCACGTCGCATCCATCTCATTTCTATCTTTTTTGCGACGTTCTCCAGTCGCAAAAAGGCAAGCTTGTCGCATCTGAAACTATATGTGTCGCTGCGGGCCTGCGCCCGTTTGGGACCCCTTCTCACGCACTTGCCTGACGCCTTGGTCGCGGGCCGGTACGCGACTAGCACTTCTGGGCAGTCGGCAGGCCGGAATGCATTTTTTCGAGGTCTTCATGTCTCCGCAATTGCTGGCAATGGTGCTGGCACCGCTTCTTGGCCTTTTCATCATCAGTATCGGCAACGGTTTTCTGTCTTCGCTCACCACGCTGCGGCTGGATGCGGCGGGCACATCACCTCTGATGGTAGGCCTGATTTCATCCGCCTATTTTTTCGGTCTCACGCTCGGCGCGCTGTTCGGCGACAGGGTGATCGTTCGTACCGGCCATATTCGCGCCTATAGCAGTTTTGCGTCACTGACGGCCGTGACGGCACTGGCGCAGGCGCTCACCATCGACCCGTGGATCTGGTTGTTCCTGCGCCTCATCAATGGCTGGGCGATCGTTGGTGTGTTTCTGGTGGTGGAAAGCTGGCTACTTCTCGCCGGAGACCAGAAGATGCGCGGCCGGTTGCTGGCGCTCTACATGATCGCGCTTTATGGCGCAGGCATGCTCGGCCAGCTGGGACTTGGCATGGTCGACAGCTGGGGTCCGGTCGCACCGTTCATTGTTGCCGGCATGCTGGCCTCGCTGTCGGTTCTGCCTATGGCGATGATCCCGCGCGCCGCGCCGCTGGTGGAAAAAGTCGAGGCGCTCAGCCCTCGGCGGCTTTTCGCGGATGCACCGGCAGGCGTGGCAGGGTGCTTTGGCTCCGGCATCGCCATTGGTGCGGTCTATACGCTGTTGCCGCTCTATCTGCAGCGGATCGGGTTGGATGTGCAGAATGTCGGCCTGATGATGGCAAGCGTCATTCTCGGCGCGATGGTGCTGCAATACCCGGTCGGCCGTTGGTCGGACATGCAGGACCGCCGCGTGGTTATGATCGCGCTTGGAATTGCAAGCGTCGCCCTGTCGGTTGCCATCATCATGCTGCCGTCGGCATCATCACTGCTGATAGGCTTGTTGTTTCTGCTCGGCGGATGCATTTTTGCGATGTATCCGGTAGCCGTCAGCCATGCCGCAGACAATGCATCGCACGAATCCCTCGTGCCGATGATCCAGGGACTGCTGCTGATCAACTCGTTCGGCTCGGCCATGAGCCCCTTGGCGATCTCTTCGGTCATGACCGAAATCGGCGAGGCAGGATTGTTCTGGTCGTTTGCCGTTCTCAACGGACTTCTGGTCGCCTTCCTGATCTGGCGCCGCCGCCAGAAGGTAGTCCCTGCTCCGGCCGTGCCGATTGCCCCGGCTCCGATCCTGTCTCCGATCCGCGCAGAATTCCGCGTGACGGAAGAAATGGTGCAAGGCGCGATCGAGAACGACGAAGCCGAGCAGAATACGGAAAGAGCGACCTGAGGGTCGCTCTTTCAAACTCTTTTATCCGTGGCTGGAATTGTTGGGCACCACCGGCTCCTGATCCTTCACCTTGGCCCGGTGGAAGATGAACAGGCCGGAGAGCACGATGATCGCCGCCCCGACAAGCGTCTGGTTGTCGGGGAAATCATTGAAGAACAACCAGCCGAATACGATTGCCCAAAGCAGAAGCGTATATTGCAGCGGTGCCAGAACCGAGGCGGGCGCCAGCTTCAGCGAGCGGGTGATCATCAGATGTGCCGAGCAGGAAACCACACCGAGCAGAAGCATGGCAAGCAGCTGCTGCAGATCGAACGCATTCCACGCGCCGATGCTGAGAACCGCACCGGTAACAAGGCACCCGAGCGTCTGCCAGGTGACAAGCGTGGCATCAGAGGTAGAACGCAGCACGCGGCCAAGCACCATGGACAGCGCAAACGACAGGCTGCCGACAAGACCGAAAATCGACGGCCATGACAACATCGCTTCCGATGGGCGCAATGCCACGAGGACGCCGATAAAGCCGATGGCGACCGCCATCCAGCGACGCCAGCCGATCCGCTCACCCAAGAGGAAATGCGAGATCGCCGCCACGTAGATCGGTCCGGCCATATAGAAGGTCATGACATCGGCGAGCGGAAGGTAGATTACGGCTGCGTAAAACAGGCCGGTATCGGCGGTTGCCATAACGACGCGGAGCAGATGCAGATGCGGCTTTTCCACGTTGATGAGGGATGAGACCGGGCGCCGGGCAAGCATCGGGCCAAGTACGAAGAATGCGCCGAAGGAGCGCATCAGCAGAACCTGCCCGACGGAAAAGGTGGCGACCAGCCATTTGCCCATGGCGTCGTTCAACGCGAACATGAGGATACCGACGAGCATCAGGGAGATGCCGAGCAATATGGCGTTGCCGCCGACGGCGGAAGCCGCTGATTTGTTCATGGTAGGAAGGCGCTCCAACACGCCAGTTGCGATGCGGGTTTATCAGGCAAATATGCTAGCGGACTGACACCCGTTTCGGCGCTGTTTGTCTGGGCGGCTGATACTCTGCTTACGCCGCACCCGCAAGCGGATTTCATGTGTCGGAAGGACGCGTAATCGTGCGCACCCTGCTCCAATCACACTTGCGATGCGGCAGCGACATCCCCAGATAGCTGAAAACAGCCAGGAGCCCCGATTGTCCGATTTTTTCAGCTACCTTTTTGCCATCTTCGTCGTGACGCCCTTGCAGGCGGAATTGAGCGACCGCCTGCCCTCTCCCGAGCTGATGACTGCGGCGAGAAGCTGTGTGACCAGTGAGGGACCGAGACTTCTGGCAATGGCTGAACAGAACTGGGGCTGGGCGGCAGCCAATGCCATCGGCGTCGGGTTCGGCATGGTCGATCCGGTCACCCTGCTTTCGCCGGAAAACGCCGAATGCGCCAAGATCATTCGTGTTCTGCGGACGGAAGACGCCGAACAGGCCTGACGGCTGCCTGCACCTTGGCAGGGTATTCTTTCCCTATTTATCAAATCGCAACCGATTGATCTTGAGGAACCGACACGTCCTCCTATTTTCCCCGACCGTTGTACATGTTTTGATCAAGGGGTTGGGAAATGAGATTGTTTTGCCTCTCGCTGGCAACGGCGGGACTGATTGCGGGTGCGGCCAATGCGGCGCCGTGCGATACGAATTTCAAGGTGAGCGGTGTGCCGATGTTGTCGGCGATGAGCTATCGCACCTTCGAAGTCTTCCCTAAGGCAAAGGCGCCTGCCATGTTGCAGAAACTTGCACAGGCCGTATCCGCCGAAGGATTTGACGGTGTGAAGATCGACAAGGGCCTGTCCTCGATCAACGCTTTTCAGGAAACCACCGGCTCCGGCCGCATTCAGACGCTGCGCGTTGTCGCCCGCCAGCATGGCGCAAATGTCCGCGTCGATGCGATCTTCGATATTCAGGCGGGACAGATCACTGACAAGAAGATCGTGCGTGAGGGCCTGTGCAATATCATCAGAGGCGCGCGCTGACCGATATTACGCATACTCGATAAAAAAGGCCGGACGATCGCTCGTCCGGCCTTTTCATTATTGTGGTGAGAGACTGGCGTCTCAGAACTCTTCCCAGACATCCCCCGAGGGTGCGACGGCTACGGCAGCAGCACCGCCGCCGGATACACGTCGCGCCAGCGAATTGACCATCTGGCGGGCGGGAGAAGCGATCGGACGCGACGCCTGCGATGCCGCCCGCGGGGCAGCAGATGTGCGAACCGTCGCGGCAGCACCGTTGCCGAGGTTGAACTGACCAAGCAGTTGCGTCAGTGCGGCTGCTTCCTTTGCCAGACCATGGCTGGCGGCGTTGGATTCTTCCACCATCGCGGCGTTCTGCTGTGTGCTCTGGTCCATGGCATTGATGGAGGTGTTGATCTCCTGAATACCGGTCGACTGTTCGCGGGCGGCCTCGATGATCGCACGCACCAGCGTGGAGATTTCCTTGACCTCGTCCTGAATGGCTTCCAGCGCATCGCCGGTTTCACCGACCAGATCGACACCGGTGCGAACGTGGTTGCCCGAATTACCGATCAAGGTCTTGATCTCGCGGGCGGCGGTGGCCGAACGCTGGGCAAGCTCGCGGACCTCCTGCGCAACGACGGCAAAACCCTTACCGGCCTCGCCTGCACGCGCCGCTTCGACACCGGCGTTCAGCGCCAGAAGGTTGGTCTGGAAGGCGATGTCATCGATGACGCCGATGATATTGCCGATCTCGCCCGAAGACTTTTCGATCTCCTCCATGGCCGAGACGGCCTTGCGGACGATCTCGCCGGAACGTTCGGCACCGTTGCGAGCCTTTTCCACCAGGCTGCCAGCTTCTTCGGCGCGTTTTGCGCTGTCGCGAACGGTGGTGGTGATTTCTTCCAGCGCTGCGGCGGTTTCCTCTAGCGAAGCGGCCTGCTTTTCGGTGCGCTTGGCAAGATCGTCAGCGGCAGAGCGGATTTCGTCAGCACCGGAAGAGATGGCCGTAGCGTTGCCGCCTACGGTCTTCAGCGTTGCCTGCAACTTGTCCAGCGAAGCGTTGAAATTGCCGCGCAGCATGTCCAGATGCTCCACGAACGGCTGGTTGATACGGTAAGCGACATCGCCATCAGACAGGCGCTGCAGACCGAGCGCCAGCGCATCGACGGCCACTTTCGTGTCAGCGGCATCCTTGGCCTTGGCGGCCTCGCGGGCACGGGTTTCCTGTTCCGACTGGCTACGGCCGGCATCGGCTTCGCGGGTCAGGCGGGTACGTTCCACGGCGTGATCGCGGAAAATCGCGACCGCCCGGGCCATCTGACCGACCGCATCCTTGCGGGCAAATCCGGGAATTTCGGCGGCGTTATCACCTTCGGAAAGCGACAGCATGCGGGCGTTCAGGCGGTAGATCGGCCTGACAATGCTGACCAGAGCAAGATACTGCGCGAGGAAAACCATGCCGGCGATGATGATACCAAGCACGATGGGCCCGGCCACGACGGTGAAACCGTTTTCAGCCGTCAGCTTGGCGGCTCCCGTTTCGGAGGCTTTCATCAACTCGTCATTGCCATTGGCAAACAGCGGCAGAGTGGCCATGAGCTTGGCGCCTGCCTCGCGCATCAAGGTGCGCGCCTGTATGGTCTGGCCGGCCTGCGCGAGCACGATAACCTGTTTGCCGATCTGATCGAACTCATCGATCGCATTCAACATCGCGGCAACCGCGGGGCCGCGCGAAGGAACCAGTTCGGCGGTCTTGTTGACACGCTCCTTCATCAGCACGAGATCGCCCTGGTATTTTTTGACCGCGGCGGCGAATTCCGGCGAGGCAGGATCATTGACCTGCATCAGGCCCAGCTGAAAGCCCATCTGCAAAAGGCCTCCCGTTGCGCGTGCATTGAGCGTTGCGGCAAGGTTTTCATGGCTGATGAAATCATTGTAACGCTTGTCGGCGTCGTTGAACTGGCTGCTGACATAGACAAGACCGGCGAACGAAATGATGCCCATCAAGGCAACCAGAACGGCGATCTTCCTGTGAATTTTCAGATTATCAAGAAATTGCAACATGGCGGGTTCCGAATGGCGCACAGACGACCACGCCCGGCCACGCGCGAAAGCACAGCCGATTTCAGGAAGATCTGTCGGTGAGAATGTCCTGCATGGCAGCCGGCGTCGCAAACATCGCGACCAAAGTCTTTCTTGCTGCCGAGGTTAGACCTAGCGAGCTTATGGTTTAGAATTGATTAAACGCAATCTATTCTACAATAAATTCGGCAATAAATAGAGTCACTTACAGGTCATTTCCGAGATATTGTCGCAAGCGCGCAATCCCTTGTAGAAACAACCAGACGGACGCAGCAACTTATCGGTTGCAACAGCACCATAAGCGAAAACATGCTCAGTTTTTGACGGAAGATGTGACGTTTATCTGCGCATAGTCGCGCGATTTCGATGCATCCGCCATTGATGGCAGGATATGGGATGCGGCTATGGCCAGCATCACCACTAGAACGGATAGGGAAATCAGCGCAGGCTTCATGCTCTCTCCTCCATGATAACACGCCACCCGTAACGACGGATGGCGGGATAAGTTCCGGAGAGTGAAGTCTTGTTCTGGCTTAAGCTTCGGCTTTCGGCTGCGGGAATTCCGCCAGACGGGCAGCATAACGGGCCATCGTATCGACCTCGAAATTGACGCGATCACCGGCCTTGCGCTCACCCCAACTGGTCACGCCCAGCGTGTGACGGATCAGCAGAATATCGAAATCGGCGCCATCGACAGCGTTGACGGTGAGCGACGTGCCATCGAGCGCAACCGAGCCTTTCGGCGCAACGAAGCGGGCCAGATGTTCAGGCGCACGCAGACGGATACGCACGGCCTCGCCTTCCGGCTCGACCGAGAGGATTTCAGCGGTGCCATCGACATGGCCCGAAACGATGTGACCGCCAAGCTCGTCACCGATCTTCAGGGCGCGCTCGAGATTGACCTTTGCACCCTGCTGCCAGCTAGCGATGGTGGTCAGACGTAGCGCCTCTTCCCAGGCCTCGACCTCGAACCAGCGCTCGTTGGAGCCTTCACCCGGCAGACCGGTAACGGTCAGACACACACCGGCATGCGAAATCGATGCGCCCATATCGATCGTCTTCGGATCATAGGCGGTATCGATGCGCAGCTTTACACCCTCGTCCATCGGGGTAATGGCGGAAACCGTGCCGACATCGGTGACGATACCAGTGAACATCAGGCGGACCTTTCAAATTCGAAACGCCGGTCCGGCCCAACGGGGGCACTGCCGACCAAAATGTATTTTTCCGGGATATCGGATGGCGTGAGCGGCGATTCAAGACCACCCTCGCCGATCACCTTGTCGCTTTCGTAAAGCACGATGCGATCGACGAGCTTTTCGTCAAGGAAGGTTTTGGCGATGGCAGCTCCGCCTTCGACCAACAGGGTGGAGATGCCGCGGGAGCCAAGGGTTTTGAGGAGGCTTTCGAGGGTGTGTGCTTGGAGGTGAGTGATGGCCGAGGTCTTCGAGGAAAGAATACCCCCCTCTGCCCTGCTGGGCATCTCCCCCTCAAGGGGGGAGATCGGCTGGAAGGACGCTCCGTGCCCCTTTTGCAAATCTCCAATTGCCGTTGAAGCCCCTTCATCATGATCTCCTTGCCCACAACGGCAAGAGACGGAATGACCGGCCGCATCCTCGATCTCCCCCCTTGAGGGGGAGATGCCCGGCAGGGCAGAGGGGGGTGTGGCACTCTCGACGCCAATCGCAGCCACAATCACCGGCACCTGTTCAGCCGTCAACGCCAGTCGCGACGTCTCGGGAAAAGGCCCGCCCCGATCCAGCACGATGCGCAAAGGCGAGCGATGCTCGAGCCCCGGAATACGCACTGTCAGTTCAGGATCATCCGCCAGAACCGTGCCGATGCCGACGAGAATGGCATCGCTTTCGGCGCGCAGATGATGAACCTCGGTGCGCACGGCTTCGCCGGTAATGGCGATCTCTTCGCCACGCCGGCCAAGCATGCCATCGGTGGAAACGGCAAGTTTCAGAGTCACATAAGGCCGGCCATTCGTCTGCCGCATGAGGTAACCGGCCAGTGCCCGTTTGCCCTCTTCTTCCATCAAACCGGTTTCGACCGTGATGCCCGCATCGGAGATAATTTTCAGCCCCTGCCCTGCCACACGCGGGTCGGGATCGGTGACGGCAACGACGACACGGACGACACCCGCTTCGACCAAAGCGTTGGCGCAGGGTGGCGTGCGGCCCCAATGGGCGCAGGGCTCGAGCGTGACATAAGCGGTAGCGCCGCGTGTCTTGTCCCCGGCAATGGCAATGGCCTGGGTTTCGGCATGCGGCCGCCCGCCGATGGCGGTGACGGCGGAACCGACAATCTCGCCATCTTTGACGATGACGCAGCCGACGGAGGGATTGGTGTCTGTGAGGCCGGTATGCGTTCGCGACACCCGGATGGCCTCTGCCATAAAACGGAGGTCATCTTCGGGCGTGCTTTGCTCCGGCGCCACCGTCAGGGCTCCACGACGCTGTCGCGGCCGATCTTGGCGTTGATCTCGGCGATGACCTTTTCAAAGTCTTCCGCATGCGAGAAATCGCGATAGACCGAGGCGTAACGCACGAAGGCAACGTCATCGAGGCTTTTCAGCGCCTCGAGAACCTGCAGGCCGATTTCTTCCGACGAGATTTCCGCCTCGCCCGAGCTTTCCAACCGCCGGACGATGCCGGAAACGGCACGTTCGATCCGATCAGGATCGACCGGCCGTTTACGCAGCGCGATCTGGAACGACCGCACAAGCTTGTTGCGGTCGAAGGGAGCCTTGCGGCCGGTTTTCTTGACGACCATCAGCTCGCGCAACTGCACGCGTTCGAACGTCGTAAAACGTCCGCCGCAATCCGGGCAGATGCGACGCCGGCGGATGGATGTTGCATCCTCCGCCGGGCGGCTATCCTTCACCTGCGTGTCTTCGGATCCGCAATAGGGGCAGCGCA
>Ga0075364_10002069_pt1 | contig 11203 bp, 13 predicted proteins | sample EndMetdeltDD1764_FD_71517 | JGI IMG/M metagenome (GOLD analysis project Ga0075364, IMG submission 71517) | Populus endosphere microbial communities from Tennessee, USA - Endosphere MetaG P. deltoides DD176-4 | ecosystem: Host-associated > Plants > Roots > Endosphere | place: USA: Tennessee...
GGCTCCTTGCCGACGCCCAGGCAGCTTACGATACCGATACCGGTGATCACGACATCATTGTCAGACTTCATTATGTCCTCTTTGCCCACCGGTCACGCCGGCAGGTTTTCAAGCACTCGCAGCAATCGCATCCATGAGGCCGATTTCTTCGGCACGCTTGCGGACGATAGGCGCGAGCGGAATTTCGCTGAACGGCATTGTGCGCAGCTTCAATTGCGCGTCACAAACCTTCTTGCCGTTGCTGGTGATCTTGGCCTTGGTCACGGCATAACCCGATCCCTCATGCTCAAGGAACGCCTCGATATCGAGCACCGCATCCGGCTCCACGAATGTGCGCATCTTGGCGCTATCGACGGACATCAGGAACGGCATGGCGGCAAAATCGGTAGCGGCAAGAACCAGCATGCCGGATGCCTGCGCCATGGTTTCGATCAGAAGTACGCCCGGCACCAAAGGCATGCCAGGAAAGTGCCCTTCAAACACGGGGCTTTTCGACGGCACGATCGAGCGTGCCGTCAGCGTCTTGGCTCCAAGGTCGACCGCTTCGATACGGTCGATCATCTGGAAATATTCGAGAAGCATAAAAGCTTATCAGCCGGGCAATCAGCCCTTGGCTGCCCTCAGCTCATCGATCTTTGCGCAGAGGTTCTTCAGAACGAAGTACTCTTCGGTCGAAACCTTGCCTTCGTTGACTTCCTGCGTCCACTGCTCCAGCGGGATCTTGATGCCGAATTCCTTGTCGATCGCAAAAACGATGTCGAGGAAATCGAGGCTGTCGATGCCGAGGTCGTCAATCGTGTGGCTTTCCGGCGTAATCGTCGCGCGATCGATTTCGCTGGTTTCAGCAATGATGTCGGCAACTTTGTCGAATGTAGCGGTCACGCCCATGTCCTTTAGAGAATATTGTAATCAGGTCCCCACATAGGGAAATCATTTTGGAATGCCAATGGCAAGCGGTGTCACCATAGACATTTGCGCCGCAACTGTTGCCGAAACAACAATTGCAGCGTTCAGATTCGGCATCGTCTATCAGGCAGCCTTGCCTTCGACAAGCACCGTACGGATGAGACCAAGCACCGCATCCGCATCGATACCGGTACAAACCGTCTGGCTCGGGTGACCATCCCACTCTCCCGGAGGAAAAAGCTTGGCATCCGGCTTCTGGATGGTCATGCCATCTGCAATACCACCACAAACGACGCGAACGGCACCGCCGCGGGTTTCGAAAAGGTCCGGGCGAACGACGTAAACGCAAGCGCAGCTATCATGAACGGCCATGCCGTCGCCGACTCGGTGATTGTAAAAATCGATATAGAACTGCGACAGGTCCGACAGAAGCTGGATATCCTTGCCCGCTTCTCTGGCCATATCACCTAAGAAAATGCGCGACATCACCGTCTGCATGGTCACATCAAGACCGACAATGGTCACCGGCCACGGCGCGGTAAATACCAGATCAGCAGCTTCCGGGTCGCCATAAATATTGGCTTCGGCGGCAGGCGTCACGTTTCCGGGGACATCGAATGCACCTCCCATGATGACGACGCTTTTGACCAGCCTCGCGACATCCGGATCAGCTGTCACAACCAGCGCCAGATTGGTCATGCGCCCGACAGCAACCAGCGTTATTTCACCCGGATTTGCACGTACGGTATCGATGATGAACTGCTGTGCCGAACGCGGATCGGGTTTGCGATCGATGGTCTCCGGAATATCGATATTGCCGAGGCCGTTATCGCCGTGGATAAAGGTCGGCCAGTGACCGTTACTGCGCTTCGGATCGAATTTTTCGCCCGAACCCTGCGCGACAGGCACCTCAATCCCCCAAGCCTCAGTGAGGAACAGCGCATTGCGGGTGGTGATGTCGATTGGCGCATTGCCGATGGTGGTCGTGACGCCGACCAGATCGATTTCCGGATGACGATGTAAAAAGAGCAACGCCATCGCGTCGTCAACGCCTGGATCGGTATCGAATATGACCTTATGCATGAAACTAGTCCCGATTTCGAAAGGTGCGGCACCATAACCTCGGATCCAGGATGTGCAATCCCGTCACACTGCGCAGATGAAATCATCCACCGTACCGTGCCGCTATAAGACGCCGTTGCACCCACATCACTTCAATGCAAGAACGCCAATCCGGCACTCCTTATTCAACCTCCTCGCACGACACAGAGACAAAACCTTGGATATCGCCGTACATCTTCTCGTCATCCTGTTTTTCATTGCGGTCCTCGCCGGTTTTGTCGATTCGATTGCAGGCGGCGGCGGTTTGATCACCATTCCGTCGATGCTGATTGCCGGCATTCCTCCTCTGGATGCGCTCGGCACCAACAAGCTGCAGGGCATGTTCGGAGCAACATCCGCGACGATCTCCTATGCACGACGCGGACATGTGCAGTTAAAGACCCAACTGCCGATGGCTTTAATGGCATTGATCGGCGGGGGCGTCGGCGCGCTGGTTGCGTCAGTGGTTCCGACAAAAGTTCTTGGCACGGCGATCCCGTTCCTTCTGATCGCCATCGGCCTGTTCTTTGCGCTGAAACCAAATCTTTCGGATATCGACAGCCACCGCCGCATCACACCTTTTCTGTTCGGCGCAACTTTCGTGCCGCTGATCGGCCTTTATGACGGCGTGTTCGGGCCCGGCGCCGGTTCGTTCTATATGCTGGGCTTCGTGCTTCTGGCCGGTTTCGGCATGCTGAAGGCCACCGCGCATACAAAACTGATCAATCTCGGCTCCAATATCGGCGGCTTCCTGATGTTTCTGGCGACCGGTTCCATCCTGTGGAAAGTCGGCATTGTCATGGGTATCGGCCAGTTTATCGGCGCGCAGATCGGCTCCAGCCTCGCCATGCGGGTAGGCGCGAAAATCATCAAGCCGTTGCTGGTCATCTCCTGCTTTGCCATGGCGACAAAGCTGCTGGCCGACCCGATGCATCCGCTGCGGATATGGCTGGGCTGGTAATCAGCCTTTCATTTTGAGCGAGAGACCGGCCGCGACGAAATGAACCTCGTTTGCGGCGGCGGCCACCTGCTGATGCAAACGCCCGGCATGATCGCGGAAAGCCCGCGCCATCTTGTTTTCCGGCACGATCCCCAGACCGACCTCATTCGATACGATGACCAGTCTGGCCTTGGCCTTTTCGACATGCGCCGCAAACAATGACGACTGTGTCGCGATCGTCTCCTCCGCTTCCATCATCAGGTTGGTGACCCATAGCGTCAGACAATCGATGAGAATCACGCGGCCAGGCGCATCGAGCTTACGGAGTGTCTCGACCAGTAGAAGCGGTTCTTCATGTGTCTGCCACCCCTCGCCGCGCTGGAGCCGATGCGCCTGGATACGCGAGCGCATTTCGTCGTCATAAGCACGACCCGTCGCCACATAATGCCGCTCCAATCCGCTTTCCATAACAAGCCTTTCGGCAAAGCCGGACTTGCCCGAGCGCGCGCCGCCCAGGACAAAAACGGAACCGGAATTGGGGCTCATGGCAGATATTTCCGTTGAGAATGCGAGAATGGTGTCGCCGGAGCAGAAAGTCTGAGAAAAGCGAACGATTCGTAGATAAAGAGGCATTCGCCCGGGTTGATCACAGACTGCTCCGGCGACCGCCACATGGTGTTATCGCAAGCACCGGCTGTCAACCGTCACGACCGAACCTAACATTAACAAGCCACAACTGGTGATTTCTACAAGCTCGCAAAAGAGCAAAAACGGTCCGGTACGCACTACCTGATCCGGACCTGTTGGCGACGATGTCGCTTGGACAATTAGATACCGCTACATTCTTACCGGATCGTTATTCTTTGGCCTTCGATTGCATTTTATCTCTTCGAGACAAACCACGAGGAAGAAATGTCATCAGATCGCCAAACCTGCGTTACAATGTCCGGAAACGGTTGATTTATGTGGGTAAAGCCGTAGCGTTATCAGGCTGATACATGCATTGCGGAATATCTGCCCGTGCGCGCGGCAATCAGCGGCAGAGAAAGCGACAATTCGGCCCATGCCTGCAGCCTGAAAGTTGACTATCTCCTGACGAACAGGCCGGAATTGAGACTGGGAGGTCTTAGATGATCAGAAGTTTTACAGTCTCAGCAGCACTGGGCATCGGCATGTGCCTCATGGCAGGCACGGCACAGGCTGACGATTGCGGCAAAGTATCCATCGCCGAAATGAACTGGGCATCTGCGGGTGTCGCGGCCCATGTCGACAAGATCATTCTCGAAAAAGGTTACGGCTGTTCGGTCGAGATCGTCGGCGGCGATACAATTCCGACCTTCAACTCCATGAACGAACAGGGCCAGCCCGACCTTGCGCCGGAATTCTGGATCAATTCGGTGCGCAGCACGCTTGAGCAGGCCATCAAGGACGGTCGTTTGATTGAAGGGGCAGAAATCCTTCAGGATGGCGCAGTGGAAGGATGGTGGATCCCCAAATTTCTCGCCGATGCTCACCCGGATATCAAAACGGTGGAAGACGCCCTGAAACACCCGGAACTTTTCCCCTCTACGTATGATCCGGCAAGGGGCGCGATCCATAATTGTCCGACTGGTTGGAGTTGCGAGGTCTCGACATCCAATCTCTACCGCGCCGCCGGTGCGAAGGATAAGGGCTTTGACCTCATAAATGCCGCAACCGCTGCAGACCTGAATGGTTCAATAGACAACGCGTTCGAAAACAAGACCGGCTGGCTGGGCTATTATTGGGCGCCGACGCCCGTGATGGGCAAATACGAGATGGTCAAGCTGTCATTCGGAGTGCCGCACAGCAAGACGGACTGGGACACATGCACTTCGGTACCGGATTGCCCAAGCCCGACACTCAACTCCTACCCGACCTCGCAAGCCTTCACCATTGTCACGCGCGGTTTCGCCGAAAAGGCAGGTATCGCAATGGATTATGTGAAAGCACGCAAGTGGGGTAACGCAACGGTCAGCAGTATTCTGGCCTGGCAGGGCGAGAACAAAGGCAGCAACGAAGACACCGCCCGGTATTTCCTCAAGGAACATGAGGATATCTGGAGCAAGTGGCTGACACCTGACATTGCCGAAAAGGTCAAGGCTGCGCTTTGATCACATCGATACCGCATACTGACGTCAAAAGACGCGGGAAAGAAAAGCAATACTGGAGAACCGCCCTGCAACGGCGTCAGTGTTCGCCCGCAGGCTTGAAAAGGATAGTTGCCTCAGCCAGAAAAGCCGAAGGGAATCAGCAGATGACGGCTACCGTCATCTGTCTCGCGGCCAAAGGGGCATAAAATGGGTACTATTTCTCCGATCGGAAACCGCGAGACGGTTGCAGACGGTTTTCAATCTTTTTCCGCCGACAATCAGGCCTGGCTCGTTCTTTTGATGGACAGCCCGACCAATGACGACATTTTTTTGGACGGCCTGCATGCCTATCTGGACCGGGCAAGCGAGGCGCGCTTCCTGAACTCGATGAAGCTGGAACAATGTGGAGAATGGGTCGGCAGCAATGCCCCGGCGCGCTTGCAGATCCGCCTGAGCGAAGCGGCTCGCTCAAGCCAGCATCCGGCTTATGGTGCATTTCGCGCCGGCCTCAGCAAGTCGGGGGGCCTGGAACGGGCCTATCCGAAGGCGCCGGTATAAGTGAACATACAAAACAGCCCGGAAGATTTCTCTACCGGGCTGGTTTTATTGCCAGAGATTAGCGACGTGCAGCGCGATCCACGTCGCGGCCGGCAGACTGCGTTGCATCAACTGCATTGGCGGTATCGCGACCCATGCCACGAATTGTGTTGCCGCAGGCGCTCAAGGTCAGCATGGCGACAAGGGTAGCGCCAAGGACAGTCACAGTTCCGATTTTCATGGTGGGAAGCTCCGAAAGATATCAATTGTTTGCTTGTAGCGCCCGGGAAACGCCTGACATCGCAAAAGGTTCAATTGCCAACGCGAATTATTTTACATCCATGCTGGCCTAACTGTTTCTTCACTGGACAAAACGCAAACTACGTCCCTGTCGACAAGGGGTTTGCGCTGTGAACAAGGACAATCATTTTCCGCGTGTGGTGGTGATGACATCAGGAGGCGCCAACCCTCAGGTTATGATCAATGCGCTGAAAAAACACTGGCCGGACCTGCATGTCATTCAGGAGGAGCAGGAAAGCAAACCGCTGATATTCAAGCGCCGTGCTAAACGCCTTGGATGGCTGACCGCCGCAGGACAGATCGGCACCATGATCGCCTCACGCCTCGGCAAAAGTATCGCAGCACGCCGCTCCGAAGAGATCTTGAAATCTTATGGACAGTCATCCGCAACTGATCCATCCGTTCCGACGCATCACGTCGCCAGCCTGAACGATGTTCAATGCCTTGAGCTTCTACACCAGCTGAGCCCGCAGGTCGTATTCACGATCTCCTGCCGGCTGTTATCGAAGGCAACGCTGGCCGCCTGCCCCTGTCCCGTCATCAATTTCCATGCAGGCATCAATCCAGCCTATCGTGGCCAAATGGGCGGATACTGGTCTCTGGTCGAACGGGATGCGCAGAATTTCGGAGCGACGGTCCATCTCGTCGATGCCGGCACGGATACGGGCGGCACGCTTTACGAAAGGCGCATAACGCCCGCGAAAACGGATTTTATCGCCACCTACCCGCTACTGCTGACGGCTGCCTCGACCGATATCGCGGTAAAAGCAGTCGAGGATGCTCTGAACGGCAATATCACCGCTCACCAGCAGACCGGGCAATCGGTCCTGCGTTTCCCACCGCCGCTATGGACATGGGTGTGGAACGGCCTCACCAAAGGCGTCTGGTAGAGCTTCCCTCCTCAGGCTGCCGCAGCGTCGATGGTCTCGAAAGCTTCGCGAATCCCCTCAGCAACGGCCTTGGCGGGCGTGGACAATTGCGGGCTGGTCAGCAGGCGGATGTCAAAAGAGATCAGCTCAGGCAAACCTTCTTTCGCGCCGAGGATCTGCATATCCCCGGTGATATAAGAGCGCGGAAACGGTGCGATCGCCAAATCCGACAACACAGCGGCGCGCTGGGCCATTGTGTGAGCACTGGCATAGGCAATGCGGTAGGGCCGCTTGTGTTTATCAAGCTGCGCCAAGGCATCCTGCCGCCACACACAACCATCTTCCCAGACAGAAACCGGCAGAGGATCACGCAAATAGGCAGTGCCACATTTCGCGCCGGCCCAGACAAGTTTTTCCGTGTGAATGATCTCACCACCGGTCGGGAACGGCCGGGTCGCGCAATTGATCAACGCCAGATCCAACCGCTGTTCTTCCATGCGTCTGCGCAAAAGAAGGCTTTGATCGACGGTGACGTCGACCATGATGCCCGGAAAGCTTTCACCAAAATCCTTCAGCAATTTCGGAAGCAAACGCTCAGCTATGTCATCCGGGGCGCCAAGGCGCACGACACCGGACAGTTCCGGCATGACGAAGCGTGAAACCGCTTCATTCGACAAGGCAAGCATGCGCCGCGCATAAGACAGCAGCATTTCACCGTGCTGAGTCAGAGTGACGGACCGCGCATCCCGCAAAAACAGCGTCGTCTTCAACTGCTCTTCCAGCTTCTTGATCTGCATGGAAACAGCCGATGGCGTTCGCAACACCGCCTCCGCAGCAGTCGAAAAATTGCCGGTCTCGGCAATGGCGACAAAGGTTCTCAGAACATCGTTGTCGAGAAGCGGCAGAGGGGATCGAAACGGCGCTGACATAGAAACACCTTCAATTTTTCTGAACTTAAGCACCATATCATTTCGTTTGATTGAACGTCAAGCTGCTGCATAATGTGCCTATCGTTTGATCTTTTTGATCGAATTTGAGGCAGAACAAAACATATGAGCCGTTTCTGCTTCACATAATCAGATGAATGGAAGCAACGCCATTCGACCGATTGATGACACGAGCACAACAAGACGGTTCGCAGACAATCGCAAACCGCTTGACCAAACAGGAACGGAGGAGGCCGTCATGGCCATGTTCACGTCACATCATACTCACCACACACCCAAGCATCACTCGACTCTGTCGACCGCCTGGGGCCTCGTCACGGACGGCATCGCGGAAGTCAGAGCTTCATGGCGCCGCCGCAAGACCGCGGAAATGATCGAAGGCCTTTCGCCGGAACTGCGCAAGGACATCGGCTGGCCCACCAGCGACATCCTGAGTGAAAGGGATCGCGAACTGCACCACTGAATACCGAGAAAATATCGCATTTTCTCGAGTTAAGTGCTTGCTTGCACATACACAGAGCCGGATGCCTTTTCTTGCTCCTTGCACCCGGCTTTTTCTACCTCGATCACACGTCGTGTCGCAAAAAGAACGCATAGAATCCCGGACTTTGCCGAGAGTGCCGCGGATACAAGAATTTATGTCGCTTTTCGAACACTAAGTCTGCATAGTTTCACGCGAGGAATTGACATTCGTCACGGAGCCCTCGGTATGAATAAGTTGCAGACCAAAAAGCGTTCCATTGCCTTCTTCCTCGTACCCCATTTCACGATGCTGCCTTTCGCGGCCGCAGTCGAAACACTGCGCATCGCCAACCGCATGCTCGGATACACCGCCTATACATGGCGCCTCTGTTCCACCGACGGGGAGAAAGTTTACTCCTCCTGCGGTATCGGTATCGAGGTCAACTCGTCCATTGCGGACGAACGAAAGGCTCTCAGCGGCGAACATCGCCCGGATATGGTTCTTGTCTGTTCCGGCGTTTACGTCGAGGAATTCCAGAACAAGACGGCCAGCGCCTTTTTGCGCGAAACCTATAACCGCGGCATTGCAGTCGGAAGCCTCTGTACCGGCGCACATCTGTTGGCACAGGCGGGCCTTCTTAACGGCAAGCGCTGTGCAATCCATTGGGAAAATCTGCCTGGTTTTTCCGAGGCTTTTCCGCAAGCGGAAGTTTATGCCGATCTCTACGAAGTCGACGGAAATATCTACACCTGCGCCGGCGGCACCGCGTCGCTGGACATGATGCTGAACCTAATCGGACAGGATTTTGGCGAAAACCTCGTCAATCGCATCTGCGAGCAGCAGTTGACCGACCGGGTTCGCAATCCTCACGACCGCCAGCGCCTGCCGCTGCGCGCGCGGCTCGGCATCCAGAATTCCAAGGTTCTGTCGATCATCGAGGTGATGGAAGGAAACCTGGCAGAACCGCTCTCGCTCGTTGAAATCGCCGACAGCGCCGGCCTGTCGCGCCGCCAGATAGAACGCCTGTTCCGGCAAGAGATGGGCCGCTCCCCTGCCCGTTATTACCTCGAAATTCGCCTGGATCGGGCCCGACACCTTCTGGTGCAGTCCTCTATGCCGGTGGTCGAGGTGGCGGTTGCCTGCGGTTTCGTTTCAGCCTCGCACTTTTCCAAGTGTTATCGCGAAATCTACAATCGCTCACCACAGCAGGAGCGCGCCGAGCGCAAGCTTACAATGACAACGGTCCGGGCAGGCATCGCAGCCTGAATGACCCAAACGCAAAACGCCGCCCTGGCAGGCGGCGTTTTAATCTTCACCACGAAGAATTGGCGCTTATGCGCTGGCCTTAGGGACAGCTGCGACACCCTTGTTCCGTTCTTGCATGGTGCGGATCTGGATCAGTGTATCGAGGTTCTGATTGACGCGGCAATAGAACTCTTCGTCGATGAAGGGGCGCAACATGAAATCGTTGCCGCCAGCCTTGAGGAAACGCGCAGATAGAAGGCGGTTGTCCGAGGAAGAAACACCGATAATGCGCAATTCGTGGCTGCCACGAACGGAGCGAATGCGGCGCGTCAGCTCGAAACCATCGATATCGGGCATATTGTAGTCGGTAACGACAAGGCCGATATCGCTATTTTTTTTGAGCAGTTCCAAAGCTTTTGCGCCGCTGTCAGCGGTGCTGACCCTGAAATTGTAACGCTTCAGACGGCTCGAGAGAAGCGCGCGCGCAGTCGGGCTATCATCAACGATCAGCACATGGTGCTCATGATTGGTCAGGAAACGGCAAACCGATTCGGCCAGCATTTCCACGGCAAAAACATTGTCCTTGAGAATGTAATCGACGACATCCTGCTTGAGCAGTTTTTCGCGCGTATCCTCATGGAACGTGCCGGTAAAGACGATCACCGGAATACTGAGGTCGATCAGATAATCCAGAGCCTCACCGTTTTCGGCGCCAGGTAGATTGATATTGGAAATCGCCAGAGTAATCGGATCGGTCGAGCGGTCGTAAGCCAGCTGCAAGTCTTCGAAATTCCGGCAGATCTCTACCTTTATTCCAAAAAGCTCATCCATCCGCTTGCTGATCATCGACGTGAAAACGTTGGAATCTTCAGCGAGAAGAATGCGTGCGCCAGCCAAATCCTGACCGGAATAGTGCATTCCGGAAATGCCGAGAAAAGTCATAATGCCCCTATCAGTGAGATACTGTCCCCTGAACAGTCATATTAGCGAAGACGTTTTTCGGAAGCGTTAATTGAGGACTTTAATTTCGTGATCGAGGTCAAGAAAGCAGCAACCTGCTACAGTCTTGATTTCGACCTATACCGACAAAGACTTGGATTAGGCACTGCAATCAGGCACCGCCGCGCAGATCTTCTTCCTTTTCCGCCACCCAGCTTGGCTTTCCGCGATGAAGAACGATCTCTTGCTGCGGAAAAGGTATGTGGATGTTCGCTTCCCGGAAAGCTTTCAGAATATCGGCGCGCAATTTGTTGCGGATACGCAAGCCCGCATCCATGTCCGCAAGGTGGTAACGCAGCTCGAAATCCAGCGAGGACGCGCCGAAGCGGAGAAACTCCACATGCGGCTCGGGGTTTCTCAGAACCTCCGGAACTTCCTTGATCAGCCCGAGCAGAATTTCGATTACCTTATCTGGATCGGCGTCATAGCTGGCCGAAACGGGAATTTCATTACGCTGGATGCGGTTTCGATGCGTCCAGTTACCCACCGGCGCATTGATGAGTTCCGAATTCGGCACAATGATCGACTGCTTGCGGAAAGTTTCGATCTCCGTCGCCCGCACGGAAATGCGCTTGACGATACCTTCAGTCGTTCCGGTGATCACGTGGTCACCGACCTTGAACGGACGCTCGACCAGCAGGATAAGCCCGGAAACGAAGTTGGACACGATGTTCTGCAGACCGAAACCGATACCGACGGAGAGAGCGGAAGCAACGAGCGCAAAACTCGAGAGATCGATGCCGGCTGCCGACACACCGATCAGCGCCGCCATGCCGACACCGAGA
>Ga0075364_10002070_pt1 | contig 11202 bp, 10 predicted proteins | sample EndMetdeltDD1764_FD_71517 | JGI IMG/M metagenome (GOLD analysis project Ga0075364, IMG submission 71517) | Populus endosphere microbial communities from Tennessee, USA - Endosphere MetaG P. deltoides DD176-4 | ecosystem: Host-associated > Plants > Roots > Endosphere | place: USA: Tennessee...
GCCGCCGAGGGCTTGGGCTGCGGCGGGGCGGCCTCCGCCGTGGGGGCGGGCGCCGGCGCGGGCGCGGGCTCGGCCTTGACGGCTCTGGCGAGGCTGAAGCGGCCCATCAGGCGGCCACCTCGCCGGCTCCGCCGCCGCCGGAGCCCAAACGCGCCGAGCCGATGGCCCCGCGCGTCACCAACCGCCAGCTCGACACGCGGATGAAGCTGCACGCCCGGCTGATCGAGGAGCTGGACCTCTCCAAGCTGGACAAGCTGGACGAGGCGGACCTGCGCCGGGAGGTCAAGCGCCTCACCGCCGACTTCGCCCGCGCCGAGAAGATGGCGCTGAACTCGGCCGAGCTCGACGAGCTGGGGGCCTCGATCTTCGACGAGATGGTGGGGCTTGGGCCGATCGAGCCCCTGCTGAAGGACGACACGATCAGCGACATCCTGATCAACGGCCCCCACCAGGTCTATGTGGAGCGGCGCGGCGAGCTGGAGCTGACCCCCGTCCACTTCCGCGACAACGATCACCTGCTGCGCATCGTCAACCGCATCGTCGCCGGCGTCGGGCGCCGCATCGACGAGAGCCAGCCGATGGTCGACGCCCGCCTGGCGGACGGCAGCCGGGTCAACGCCGCCATCGCCCCGGTGGCCATCGACGGCGCGGCGGTCTCCATCCGCAAGTTCTCCAAGAAGCCGCTGACCCTGGAGAAGCTGGTGGAGGTCGGCGCGATGCCCCAGGCCGTGGCCGAGTTCCTGCACGGGGCGGTGCGGGCCAGGGTCTCCACCGTCATCTCCGGGGGCACCGGCTCGGGCAAGACCACCCTGCTGAACGCCCTGTCGGCCGCCATCAGCGAGGGCGAGCGCCTGATCACCATCGAGGACGCCGCCGAGCTGCAGATGCAGCAGCCCCACGTGGTGCGCATGGAGACCCGGCCGCCCAACATCGAGGGCAAGGGCGAGATCCGCCAGCGCGAGCTGGTCAAGAACGCGCTCCGCATGCGGCCCGACCGGGTGATCCTGGGCGAGGTCCGCTCGGAGGAGGCCTTCGACATGCTGCAGGCCATGAACACCGGCCACGAAGGCTCGATGGCCACCATCCACGCCAACAACCCGCGAGAGGCGGTCAGCCGCCTGGAGCAGATGGTGGCCATGGGGGGCCTCAACATCGGCCCCGAGGCGGTGCGCGCCCAGATCGCCTCGGCGGTGGGCCTGATCGTCCAGGTCATGCGCCTGGCCGACGGCAAGCGGAAGCTGATGTACGTCACCGAGATCGTCGGCATGGAGAGCAACGTGGTGCAGATGCAGGACATCTTCACCTTCCAGCGCACCCACACCGACCCCGACGGGACCGTGCACGGCGAATTCCGCGCCAGCGGCCTGCGTCCGCGCTGCCTGGACGAGATGCTGCGCCGGGGCATCCACTACGACACCGCCCTGTTCGATCCCACCCGGCCGCTCGGGGAATGCTGAGCATGGACGGCCACGTCGTCTTCCTGGTGCTGGTGGCGGGCGCGGTGGCGACCGCGGCCCAGGCGCTGTTCGGCCTCTTCGCCGTCGCCCGGCAGAAGCGGACCGTGAACCGCCGCCTCAAGACCGCCGAGCGGGTGGACGGGGTCTCGGCCCTGGTGATGGAGCTGCGCAAGCAGCGCGGCCTCTCCGCCGAGGGCAAGAAGGGCGAGCGCCTGCGCTGGCTCTCCGACCTGATCGTCGCCTCGGGCCTGACCTACGAGCCCAAGAAGTGGGCGATGATGGCCGCCGGCGCGGCGCTGATCGCCGGCCTGTTCGTCGCCGTGGGCCTCAAGCATCCCCTGCTGGCGCCCGTGGCGGCCGCCGCCGTGGGCCTGGCCGGTCCGATCCTGGTCCTCAAGTACAAGGCCGGCCAGCGGTCCAAGGCGCTGGGCTTCCAGCTTCCCCAGGCGCTGGACGTCATCGTCCGCAGCCTGGAGGCCGGCCACCCGGTGCCCACCGCCGTCGCCCTGGTCGGCCGCGAGATGGCCGACCCGATCGGCACCGAGTTCGGCATGGCCGCCGACGAGATCGCCTATGGCGCCACCCTCGAGCAGGCCGTCGAGCGGATGTCCGAGCGCTGCCAGCACGCCGACATCGACCTGTTCGCCGCCACCGTGCGCCTGCAGGAGCGCGCCGGCGGCAATCTCACCGGCCTCCTCAAGCTCAATTCCCAGACCGTGCGCGAGCGCCACAAGATGCGGCTGAAGATCAAGGCCGCCTCCTCGGAGGGCCGCGCCTCGGCGATGATCCTGACCGCAGCCCCCCTGGTCACCATGGGCTTCATCACCATGACCTCGCCCCACTTCTACGGCGACGTGATCGGCGATCCGGTGGTCAAGATCGGCCTGACGGTGATCGGCTTCTGGCTGGTGCTCGGCAACCTGGTCATGCGGCGCATGATCGACATGCGGATCTGACGCCGATGGACGCCCTGCAGCTGCAGAACCTGGTGACCCTGGCCGGCGGCGGCATGGTGCTGGCCGGCGTCGGCGGCGCGGCCTGGCTGGGCCTGGCCGAGCTTCGCCTGCGCGCGCTCCGCCGCAACCGCTTCGCCGCCGCCGCCGGGGCGCCGGCGCCTGTCGCCGCCCCGCCCACCGTGGGCGTGCTGGGCGAGCAGCTGATGGGCGCGGTGCGCAGGCTCGGCCAGCAGAGCGCCGTGCGCGACCCGGCCAAGCTGTCGGTGCTGCGAAACCGGCTGATCCAGGCCGGCTACTTCAACCGCGAGGCGCCGGTGATCTACCTGGGCGTCAAGGCCGCGGCCATGGCGGCGGCCACGGTGGCGGTGCTGATGCTGATGCCCATGCTGGTGAAGGGCCAGAGCGGGCTGAAGGGGATCATGCTGGCCGGCGTCTTCACCGCCGCGGCCATGATGGGTCCCGAACAGATCCTCAAGTCCCGCCGCCAGACCCGCGAGCGGGAATATTCGGAAGGCTTCCCCGACCTCCTGGACCTGCTGGTGGCCTCGGTTGAGGCGGGCCTGAGCCTGGACGCGGCGGTCACCCGGGTCACCGAGGAGCTCGACCGCCGCTACCCCAACCTCACCATTCACCTGCGGATGCTGGTGCTGGAGCTGCGCGCCGGGCGCTCGCGCAAGGACGCCTGGAGCGCCTTCGCCGACCGCCTGGGGATCGACGACGCCCGCGCCCTGGCGACCATGCTGCGCCAGGCCGAGGAGATGGGTACGAGCCTTGGCGAGACCCTCTCGGTCTTCTCCCAGGACATGCGGGCCAAACGGATGCTGCGGGCCGAGGAGAAGGCCCTGGCGCTCTCGGCCAAGCTCACCGTGCCGCTGATCCTGTTCATCTTCCCCTGCCTGCTGGGGGCGCTGATGCTGCCTGCGGCGGTGCGCCTCATGCATGTCTTCGGCAAGCACTAAGCCCGCGCGAATCATCGCATGATGCGAGGGGAGTTGCGCTTGGCGCGTCCCGGCGGATCTTCACGATGACAAGGGCCTTGGGCGTTGCGGCGCCTCCGATCGCCGACCCGGTCTCCCAGGCGGTCCTGCGCCTCCTGGCGAGCGGCGGGGACGAGCGCATCCGCCCGGCGGCGGAGACCGGCGCCAACGCCTATGGCTGCCTCCAGGCGCCCTGGACCGGCGGCCCCACCTTCGCCTCCAGCACCGCCTCGCCGCTTTCCCCGGAGGGCTTCGCCGCGGCCCGCGCCTTCCTCGCCGCCGCAAAGGGCGGCCCCGAGGCCCGCGAGGCCGCCGCCGGGGAAATCCGCCGCCGGCTTCTTAGCCTCTGCGCCCTGGCGCCCGACACCGGCGTGATCCTGGCGCCCAGCGGCACCGACCTGCACCTCATCGCCGCTGCGCTCGCCCGGGGCGAGGATCTGGCGGCGCTCACCACCGTCATGCCCGACGCGGTGGAATCCGGCCGCGGCGTGGAGAAGGCCCTGCGCGGGGAGGCCTATGCGACCCATCCCCCCTTCGGCCCGGCCCGCGGCGCCGAGGGCCGGGCCGGGCGGGTGCTGTCGATCCCGCTGCGCCAGGCGGACGCCAGCCCGGCGCCGGCCGCCGAGATCGACGCGGCCTGCGCGGAAGCCTGCGAGCGGGCGATCCGCGCGGGCGGGCCGGTGCTGCTGGTCCTGCTCGACGTCTCCAAGACCGGCCTTTGCGTCCCGAGCCTGGCCTGCGCCGCCGAGCTCAAGGCCCGGCACGGCGAGCGGCTGAGCGTGCTGGTGGACGCCTGCCAGTTCCGCCTGCCCCGCTCGCGCCTTGCGACCTACCTGGCCCGCGACTTCCTTGTGGCGGTCACCGGCTCGAAGTTCCTGGGCGGACCGGCCTTCTCAGGAGCGCTCCTGATGTCGCCGGCGATGCAGGCCCGCCTTTCTGGCCAAGGCCTGGCCTGGCGCTCCCTCTCCTGTTCGGCGCGGCAGGACTGGCCGGCGGCCTTCGCCGGACGCGCCCTGCTGCCCCAGGGGGCGGACCTGGGCCTTGCCGTCCGCTGGGCGGCGGCGCTGGGCGAGCTGGACGAGCTCACCGGCGTGGATCGCCGCACCCTGGCGGCGCCCGCCGCCCGCTTCGCCCAGGCGCTGCAGGACCGGCTGGCGCGATCACCGGTCCTGCGCGCCCTGCCCGGGGCCGCGGCGACCCATGACGGCCAGCTCGCGACCATCTTCTCCATGACCCTCGAGCGCAGCGGCCAGCCGCTGCCGGCGGGCCAGGTCGCCTGGGCGCACCGGCGGATGCTGCAGCTCGCCCACGCGCGCCGCGCGGGGCGCTTCTGGCTGGGCCAGCCGGTGACCGTGGGCCGCACCGCCGAGGGGTCTCTGGACGCCCTTCGGCTCTCCCTGAACGCCCGCCACATGGTCTGGCTGGCCGCCGATCCGCGCGCCTGCGACACCCTAGTCGGCCACGTGGACGAGGCGCTGGGCGCCCTGGAGCGGATCGTGCTGGATGGCTGAGTCCGCCAGCCTCGATCCGGCCGACTGGGTCGCCGCCCGGGCCCAGGCCCACGCCATGCTCGACGACATGCTGGACCACATGGCCGGCCTCCGCGAGCAGCCGGTCTGGCGCACCCCGACCGAGGCCGCCCGCGCCGCCATCCGCGAGCCCCTGCCCCGCGGCGGCCAGCCCCTGGCGGACATCCACCGCACCTTCCTGGACGCGGTCCTGCCGCACACCAGCGGCAACGCCCATCCCGGCTTCATGGGCTGGGTGCAGGGGGGCGGGGCGCTCGCCGGCATGCTGGCCGAGATGCTGGCGGCGGGCATGAACGCCAACGTCGGCGGCCGCGACCACATGGCTATCGCCGTCGAGCAGCAGGTCACCGCCTGGACCCGCGAGATGTTCGGCTTTCCCGACACCGCCACGGGCCTGTTCGTCACCGGCAGCTCCCAGGCCAACTTCCTGGCCGCCCTGGTGGCGCGCACCCGCCGGCTGGGCCCCACCGTCCGCCGCGAAGGCCTGCCCCGCGAGGGGCGCCTCACCGCCTACGCCTCGGCCGCCGTCCACGGCTGCGTCGCCCGCGCCATGGACATGATGGGCCTGGGCTCGCAGGCCCTGCGCCTCATCCCCTGCGACGCGCGCCAACGGATGGACCTTGACGCCCTGGCCGCGGCCATCGCCCGCGACCGCGCGGCGGGCGCCCAGCCCTTCCTGCTGGTCGGCACGGCCGGCACGGTGGATGTCGGCGCCATCGACGACCTCGAGGCCCTGGCCGACCTCGCCCGCGACGAAGGCCTGCACTTCCACGTGGACGGCGCCTTCGGGGCGATGGGCGTGCTGGCGCCCTCCGTGGCGCCCCGGCTGCGCGGCCTGGCGCGGGCGGATTCGCTGGCCTTCGACTGGCACAAGTGGGGCCAGGCCCCTTACGACGCCGGCTACCTGCTGGTCCGCGACGGCGAGGCGCACCGCGCCGCCTTCGCCGCCGAGGCCAACTATCTGCAGCGCCTGCCCCGCGGCCTGGCGGCCGGGGACTTCTGGCCCTGCGACTATGGCTCTGACCTCTCCCGCGGCTTCCGCGCCCTGAAGGTGTGGTTCACCCTCAAGGCCCATGGCGCGCAAGGCCTTGGCCGGGTGGTCGAGCGGTGCTGCGGCCTCGCCCGCGACCTAGCCGGGCGGATCGCCGCCGAGCCCAAGCTCCTGCTGGCCGCCCCGGTGGAGCTGAACGTGGTCTGCTTCCGCCACCTGGGCGAGCCCTCGGACGAACTCAACCGCGAGATCGTCATGCGCCTGCACGAGGCCGGGCGGGTCGCCCCCTCGCTGACCCGCCTCGACGGCCGCGCCGTCATCCGGGCCGCCATCGTCAACCACCGCACCGACGAGCGCGACATCGCGGCCCTGGTCGAGGGGGTGCTGGAGATCGGACGCGAATGCAGCAGCAGGCACGCCGCGTGAGCCCGGCCGCCGCCCCCCAGGCCGACCGCACCCTGGGCCTGGCCCGCCTCAGCCGCGCGGCCGGCGATCCCGCGAAGGCCGTGGCGCTCTGGGAGGCGCTGCAGGCCCGACTGGGCGGCGGCGACTCCGAGAACGGCGCCATGCTCGACCTTGGGACCCTGCTGATCGCCACCGGCCAGCGGGACCAGGGCCTTGCGCTGCAGGCCGCCGCCATCGGCCTGCAGCCGGTCTACGTCCGCCCCACCGAAGGGCCGACCACGCTTCGCCTGCTGGCGCTCATGCGGCCGGGCGACTTCATGGCCAACACGCCGCTGGACTTCCTGCTGGAAGGCTCGGGCGTGGAGCTGATCCAGTACTACATCGAGGCCGCGCCCTCGCCCGCCCTCGCCCCGCCCCACGACGTGGCCTTCTTCGCCGTCGGCGAGGCGCCGCAGGCTCAGCCCCTGCTGCACGCGCTGGGGTCGGGGCTGGGCTATTGGCCCACGCCCCTGCTCAACAACCGCCCCGACATCATCGCCGACCTGACGCGCGAGGGGGTCTGCCGCCGGCTGGCCGGGTGCGATCAACTGGTGAGCCCCGCCGTGCGGCCGCTCGACCGCGCGGCGCTGGCGGCCGTGGCCACGGGCGAGCCGCCGCAGGAGGCGCTGGGCGCCGCGTTCGGCTTACCCTTCATCGTCCGCCCGCGCGGCACCCACGCCGGCGCGGGCATGGTCAAGATCGAGGACGCCGGGGCCCTTGGCGCCTATCTGGCGGGGCAGGAGGGCGAGGACTTCTACGTCACCGCCTTCGTCGACTACAGCGGCGCGGACGGGCTGTTCCGCAAGTACCGCATCGTCTTCATCCAGGGCCGTCCCTTCATCAGCCACATGGCGGTCTCGCCCAACTGGATGGTCCACTACCTCAACGCCGACATGGCCGAGAACGCGGCCAACCGCGCCGAGGAGGCCGCCGCCATGGCCACCTTCGACGAGGACTTCGCCCGCCGCCACCAGGGCGCCTTCGCGTTCCTGGGCCAGGCCCTGCCGCTGGACTATTTCGGCATCGACTGCGGCGAGACCCGCGATGGGCGCCTGCTGGTCTTCGAGGCCGACGTGGCGATGATCGTCCACGCCATGGATCCCGAGGACGTCTATCCCTACAAAAAGCCGGCCATGGCCAAGCTGTTCGCCGCCTTCGTGGAGATGCTGGCCCGCACAGCGGCCGCCGCGGCGGCGGCCTAGGCGGGGCTCAGAACTCGGGCCCGCGCTCGCAGAGCAGGCGGAGCAGCTCCATCACCTTGCGCCGCTGACGCTCGGGAATGCGTGGGAAGGTCTCGGCCATCTCCAGGAGGTCGGGCGAGGCCATGGCCGTCGGCGCGGCCGCCCCATCCTCGGACCCGTCGCTGAACTCCTCGAAGAAATAGGTCACTCCGACGCCCAGGATGCCGGCGATCTGGAACAGCTTGGAGGCGCTCACCCGGTTGGCGCCGTGCTCGTATTTCTGGATCTGCTGGAAGGTCAGCTCCAGCTTCTCGCCGAGCCGCTCCTGGGTCAGGCCGATGGCCTTGCGGCGCATCCGCATGCGCAGGCCCACATGCCGGTCCACCGGGTGCGCGCGCTCGCCCCGACGTCCCACGGAGGCCTGTCGTTCGCCGCTCATCCGATGCAATCAGATCACCTTGTCCAGCGCCCCGCGGACGCTGGTGCGCAGATAACGCTGAACGGCGACTACGGCGAAGCTTGCTCGCCGTTTCGCCGCCGGGGTCAGGCCAGGGCTGGTTACACCTGGAGTGTCGCCACCGATCCACCGGCCGCCGGGTCGCCGGCTCGCCGCGCATCGATTGCGTCGGAACGCCGCAGGCCCGTCCATTCAGGCCTCGGCCAGGGCGCGGCGCTCCAGATCGGAGAACCAGCTCAGCAGCGAGAGCGCCCCGGCCGGCGACAGCCGCTCCGGATCGAAGCCGTCGGCCTGGGTGGGGTCGGCGCGGGCGAGCTCGGCCGCCGTGGCCCGCCTGGCGGACATCAGCCAGTCGGCGAACCGCCGGCGGTCGGCGGCGCGGTTCTCCACCACCACCAGGTCGCGATGCCTGGGGTCGCTGGCGATCAGCCCATAGATGAGCATCACCGAGCCCCGGTCGCCCTCCAGCGCCTGCATGAACCTGTCGTTCGCCGCCAAGAGGCAGCCGCTGACGCCGAACTCGGCGTTGCGGGTCACCGCCGCGCGCAGGATGTCCTCGAGCTGGTCGCCCACCGACAGCGGCGCAACCGCGCGGCTGTGGTAGATCAGCCGGTGCACCGGCCCCAGGTCCTCGATCGGGGCGCCCTTGGGGCGGCGCATGGCGGCCGCCGGAGCGCCGGGGCCGCGCCAGACCAGGGCCAGGCCGCCTTCGGGATGCGCCTCGACGGTGATGTTCCGTTCGGCGAGCCGGCCGAGCATGACCTCGACCGTGCGCGGCTTGGCCCGGATCGGCCCCCGCACGCGCTCCAGCCGCTTCACGGTCTCCAGGCTCACGCCGGCGAGCTCGGCGAATTCCGCCTGCTCTAGCCGGGCCATCGCGCGCGCCGCGCGCAGCACTTCTCCCGTCAGCAACATCGCCTCTCCATAGCTGCCCCCTCTGTGGCCGCGTTGAGATGGCGCAAACAAGACGCGGGTCACCCACTACGGGTATTGGCCCGCGGGAAGGCCTCAGGCCCTCAGGACGTCCCGGAAGCGGGTGAACACCTGACGTGCGCCGCGGACGGCGGCGTCGGCGGCGGGCCCGGCGGCGGAGCGGGCGGCGAGCGTCTCCACCAGCGATCGCCAGGCCTCCCGGGCCTCGCTGTCGGCGGCCAGGAAGCGCCCGCCCCGGTCGGCCGCGACGGACAGGTTCACGCTGGCGGCGCGGAACAGCACCAGCCCGCCCAGCGTCGAGCCGACCTGCACATAGGCGCCGCCCAGCGCCTCGTCGTCGCCGGCGAAGGCGAAGGCCGCGGGCGATCCGGCCGGTGGAGCCCCGCTCAGGTCGGCGATGTCGGCGGCGAGCGCGGCGGCCTTGCGACGGCTGGCCCGGGCGGCGTCGAAGGCGCCGAAGCGGCGGCCGGCGAAGGCCTCGGCCAGGCCCTGGTGCAGCGACCACAGCCGCTCCAGCAGCTCCAGATAGGCGTCGCGGTCGGCCAGCCGGCGATCGGAGTCCAGCGCCCGTTCGGCGGCCTGGTGCAGGTCGCGGGTGCCCACCCGGAGCCGCTCGCGCAGATTTGGCGGCGAGGCGGCGTCAGGCGTCGACACGCGGCGGCGGCTCATTGAGGATGGCCCAGAACATGCCCAGGTCCTGGATCGCCTCGAAGAAGGCGTTGAAGTCCACCGGCTTGACCACGAAGGCGTTGACGCCCAGCTCGTAGCTGCGCAGCAGGTCGCGCTCCTCGCGGGAGGCGGTCAGCATGACCACCGGGATCTGCCGGCGAAGGGCGTCGTTCTTGACCGTCTGCAGCACTTCCAGCCCGTCCACCTTGGGCAGCTTCAGATCCAGCAGCACCACCGCCGGCGGGCCCGGGTCGCGCCCGGCGAACTGGCCGCGGCTGTAGAGGAAATCCAGCGCCTCGGCGCCGTCGCGGGCCACGATGATGTCGTTGGCGAGTTGGCATTTGGCGAGCGCCGCCAGGGTCAGTTCGAGATCACGCGGGTTGTCTTCAACCAGCAGGATCGGTCGCAGATCGGCCACTTCTATTGGTCTCCTCGGGTTCGGACCCGGGGGTGGGACCCGGGCGTTTCGGCAAGCTGAAGGTGAAGCTCGCACCTTGGCCGGGCGTTCCCTTAGCGGATACAAAACCGCCGTGTCGTTCGACTATCCGACGTACGAGCGCCAGGCCGATCCCGGTCCCTTCGAACTCATCGGCCCGATGGAGTCGCTGGAAGACGGAAAAGAGCTTGTGCACATAGGCCATGTCGAACCCGACGCCGTTGTCGGTGACCGCATAGACCGTCGCCTGGTCCTGCTCCTCTCCGCTGACCTCGATCCGCGCATCTGGGCGGGGCGCCGAATATTTGACCGCATTGGACAACAGGTTGTGCAGCACCTGGCGAATCATCGCCGCATCGCCCCAGGCGGGCGGCAGGTCGCCCACGCGCCAGTCGATGCGGCGGGTCTCGCCGGGTCCGCGCAGGTCGCGGCGCACGTCGGCCGTCAGCCGGTTCATGTCGATGGTCTGAGGCCGCAGGCTGTTGCGGCCAAGCTGGGAGAAGGCCAGCAGATCGTCCACCAGCCGCCCGGCCATCAGGCCCGCGTCGCGGATGCTCGCCAGATAGTGCCGTCCGGTGTCGTCCAGCTCCCCCCGCGCGCGGTCCGCCAGCAGTTCGGCGTAGCCCACCACGTGGCGGAAGGGCGCCCGCAGGTCGTGGGAGATCGAATAGGAGAAGCTCTCCAGCTCGGCGTTGATCTGCGCCAGCCGGTTGGTCAGCTCGGCCCGCTCCTCCGCCTGGCGCAGCACGAAGTTCTGTATCGCCGCGCGGAAGCGGCGGGCGCTCTCCACCTCCTCCTGCGACCAGGGCGTCGCCCGGAGCCGCACCTGCTCCTTCCAGAGCTGGAAGGACTTGCGCGGATGCAGCCGGTCGCCCAGCTCCCGCGCCTTCGCCGGCTCGCCCGCCCAGTTCACCGTGCGCACCGCCTCGGGACGGAACCACATCAGGTAGTTGGGGTGGATCTGCGAGATCGAGACCGCCAGCAGGCCGCTGGCCACGTCGGCGTGGGCGGCCGCCTCGGGCCAGGCCTCGGCCAGGCTCTCGATGGCCGCCTCGGGGCGGTCCTCGGCGGCCAGCCGTCGGGCGATGTCGCGGATCTGCGCCGCGTCGGGGACCAGCCCCACGCTGATGACCTCGTCCTCGTGCACCAGGGCCGCGCCCGCGCCCCCGCCC
>Ga0075364_10002071_pt1 | contig 11201 bp, 7 predicted proteins | sample EndMetdeltDD1764_FD_71517 | JGI IMG/M metagenome (GOLD analysis project Ga0075364, IMG submission 71517) | Populus endosphere microbial communities from Tennessee, USA - Endosphere MetaG P. deltoides DD176-4 | ecosystem: Host-associated > Plants > Roots > Endosphere | place: USA: Tennessee...
TCCCCACCGCGACCCGATCCGTGGCGCAGGACCCGGCGCCGCCGATGCACCCGGTCGAGCGCGGCCGACCCGATCGACCCGACCACGATCCGCCCGACCACGATCCGCCCGACCGTGCCCCGGTCGTCGACCTCCGGGCCTCCGCCCGGCGCGCGACCCGCACGACGCGCGCCCGCACCGCGCTGGCGTCGTTGCTGGTCGTGCGCCCGTGGTCCGATCCCCTGCTCGACCGCGTCGGCCACGACCCGCGCGGCGAGTACGTCGAGCGCTTCTGGCTCCCGATCATCGGTCCGTCGGGCCTGCTCCTGCTGCGCCGCCTCGTCGTCGCGGTCGAGGCGGGTCCCGCGCCCGGCACCGCCGACGGGGGCGCGCCGGCGGTGGCCGTCGCCGACCTCGCGGCCGCGCTCGGCATGGGCTCGCCCCGGGGCCCGAGCGGCGCGTTCTTCCGCACCCTCGACCGGCTGGTCTCGTTCGGGTTCGCCCACCACGTGGACGAGGCGACGCTGGCCGTGCGCACCCACCTGCCACCGCTCACGCGGCGGCAGCTCAAGCGCCTCCCCGAAGGCGTCCGTGACGAGCACGAGCGATGGCTCACCGAGCAGGAGGAGCCCCCGGGGTTGGCCACCGAGCACATGACCCGGCGGGCGCGGGCCCTCGCGCTGTCGCTGCTCGAGCTGGGCGAGGACCGGGCGGGCACCGAGCGCCAGCTGCACCGCTGGCAGTTCCACCCGGCCATCGCCCACGAGGCGATGCGCTGGGCAGCGGCCGAGCACGAGCGCCGACGACCACCGCCGGCGGTGCCGGCGTGAACGATCGGGGCCCGACCGGTTCGTTCCGTCGGGCCCCGTCGTCCTCGTCGGGTCATGCCCCCAGCGAGAGCCGGGCGAGGGAGCGCCAGCGGTCGATCCCGAAGGCGGGGTGCTTCGACGCGGTCAGCAGGTCCCGCAGGCACCGCTGGATCACGTCGCCCTCGCGCACCACGCCCGACCCAGAGCAGTCGTAGGCGGCGGTCGCGGCGGCCCGGGCGGCCTCGAAGCACGCCTTGAAGGCGAGCTCGATCTCGGCCACGACGACCTCCGGGACCTCGGCGCCTCGCTCGGCGCGCCGTGCGAGGTCGCCGGCCAACTCCAGCATCCACGCCCGGGCCGAGCGCAGCTGCGCCTCGGCGCGACCGACGGCGACCTGGACGAACGGGTCGTGAGCCAGGTCTGTGGCCGCCATCGACCGGCTCGTGGTGGCGCGCGCCTCGAGCTCGTCGAGGGCGCGCCGGCCGACGCCGAGCGGGAACCCGGCCATCAGGACCGCCATCGCCGCGAAGAACGGGATGTGGGCCCGCGGCCCCGACGCGTGGGACACGTCGTCGATCAGCGGCGCCGCCAGGTGCTCGGCGGGCACGCGCACGCCCTCGACCACCAGGTCGTGGCTCCCCGTGCCCCGCAGCCCGATCGTGTCCCAGGTGTCGATCACGGTGACGTCCTCGTCCGAGACGAAGGCGAAGCGGTGGTCCACCCGGCCGTCGGGCCGCAAGGCCGGGCGGTCGCCGTCCATGACGAGGACGCCGACGAAGTGCCAGTCGGCGTGGACGCAGCCGCTGTTGAACGCCCAGCGGCCGTCGATCACGAAGCCGCCGTGCCCGTCGGGCGTCGCGGTGCCGGTGGGCGCGAAGGCGCCGCTGCCGATGCGGGAGCCGTCGGGCCCGCAGAAGGTCGCGCCCGCGGCCGGTTCCAGGTAGTTGAGGAACCAGCCGGAGCTCCCGATCACCGTCGTCCAGCCCGCCGAGCCGTCGGCCCGGCTGATCGCCTCGATCACCTCGACGAAGGTCACGGGATCGACGCCGATCCCGCCCAGCTGGGGGTCGAGCGCCAGGCGGAAGCAGCCTGCGGACCGCAGGCGCTCGACGAGGGCGGGGGGCATCGTCCGCAACCGCTCGCCCTCGGGCGCGGCGGCCTCGATGTCCGGGGCCAGCTCGCGCACGCGGTCGAGCAGGCCGATGGCCGGCGCCCAGGCGGGGTTGGTGATCGTGATGGCGCCGGCCGCGGCCGGGCCCATCGGGGCGGTGGTGGTCTCGATCGTGGTCATCGCGGGTCCTCCTGCGGTGGGTGGGTCTCACCCTGGAGGCGTTCTCCGGCCACGGAACGATCGTTCCGTGGCCGGGGTGCTCAGCGATCGACGGTCCAGCGCAGGCCCTGGTCGGGGTCCGGCCGGTACGCGCACGTCGACCCCGTCTGGATCGAGGCGCCGAGGTGGGCGCCCAGGTCGGGCAGCTCGGCACCGATGGCGGCGATCGCCCGCTTGAGGCTGCGGGTGACGTTGATGCGCGCCCGCTCGGCGCCCGATCCCACCGGGCGGTCCCGCCCACCGAGACCCACGGCCCGGCGCAGCTCGCCCATCAGCGCCTCGAGCTCGAGGTGGGCCCGTTGCGATCGGGCGGGGTCCTCGTGCGCGTCGGCGGCTTCGATCTCGGCCTGCAGCTCGCTCACCCGACGCCGGTACGCCTGCTTGGCGGTGGCGTCGAGCGCCGGCCCGAGCCCGGCCGCCACCGGCGCACCGCCCGAACCGGCGGCCCCACCCGAATCCGGCGCGCTGCCGGCGAGCTGCACGGCGCTCAGCTCGTGGTCGGGCGCCGACAGGAGCGCCGCCAGCTGGTCGAGGCCGCGGGAACCGGCAACCGTCGCGTCGCCGAACGGGGACGAGATCGCCCAGCCGACGGACGAGCGGGCGAGGCGGGCGCCTCGCTCGCCCGGCGGCACCGGTGCGGGCGGGTGCAACCGCGGTCCCCGCGGCCCCAGCACCACACCCGCATCCACGGCCAGCGCGCGGGCCCGGGTCCGCTCCTCGGCGCCACCGCGCCCCCCGCCGAGCGCGTCGAGCGCGTCGGCCCGCCACCACCGGATCCACGACTCGAGCACGGGCGAGGGGAACCGCCGGGCGAACCGCAGCGCGCCGTCGAGGTGCCCGAGGGCGGCCTCGGGCTCGCCCGCCAGCAGGTCGAGCCGGGCCAGGGTCGCGTCGATGGGCACCTCGAACCCGATGCCGTTGCCGCTGCCCAGCAGGCCCGAGAACGGGAGGAGCCCGGCCCGGACGGCGGGCGCCGCGCCGGCGTGGCCCAGCTCGGCGACCAGGATCCCGAGCAGCGCCACCGTGCTGACGCCCTCGGCCGACTGGGCGATCGCGTCGACCGGCGCGCGCTCGTCGTAGCGATCGACGAGGCGCCGGGCGCGCTCGACGTCCCCGACGGCCAACCCGGCCAACGCGCGCCGGACCTCGAAGAAGGGCAGGGGCGTGGGCCCGAAGAGCTCGTCGAGCCGGCCGACCAGCTCGGGGACCGCCGGGTCGGCGGTCCCGTAGAGGCGCTCGATCGTGAGCCGCAGCCCGGTCTCGATGCTGATCAGCTCGACGAGATCGATCGCGCCGGACCCGATGGCGGAGGCCTCGGCGACGAGCTCGAGCGCGCCGTCGCGATCACCGAGGATCGTGAGCAGCGCCACCCGGCGGACGGCCGCGCCGTACCGCCACCGCGGCGATGGCAGCAGCCCTGCGATCGTCTCGACCTGGTCGAGGGCGCGGGCCGCGCCGGCACCGTCGCCGTGCTCGAGGCAGCCGATGAACTGCCACTCGACGCCCCGCACGGCGAGCACGGGCTCACCCGCCTGCCGGGCCAGCTCGACCATCTCGCCCGCGGCGGCGATCCGCCGGCGCAGCCCGTCGACGTCGACGACCACCTGGTGGCGGTCGCACAGCGCATCGACGAGCAGCGCGGGGTCACCCAACCGCCGGGCCATCGCCACGGCGCGGTCCCCCAGCTCGTGGGCCGATCCCACGTCGTCCTCCGCGGCCGCGGTGAGCAGCGCCAGCCGGCCGAGCAACGCCACCCGGTCGGCGCGATCGCCGTCGGGGAGCTCGCCCTCGATCCGGACGAGCCGGGCCCGGCGCTCGTGATCCGCCTGGTGCATGTTCATCTCGCGCGCCGCCCCGATCTCGGCCCGTGCGAGCAGCGCGACGTCGCGCAGCTGCGACCCGAACGCCGCCGCCTGCGCGCTGGCGTCTCCCGCGCCGTGTCGATCGCCCAGCGCGAGCAGGACGTCGGCCTGCTCGACCAGCGCCCGGGCCCGCAGGTCGACGGCATCGGGCGCGTAGGCCGACAGGGCGGCCCGGCACGACGCGTGGAGCCCCGCCGCGGTCACCGCATCGCCTCGGGCCAGGGCGTCGGCCGCGACGACGAGGGCGTCCTCGACCACGGCGACCGCGTCGCCGAGCGGCAGGGCCCGCAGGCGATGGGCGACCGCGCGGCCGCGAGCCTCGGTGCCGTCCCGGCCCGCCCACGCGTCGGCGAGCGCGGCGTGCAGGTCGTGGGTCCTCGGCGCGGGAACCAGCGAGCGGGCGGCATCGGCCAGCAGGACGTGGCGGAAGCGGAGCTCGTCGGGCGCCCGGGGATCGAGCACCTCGGCGGCGCGCGCGACCTGCAGGTCGGCGGCGACCTCGACGGCGGGACGGCCCGACGCGTCGGCCAGCACCGCCACCGGGGTGTCCGGACCGGCGACCGCCGCGAGCACGACGGTGTCGCGGGTCGACGGGGCGAGACGGTGGAGCGAGGCGCGCAGCACGGCCTCGACGGCGTGGGGCATCGCGGCGAGGTCGCCGGCCACGAGCAGCTCCCGGGCGAACAGGGGGTTGCCACCGGTGCGCGCCGAGAGGAGATCCAGGTCGACATCGAGGTCGGGTTCGGTCCGGTCGGTCCGGTCGGTCCGGTCGGTCCGGTCGGGCCCGACGGTCGCCGCGAGCTCGGCCAACGCCTGCCGGTCGAGGCCACCGAGGGGCACGACGTCGGCGTCGCGGCCCAGCCGGCCCAACGGGTCGTCGCCGTCCTCGGGGCCGGTGCCCGCCGGCGGTCGGCTGGTGGCGAGGATCGCGGCGGCGTGGCCCGCGAGCTGGCGGGGCAGGTGCTCGACCACCCAGCGGCTGGCCTCGTCGAGCCACTGGAGGTCATCGACGACGACGAGGACCGGCGTCGGGCCGACGAGGGCCTCGGACAGCTGGAGGAGCACCTCCCACCGCTGCTCGGACGGGGGCAGGCTCGGGTCCACGCGGGCGTCGAGCCCGAGCCCCCGACGCACCCCGATGAGCGCGGCGAACGGGCTCGCGTCGCCTGCCTCCGCCTCGATCCGGGCCAGGCGCCACCCGTGGCGGACCATCGAGGCTGCGACCTCGTCCACCAGCGTGGTCTTGCCGATGCCGGGCTCGCCGACGACGATCCCGACGGGCACCGGGCGCGCCGGTTCGCCGGCCGCGGCGCCGGCCGACACGAGGTCGACCAGGCGCTCCCGCTCGGAGGACCGGCCCACGAAGCCGGGCCGGCCGGCGCTCATGGTCGCCCGCTCACCGCGGCTTGGTGAAGCCCTTGGCCAGCTCGAGCAGCGTCCGCACGCCGAAGCCGGTCCCGCCCTTGCTCAGCTCGCCGTCGGCGTCGTCGCTCCACGCCGGACCGGCGATGTCGAGGTGCGCCCACGGGATGCCCTCGCCCACGAACTCGCGGAGGAACAGGGCGGCCATGATCGTGCCCGCCTCGGCCTGGCGGGGGATGTTGCGCAGGTCGGCGACGTCCGAGTCGAGGCGGCGCCGGTAGTCCTCGGGCATCGGCAACGCCCAGACCCGCTCGCCCGCTCGCTCGGCGGCGTCCTCGACCTGCGCGACGAAGCCGTCGTCGTTGCCGAGGATCCCGGCGATGCGGCTGCCCAACGCGGTGATCTGGGCCCCGGTGAGCGTGGCGAGGTCGACGATGGCGTCGGGCCCGGCCTCGCTCGCGGCGCACAGCGCGTCGGCGAGGATCAGTCGGCCCTCGGCGTCGGTGTTGAGCACCTCGACGGTCTTGCCGTTGACCATCGTGAGGATGTCGCCGGGGCGGGTGGCGTCGGGGCCGGTCATGTTGTCCGTGGCGGGGATGTAGCCCGTCACGCGGGCGCGGGGCTTGACCGCGTTGATCGCCGCGAACATGCCGAGGATCGCGGCCGCGCCTCCCATGTCGTCCTTCATCGTCATCATCCCGGCCGCGGTCTTGAGCGACAGGCCGCCCGAGTCGAAGGTGATGCCCTTGCCCACCAGCGCGAGGTGGCCCCGCGGCGAGGCCGGCTCGTAGGCCAGCTCGATGAACCGCGGCGGCTGGCTCGAACCCCGGTTGACGCCGAGCACGCCACCCATGCCGCGCTTGCGCATCTGCTTCTCGTCGAGGACCGTGAGGCGCAAGCCTTCGCGGTCGGCGATCTCCTCGGCCACCGCCGCCAGCGCGGTCGGCGTGAGCGATCCGCCGGGCTCGTTGACGAGGTCGCGCGCCTGGGCCACACCGGCTGCGATCGCGGCACCGGTGTCGAGGCCGTCCTGCACGCGCTTGCCGCCGGCCGCCACCACCACGACCCGCTCGAGCGCGAACGGCTCGGGCTTCGACTTGAACGGCAGGTACTGGTAGGCGCCGAGCGCCGCGCCCTCGGCCAACGCCTGCGCGGCGGCAGCCCGATCGGCGGCAGTGACGTCATCGGGCAGCGCGTCGAGCAGGTGCGTGGCGACCGTGGCCTGGCGGGTGACGGCCCGGGTCGAGATCGCGGCGGCACGACGGATCGCGTCGGCGTCGACGCCCCCAGCCGGCCCGAGCCCGACCATGACCACGGCGACCCCCGGCGCCGCGCCCGGCAGCGACAGCACCTGGTCGGCGCGGCCCTCGAAGCCGCGGGCGCGGGCGAAGGCCCAGTCGTCGTCGTCGCCCAGCCGGTCGCTGCACGCGGGGACGATCACGGCCTCGACGTCGTCGGGGAGGGCTTTGGCCAGCTCGAAGGTGATGGGCATCGGGGTCCTCGTCGGGTCAGGGTTCGGGGAGGGAGGACCGCGACGGGCGGGAGCTGCCCTCCTGCCATCGGGCCATCGTCCAGAGCAGGTCGCTCAGGCGGTTGAGGTACGCGATCGCGAAGGAGCCCTCGATGGGGCTGCCCTCGTCCGCCGCCACGGCGAAGGCGGTGATGGCGTCACGCTCGCTGCGGCGCACGACCGTGCGGGCCAGGTCGAGGAACGCCGCGACCCGGTCCTCACCCGGCACGACGAACTCGGTCGGCGACTCGAAGCGCGCGTCGAGGTCGTCGATCATCGCCTCGAGCGCGGTGACCATCTCGTCGGTCACGAGGTTCTGACCGGCGCTCAGCTTGTGGCGGTTGGACGGGTCGGTGGCCAGCTCGGCCATGAGCACCCACAGGTCGCGCTCGAGCCCGATGAGGAGGCCGTCGAGCTCGCCGCCCCGCTCGCTGTGGGCCCGGGCCACGCCGATCACGGCCTGGGCCTCGTCCACCGTGCCGTAGGCCGCAGGGAAGGCCGAGTCCTTGGCGACCCGCCCGCCGTAGAGCAACCCGGTCGTGCCGTCGTCGCCCTTGCGCGTGTAGATCTTCATGGCGGCCGACTCTAGGGCGCTACGACGTGGGCTCAGGCGCCCCGCCCGCGAGGCTGCCGCCCGCCGCGACGGAGCCCGACGCCTCGACCCCGTCGTCGTCGTCGGAGACCAGCTCGCGCATGGCGGTGAGGACCTCGTCGTGGGCGACCGTCAGGCCCCGGAGGATGGCGAGGCCGTACACGGTGATGGCCAGCGCGACCAGCGCGCCACCCACGCCGTAGAGCTGCATCCCGAGCAGGGTGGCGATGATCGTCGGCGCGGGCCCGACGTGGACCGACGAGTCGTCGATGCGCTTCTGGACGAACGTCACCTCGAGGGCCTGGATGATGATGGCCGAGAGGATGAGCAGCAGCGCGGTGGGCACCGACTGGATCGCTTCGAACACGGCGATGGGCAGCACCGCGAGCACGATCCCGAGGCCGGGGATGAGGCTGAAGAGGGCGAACATGACCCCGAGCGCGGTGGGCGTCTCCATGCCCAGCGCGAGGCACACGAGCGCGCCGATCACCCCGATGACGACGGCGCGCGCCGCCATCAGCCACGAGTAGCGCGCCGTGCCGTGGTACGCGCTGATGACGAGCTCGGAGACGCGCTCGCGCACGGGTGGGTCATCGATCTGGTTCAACCCGCCGCGCGCGAACTGCGGGGCGAAGATCAGCATCAGCAACGCGAACATCCCGATCGAGAAGAGCGCGCCACCGCTCGACGCCGCCGACTGCACCGCCGCCGCAGCGTCGTCGCCCTCGCCACCGCCGATGGCCACGGGCACCGACGAGAAGAACTGCCGCGTCTTGTCGACCAGGCCGAACTCGCGGGCGACCTGGCCGAACTGATCCGAACCCTCGATGTCGGTGGCCGCGTTGACGGCGTTGGTCTGCAACGTGTCGAACTGCGCGCTGAGCTCGGCCCAGCCGCGGTAGCCGATCAGCCCGAAGATCCCGAGCAGCACCACGATCACCACGATGATCGAGGCCCAGCGGGGCACCCAGCGGTCGAGGAAGGCGACGCTCGGGAGCAGCACGGCGGCCACGACCGACCCGATGGCGAGCCACCACACGACCGTGCCGGCGGCCACGAGGACCCGCAGCAGCACGAGCCCGACCGCGACGATGACGCCGGCACGCACGAGGGAGAAGGGGGTGAACCGCAACCGGTCGGGCGGCGGCCGCGACGTGGATCGATCGGGCGGGGTCGCCGGGGAGGCGGGCATCCCCCGTTACGATACCGAGCGTGCCCGAGGCCGGAGGCGACCCTGTGGACTCGCCGCCGCACGACCGGTCGAACCGATCGGCGGGCGCGGGGCGGGAGCCCGACGACGCGGGGCGGGAGCCCGACGACGACCACCGGCCGGACGCGACCGTCGAGGCCGAGGACGAGGTCGAGCGCGAGCAGCCGATCGCCGACGCCGCGGACTCGCTGCCCGAACCGGTGACGACCGAGGTCGACCTCGATCCCCGTTCGGTGGTGGTCGCGTTCGTGACCGTCATCGGGCTCGTGGCGCTCGCCGCCATCGCCATGAGCGGCACGGTCACGACGCTCCTCGTCCTGGGCGTCTTGTTCGCCATGGCGATGGACCCCGTCGTCGACCGGCTGCAGTCGGCCCTGCGCCTGCGCCGCGGCTACGCGGTCGCGCTGCTCATGGGGATCCTCATCGGCATCGTCCTGCTCGCCGTGGGCTTCCTCGGCCCGCAGACGGTCGAGCAGGCGCGCTCGTTCCAGGAGGACCTCCCCCGCGTCGTGAACGACCTCGGCTCGCTGCCGATCATCGGTCCGACGCTCGAGCAGAACGACGTCCCTCAGAAGATCCAGGACTGGGCGGCCAACCTGCCCAAGCAGCTCGCGGGGGACACGTCGCAGATCACCAACGCCGCGGAGACCGCCACCACGCTGCTCCTGGCGACGATCGGCACGATCATGTTGATGATCGCCCTGTTGGTCGACGGACCCTGGCTGGTCGACACCGCGACCCTGCTCGTCCCGGTGCGGCGACGGCGCAGCTCGCAGCGCTACGGGCGGATCGTCCAGCGGGTCATCGGCCGGTACTTCGCCGGTTCGCTCGTGCTCGCCATCCTCCAGGGCGCCCAGGTGCTCATCACCGGCCTGATCCTCGCCGTGCCGCTCAGCCCGTTGCTCGCAGTGTGGGCCGGCGTGTGGAACATGGTCCCGCAGATCGGTGGCGCGGTCGGCGGCATCGTGTTCGTGCTCGTCGCCTTCACCCAGGGCGCCACCACCGGCGTGATCGCCGGCATCGTGTTCTTCGCCTACATGACGTTCTCCAACAACGTCCTGCTGCCGGTGATCCTCGGCAAGGCGGTCGACATCTCACCGCTGTCGACGATGGCGGCCACCATCGGCGGGTTCTTCGTGGCCGGCGTGATCGGCGCCGTCCTGGCCGTCCCGATCATGGGCGCGGCCAAGGCGATGTACCGCGAGGTGCGCGACCGCCACGCCCAGGAGCGGCCCAGCAAGCCGGGCAGCATGACGCGGGTGGCACGCCGGATCCGAAGATCGACGGGCGGGCGCGCCAGCCCCCACGCGGCCTGACGGCCGCCGCCACCCGGCGCCCGGCGGTGTCCGCCGGGCGCGTCCGGGTCAGCCCGGCTTGAAGGCGACGAAGAAGTGGGCGTGCACGTCGGGCTGCTCGTCGGCGGCGCCGTGCGCGGGCTCGGCGAACGAGTCCATCGGCGGGCCGATCGAGAGGTCCACGAAGCCGGCGTCAGCCAGGTGTCGACACCACTCCCCGACCGTCGAGCCCGTCCCGGTCGCGGCCGCGGATGCCGTTGCGATGTCGGTGAACTGGAGCGCACCGCCGGGGCGCAGCGCCCGGAAGGCGTCGGCGAGGACGGACCTCGGATCGTCGACGACGTTCAGCGCGCCGTTGGCGATGACCACGTCCGCCCATCCGTCGCCGACCGGGAGCTGCTCGACGACGCCCTCGCGGAACTCGACGTTGGCGATCCCGAGCTGCATCGCCGTCGCGCGTGCATCGGCCACCAGCTCGGGGGCGGTGTCGACCCCGATGACCGCACCCGACGGGCCGACCGCCTGGGCGGCGACGAACGAGTCGAAGCCGGCACCCGAGCCGAGGTCGAGCACCTTCTCGCCCGGCCGCAGCGCCCGGATGGCGTGGGGGTTGCCGACACCCGAGAAGGACGCGACGGCGCGCTCAGGGAGCTGCTCGAGGACGCCGTGGTCGTAGCCGAGCCGGGTGGCCAGCGGTCGTCCGCTGCAGCCTCCGGGCGATCGGTGGCCCGCGGAGACACCCCGGCAGGTCGTCGCACGGGCCTCCGCTCGGCGGGCCGTCGCGTCAACGGTGAGGCTGTGGTCGTGGGACAAGGGTTCCGCCTTCCGTCATGAGCGGCGCGATCCGCGCTCGTCGTCTCGAGGTGCGCCGCACGATCGTCCGGTTCAGCGAACGCGACCGCCGTGGTGTTACACGCCGGCCGGGATCGTCCGCCGAGCTCGCCGGCCGCCGGTCGCCGGCCGCGGGCTGAGCGCGCCGACCACCGTGGCCTGCGTCCGAAGCGGGACGTCTCCGGACGTAGGAGCCGGGCCGGTCAGCGCTCGTCTCGGCCGGGCCGTCGTCGGCGCGGGGTCGAAGCCGCGGGAGCGGCGGGAGCGGTCGTCATGGCCTACTGGGCGTTGCCGTCCTGCGCGCCGCCACCACCCTGGTCGTCCTGGTTGCCCTGGCCGGCGTGCGCACCCTGGCCACCTTGGTTGCCCTGGCCAGCTTGCGCACCCTGGCCCCCTTGGTTGCCCTGGCCCCCTTGCGAGC
>Ga0075364_10002072_pt1 | contig 11199 bp, 10 predicted proteins | sample EndMetdeltDD1764_FD_71517 | JGI IMG/M metagenome (GOLD analysis project Ga0075364, IMG submission 71517) | Populus endosphere microbial communities from Tennessee, USA - Endosphere MetaG P. deltoides DD176-4 | ecosystem: Host-associated > Plants > Roots > Endosphere | place: USA: Tennessee...
CATCTACTACGGTGGCCGCTCCGCCGCCCCCCGCCACCACGACCCCGGCCGGACCGCGGCAGGTCACCTATTCGGTGACGGGCACCAAGGCGCCGGGCGACATCATCTCGATCACCTACGTCGACGCCTCAGGTCGGCGCCGGACGCAGCACAACGTCTACATCCCATGGTCGATGACCGTCACACCGATCTCGCAGTCCGACGTGGGCTCCGTCGAGGCATCCAGCCTCTTCCGGGTCAGCAAACTCAACTGCGCGATCACCACCAGCGACGGAGCGGTGCTGTCGTCGAACACCAACGACGCGCCGCAGACGAGCTGCTGATGACCACCAGATATTCCGCCTACCGGCGTGGGCCGGACACCGTTTCGCCCGACGTCATCGACCGCATCCTTCTCGGGGCGTGCGCCGCGATCTGGCTGGTGCTGATCGGTGTCAGTGTGGCCGCGATCGTCGCGCTAGTGGACCTGGGCCAGGGATTCCACAAGATGGCGCGCAACTCGCACACCACATGGGTGCTGTATGCCGTCATCGTCGTCTCCGCGCTGATCATCGCGGGGGCGATCCCGGTGCTGTTGCGGGCACGCCGGATGGGCCAGGGCGAGCCGGTGGTTCGGTCGCCGGCGCTGCAGGGACGCCCGCCCGTCAGGCCGCCGCGCAGCTCCCCGTCCAGCGCGAAGCGCCCCGTTGCCCGGCCGGCAGGTTCGGCCGAGGCCCCTGCCTATGGGGCCTATGGGCCGGACGCCGAGTGGTCGGGGGAGGCGGTCGACCGGATCTGGTTGCGGGGGACACTCGCGCTGACGGGCACCATCGGGGCCGCGCTGATCGCCGCCGCCGCGGCGACCTACCTGATGGCGGTCGGCCACGACGCGGCGTCCTGGGTCTGCTACGTGGTTGCCGGGATCTTCACCGCGGGACTACCGGCGATCGAGTACCTGCACGTCCGCCAGCTGCGCCGCGTGCACGCCGCGCAATAGCCAACGCACTCTCAGCCGCACACTCGACGGGCTCGCCGGGAGAACCTAGCCGTGCCGGGAGAACCTAGCCGTGCTCGCCGTTCGGTGACCCGTTGAGCTCCTCCTGGTGCTCGCGCAGCGCGGTCAGGGCACGCTGCTCGGAGGCGTGCGCGGCCTCACGCAGCGCCGCATCCTCCGATATGGGGTCGGCGGTCAGGAAGCTGCCGCTGCCCGGCGTCCCGCCGGAGCCCAGCTTGTTCATTCGCTTGGGCAGTGCCGCGCCCTGGTACTCCAACGGGATCGGGTGGCCGTGGTCGTCGACGGGGCCCAGCGGCTGGTGCAGCTCGATGTAGGCACCGTGCGGCAGCCGCTTGATGATGCCGGTCTCGACGCCGTGTTCCAGCACGTCCCGGTCGCTGCGCTGCAGCCCAATGGCCCACCGGTAGGTGATGTAGTAGACGAACGGGGGAAGGATCACCATGCCGATCCGTCCGATCCACGTCGTCGCATTCAGCGAGATGTGGAACTTGAACGCGATGATGTCGTTCATCGCCGCCAGGGTGAGCAACATGTAGAAGGAGATCGCCATGGCGCCGATGGCGGTGCGCACCGGGGCGTCCCGCGGTCGCTGCAGCAGATTGTGGTGCGCGTAATCGCCGGTGAACCGCTTCTCGAGGAAGGGGTAGGCGATCAGCAGTGTGAACACCAGGCCCATGATCAGCGCGACCCAGACGGGGGCGGGAATGGTGTGGTGCCAGAAATAGAACTCCCATCCCGGCCAGATACGCGCCAGGCCCTCCGTCCACATCATGTAGAAGTCCGGCTGCGAGCCGGCCGACACCTGGGATGGCTTGTACGGCCCCAAGTTCCAGATCGGGTTGATCTGCAGCAGGCCGCCCATCAGACCCAGCACCCCGACGATCGAAGCGAAAAACGCGCCGGACTTGAACGCGAACACCGGCATCACCCGCACGCCGATGACGTTGTGCTCGGTGCGTCCCGGTCCGGGGAACTGGGTGTGCTTCTGGAACCACACCAACGCAAGGTGTGCGCCGATGAGCGCCAGGATGATCCCCGGCAGCAGCAGGATGTGTAGTGCGTAGAGCCGGGGGATCAGGATGGTGCCCGGGAAATCGCCGCCGAACAGCAGCCAGTGCAGCCAGGTGCCGATCACCGGCATGCCCAGCGTGATCGACGAGAGCGCGGCCCGCAAGCCAAGACCGGACAGCAGGTCGTCGGGCAGCGAGTAGCCGAAGTAGCCCTCGAACATGGACAGAATCAGCAGCAGCGAGCCGATGAGCCAGTTGGCCTCACGGGGGCGCCGGAACGCGCCGGTGAAAAAGATGCGCGCCAGGTGCACCATGATCGAACCCGAGAACATCAGGGCGGCCCAGTGGTGGATCTGTCGGACGAACAGCCCGCCTCGGACCTCGAAGGAGATGTCCAGCGCCGATTGGTAGGCGCGCGACATCTCGACCCCGCGCAGCGGTTGGTAGACGCCGTTGTAGGTGACGTCAACCATGGAGGGATCGAAGAACAGGGTCAGGTACACGCCGGTGATCAGCAGCACGATGAAGCTGTACAGCGCGATCTCGCCGAGCAGGAACGACCAGTGCGTCGGGAAAACCTTGTTGAGCTGTCTGCGCACCGCCGCCGACGGGTGGTAGCGCGTGTCGATGTCCTCGCCCTGCTTGGCCAGGACATCGCCGATCTTCGGGGGACTCAGTTTGGGACTCATGTTGTCGTCCTCTCCCAAAATGCCGGTCCAACCGGCTCGACAAAGTCGCCGTTGGCGACCAGATACCCGTCGCGGTCGATGGTGATGGGCAGTTGCGCCAACGCACGCGCCGCCGGACCGAAGATCGGCTTGGCGAAATGCAGCGCGTCGAACTGCGATTGGTGGCAGGGGCACAGGATTCGGTAGGACTGCTGCTCGTACAGCGACGACGGGCAACCCAAATGGGAGCAGACCTTCGTGAAGGCGAAGAACTCGCCGAAGTTGAAGCTCTCCTGGCCCTGGCGTTTGACCACGCGGTTCAGGTCGCTGGGCTTGATGCGGATGAGCATCACCGGGTTGCGGATGCCCATCGCTATCGTCGCCAGCTTTTCGTGTGACTCCACGGTGGTGCCGTCGCCGTCGGACTCCCGCCAGGGGAAGACGGTCTCCATCCCGCCGGCGTCGACGTCTTCCGGGCGCATCTTGATGAACGGGGCCCCCGAATGCGTGCCGGTGGCCCGCGCCAGATAGATGGTCTCGCCGTGGTAACGCGGGGTCCAGCCGGACGTCCACAGCACGGCCTTCTTACCGTCGGCGGTGGGAACCACGGGCTTCCACGGGTTCTTGACCATGCCGCCGGCAAACGCGACGAGGGTGCCGAGGCCGAAGGCGCCCAACCCCATGCCCAGGGCCGCCCCGACCAGCTTGCGGCGTTTGATCGTGGAGGCATCGAGGGCGTCGGTCAGATTGGCCACGACCGTCTTGCGGTCGATCTCGCGCGAGGCGCCATCATGGCGGTCCTGAATCGTAATCTCTTCGGGGATAAACCTTTTCTGGAACAGCACCGCGCCGACGGCGATGAACAGGATGGACAGCCCGAACGTCAACCCGTACAGCGGGGTCGCTAGCGAATACAAGAAGTTGCCGGCGTCCTCCTTCGGCCGGTATTCCCACGGCCAGAACACGAAGATCACCACCAGGGCAAGCCCGAAACCGCCGCCCAGCAAAAGCCACAGGGCCACCCCGCGCTCGGCGCGCTTCTCGGCTTTGGTGTCCTCGATCGGCCAGCGAGGCTCCTTGTAGGCGATCTGGACGCCGTCCATCTTTCCGCCCAGCGCCAAAAGTTCGTCGTTCGACATCGCGGCCAGCTCGGCGTCGTCGGGGAGCCGGGTCGAGTCGTCGGTGCCGCTCATGATCGTGCCCCAATCCACAGCGCCAGCCCGATGGCGGCGACCATCCCGATGATCCAGAACGCCATGCCCTCGGGCGCGGGTCCGAATCCGCCCAGGCCGTAGCCACCCGGCTGGCGCTCCTCGGCGACGGTCCGCACGTAGGCGATGATGTCCTTCTTCGCGTCGAAGGAGAGCTGGCGGTCGGCGAACTTCGGCATGTTCTGCGGGCCGGTCAGCATCGCGGTGAGGATCTGCTGCTCGTTGGCGGGGCCCAGATCGGGCGCGAACTTGCCGGACGACAGCGCCCCGCCCTTGCCGGTGAAGTTGTGGCACGAGGCGCAGTTGAGGCGGAACAGGTCGCCGCCGCGGCCCAGGTCGTCACCGCGCAGCGACCGCATCGCGATGCTGCCGTCGGGGTTGCGCACCACTGTGGGGCCACCGCCGTTGGCCTGCACCCAGGCGCCGATCGCGTCGACCTGCGCTTCGTCGAAGATCGGATCCTTGCGCGCCGCCTGAGCCTCACCGCGCATGGCGGGCATGCGGCCGGTGGACACCTGGAAGTAGACGGCCGCTTCGCCGACGCCGATCAGCGCCGGGCCGTGGTCGGGCACGCCCTGCAGGTTGGCGCCGTGGCAGGACACGCAGGAGGTGTCGAACAGCTGCTTGCCGGTGCGCAGCAGCGCCGACGACGACTCGTCGGCAACCGCGACCTGCGGGCTGGGCGTAAGGACCGCCGCCAGGCCCCCTGCCACGGTCAGCGCCATCAGCAGCAGCAGGCCCCCCGACAATCGGCGGTGCAGACGCCGCCGCGAGCGGTCACGCTTACTCCCACCGGATCGGGTAGACCTCAGTTTCTTCAACCGAGCACTCCTGTTCGTTCCTGTTCGGGGCTGTTCGGGGGCCGCCGGCTCATCGGATGAAATAGATCACGGTGAACAGCGCGATCCACACGATGTCGACGAAATGCCAGTAGTAGGAGACGACGATGCTGGCCGTGGCCTGCGCCGGGGTGAACTTGGTCATCGCGGTGCGGGCCAGCAGGAAGATGAAGGCGATCAGCCCGCCGGTGACGTGCAGCCCGTGGAAGCCGGTCGCCAGATAGAACACGCTGCCGTAGGAGCTGCTGGGAATCGTGGTCCCGTGGGTCACCAGGTGGATGTACTCGTAGGCCTGGCCGAGGACGAAGAACAGTCCCATCAGGAACGTGATCACATACCAGCGGCGCAGCCCGAAAACGTCGCCGCGTTCGGCGGCGAACACGCCCATCTGGCAGGTGAATGACGAGGCGATCAGGACCAGCGTCACCGGCACGGCCTGGTACAGATTCAGTTCGGTCGGCGGCGGGGGCCAGTTCCCGCCCGCCTGAGCGCGGGCGGTGAAATAGAAGGCGAATAGGCCAGCAAAGAACATCAGCTCGCTGGAAAGCCAGACTATGGTGCCAACACTGACCATGTTGGGCCGATTCAGCGAATGCACTCGTGACGTGATCGCGGTACCCGGGGCTCCCACAGCGCTGGTCACATCCGCAAGTATGACGCTTTGTAGTTGTTGAACTCTACCCGGGGCACAAATTCAGTTGCGCGCGTCGCGGCGATCGGCCCGCGTGGGACCATCGGCGCGTGGCCTTGTCATCCGAAGCTTCACCGCCCGGGGCCGCGGCGTCGTCGTGGCCGCAGGTCCTGGGCCGGCTGACGGACGGGCAAAACCTGGCGCGGGGCCAGGCCGCCTGGGCCATGGACCAGATCATGACGGGCCATGCGAGCGCGGCCCAGATCGCCGCCTTCGGGGTGGCCCTCAAGATGAAGGTTCCCACCGCTGCCGAGGTCAGCGAGCTGGCCGACGTCATGCTCACCCACGCGCGCCAGATGCCCCCCGAGGCGATCCGTGACGACACCGTCGACGTCGTCGGCACGGGTGGTGACGGGTTCAACACGGTCAACCTGTCCACCATGGCGGCCATCGTGGTCGCGTCCGCGGGCATCCCGGTGGTCAAGCACGGCAACCGGGCGGCGTCCTCGTTGGCCGGCGGCGCCGACACGCTGGAGGCGCTCGGGGTGCGCATCGACCTGGGACCCGAGCAGGTCGCGCGCAGCCTCGCCGAGGTCGGCATCGGGTTCTGCTTCGCTCCGTTATTCCATCCGTCCTACCGGCACGCGTCCGCGGTGCGCCGCGAGATCGGGGTGCCCACGGTGTTCAATCTCCTTGGGCCGCTGACGAATCCGGCTTGGCCACGGGCCGGTTTGATCGGCTGCGCGTTCGCCGATCTCGCCGAGGTGATGGCCGGGGTGTTCGCGGCGCGCCGCTCGAGCGTGCTGGTGGTGCACGGCGACGACGGGCTCGACGAGCTGACCACCACCACCACGAGCACGATCTGGCGGGTGCAGGCGGGCACGGTGGACAAGCTGACGTTTGATCCCGCGGCGTTGGGGTTCGCACGCGCCGAAATCGATCAGTTGCGCGGGGGCGACGCGCAGGCCAACGCGGCCCAGGCGCGCGAGGTGCTGGCCGGCGCGAAGGGACCGGTCCGCGACGCCGTCGTGCTCAACGCCGCCGGCGCGATCGTCGCTCATGCCGGGCTATCCAGCCGCGCTGAATGGCTGCCGGCGTGGGAGGACGGGTTGGTGCGCGCCGCCGCCGCCATCGACTCCGGGACGGCCGAACAGTTGCTCGCGCGATGGGTGCGGTTCGGCCAGCAGGTCTAGTTCGGCGACCCCCTGCTCGGCCGCCAGCCGCGCCGATCGCGCCGCCGCCGCCCACGCCGCCCAGACACCCGCCGACCGCAGCGGGGACGCCCATCCCTCGGCTCCCTCGTCACAGGCTTCTGAGACCCGCACGAGGCGCACGCCGGGCGCCGCCAGCCAGCGCACGATGAGCGCGGTCTCCTCGACCAGCGCACCGCCGAGCGGCGCGGGCGTCGGCAGGATCGCTTGGGCGCCAGCACAAATGGCGTCGACAACCGGCATCGGGGGCACTCCGCGGGGAGCGCAGCCCGCAGCGGCCAGCTGTCCGTGCCGGACGACGGCAAGCTGCCAGCCGCCGCTGCCGTCGGGTGCGGCGGCGATCAGCTCGGAGAGGGTCGCCAGCGCGCGGAGTCGCTGGGCGCGCCAGAGCGCGTCGACCGCGGTGGCGAGGCGGTCGCGCAGTCGCGCCGCGCTTTCGTAGTGACGCCGTTCGGCGAGCGCAGTGACCTGGTGGACCGCATCGGCCAGCGCGGCGTTGTCCAGCCCCTCGATCAAATCCGCCGCGCGCTGCGTCGCCGCGGCGTACTGCGTCGCCGACGCGTCGCGGTCGGCGGGGCAGGGAGACACTTCGAGGACCGGGCAGGCCGGGCCGTGCAGGGCCGACCGCGCGAGGCGTTTGGTGCAGGTGCGCACGCCGGTGAAGCGCGCCAACAGGGCCGCGGTTTCGCCGGCATCGGCGCGCGACCGGAACGGGCCGACGACGCGGTCGTGCCGCGGCGCGCGGATCACCGACAGCCGCGGAAATGCTTCGTCGCTGAGCACGACCCACCACCACCGATGCGGGAACCGCGACCGCCGGTTGTAGGGCGGGGCGTGGGCGGCCAGCATCCGCAGTTCCCGGACACCGGCCTCGAGCGAGTGCGCGCACTCGACGTGATCGACGGCGCCGGCCAGCGTGACCATCTCCTTGATCCGGCCACGCGGGTCGGCGCCGTTGAAGTACTGACTCACCCGCCGGCGCAGGTCGACCGCGGTGCCGACGTAGAGCACCTCGCCAGACGGCCCGCGGAACAGGTACACCCCGGGCCGGCGCGGCAGGCCTTCGGCGAGCACCCGCTTGCGGCGCTGCGCCGGCGTCACGTCGGGCAGATAGGCCCGCAGGTCCGCGTAGGTGTGCACGCCCTGATTGCCCACCCGTTCGATCAGCGCATGCAACACGTCGACGGTGGCGCGTGCGTCGTCGAGAGCGCGGTGAGTGGGCTCGGTGGCCGCGGCGAACAGGCGCGCCAGAGCGGCGAGCCGAACGCTGGGGGCCTCCTCCCGGCTGAGCACGCGGCGGGCCAGCCGGACCGTGCACAACACCTGCGGCCGGGGCCAGGCGATGTCGCAGCGCTGGGCCGCGGCCCGCAGGAACCCGACGTCGAACCCGGCGTTGTGAGCGACCAGGACCGATCCGCGGGCGAACTCGAAAAACATCGGCAGCACGGCGTCGATGGTCGGGGCGTCACACACCATCGCCGTGGTGATGCCGGTGAGTTGCACGATCTGGGGCGGGATACTGCGCTGCGGATCCACCAGGGTGGCGAACTCACCGACCATGGTGCCGCCGCGCACCTTGACGGCCCCGATCTCGGTGATGGCGTCGGGCGGTGTTTCCGGGCTGCCCGTCGTGCGTCCGCCGGTGGTCTCCAGGTCGACCACGACGAAGGTGGTCTCGCGCAGCGACAGTTCTTCGGCCGCGTCCAACCCAGGGAGACTCAGCTGAGTCCCGCCGGTGACACCCATGCCGGTGACGTTAAGCACGCGCACCGACACCTGGTCGTTCCCACGCCGCGCGACATGTCAGTGGCTGCGGCTAGCGTGCGGACTGTTCGACGGAGCTCGACCGACCCGACAGCGAGAGGACCGACCGAGATGGCGCCAAGCAGCGGACCCGACAGCAAAGGCGGCGCGGTGGCCGAGCCAGGGGCGCCGGTGGTCATCGACTGTGACGATTGCGCGGTGCGCGGTCGGGCCTGCCGGGACTGTGTCGTCAGCGTGCTCCTCGGGGTACCGGAAACCTTGCTGCACGACGAACGTGTCGCGCTGGAAGTGCTCGCCGAAGCGGGATTGGCGCCAAGATTGCGACTCGTCCCGATCCGCCGCGATCCCCGATCCGGTGTCGCGTAATGTTTCGCTGAGATGAAATCTCAAGCCGCCCAGAGCGTGCCATAGCAGATATCCAGCGACTCACAACGTAATGACAGAATTCTTCCTATTTTCTTAATGATCTCTTTTGGACAAACGTCGATATCGTTTCGTAACCTGTTTGAGACCTAAACCAGCTCGACGGCGACAAGCCGATGGCAGTTTAAGGAAGCAAATCTTGAAGCTCGACTATAGGCATCCGATTGCGCGCGTAATCCTCCGATCCGCCATCGGCTCGCTGGCGAGCTTGACCTTGTTGTCCGGGACTGTCGCCAATGTCATGGCCGATCCGGCCGATGACGCGATGGCAAAGCTCAACGAGCTATCCCGGCAGGCCGAGCAGACCACCGAAGCGATGCATAGCGCGCAACTCGACCTCAACACCAAGCTGGTCGCCCTGCGGACCGCCGACAAGAAGCACACGGACGACCAGGCCGCCGCGGATGCCGCGAAAGCCCGGTTGGCCACCTTCCAAACCACGGTCAACAAGGTCGCCGCCGCCGCGTACATGGGTGGACGCACCGACGGCATGGCGGCCATCCTGACGGCGGAGTCACCGCAGCTGCTGATCGACCGGATGTCCGTGCAGCGGGTAATGGCGAGTCAAATGGCGTCGCAGATGGCGAGTTTCCGGGCCGCCGGGGAGCAGGCCGCCAAGGCCGAGCAGGAATCCGCCAAGTCGGCCGCCGAGGCCAAGGCCGCGGCCGAACAGGCCGCCGCGGTGCGGGCGAGCCTGCAGCACAAACAGAGCCAGCTGCAGGTGCAGATGGCTGTCGTGAAGTCGCAGTACCAGGCGTTGTCACCGGAACAGCGGACCGCGCTCGCCGATCCGGGACCGGTGCCCGAGGGGGTAACCGCCCGGATTGCCGCCGGGGGACCAGCGCCGGAGGCGTTGCCGCCCGGCGCTCCGCCCGGTGGCGCGCCGGCACCGGGTGACGCTCCGGCGCCCGGCGGACTGCCCGGGTTGTTCCCCGCGCCTGGTGGCGGCGAGGGTGACCGTGGCACGGTCGTGCAGGCCGCGCTGACCCAGATCGGATCGCCCTATGTGTGGGGCGGCGCCGCGCCGGGCGGCTTCGACTGCTCCGGGTTGGTGATGTGGGCGTTCCAGCAGGCCGGCATCGCGCTGCCGCACTCCAGCCAGGCGTTGGCCCAAGGCGGGCAACCCGTCTCGCTGTCGGACCTGCAGCCCGGTGACGTGCTGACCTTCTATTCCGACGCCTCACACGCCGGCATCTACATCGGTGACGGGATGATGGTGCACTCATCCACCTTCGGCCAGCCGGTGCGGGTGGTGCCGATGACGTCCTCCGGCCCGATCTACGACGCCCGTCGTTACTAACCCGGCCGCGCTGCTGCGGCCGCGGCGCCATTGGGTTTCGATCGCCCTGGCATGCGTGTTTGCCGTCGAGCTGATTGTGGGTGCGTCCGTGCCGCTCGTCGCGGCGCACGACGGACCCGCAGGATCCGCGCAGCTGATTATCGGCGACCGCATCGTCCGGCTGGTCAGCCTCGACGGTCCGCGCAGCGACCCGCTGCTGTCTCGCGTCGCGGCCAACATCGGCGCCGCGATCGACGAAGTGACGGGATTTTGGGGCATCAATTGGTCGCGCGACATTTCGGTGGCGGCCGCCGGCTCCGACGAACAGTTCCGTGCCGCGGTCGGCGGGGGGACTTCCGCGCAGTGGGCCGATATCGCGGCGGTGACGGTGGTCGAGCGCGTCGACCCGGTGCGCCGGGTGCTGGTCGGCGAACGGATCGTGCTCGCGCCGGGTGCGGCGAATATGAGCGACGCCGCGCTGCGAATAGTGTTGGCGCACGAGCTTTTTCATTATGCGGCACGACTTGACACCGCCCAGGACGCACCGCGCTGGCTGACCGAGGGCGTAGCCGATTTCGTCGCACGCCCGCAAACGCCGGTGCCGGCCGATGTGGTGCCTAATGCACGGGCCATACCGTTGGACGCCGAGCTGGACACTCCCGGTCCGCAGCGCTCGTTGGCGTATGACCGGGCGTGGTGGTTTGCCCGTTTCATCGCCGATACCTACGGCCCGGCGAAGCTGCGCGACCTCTATATGGCCACGTGCGGCGTGGGGCACGGCGACCTGCTCACCGCGGCGCGTGACATCCTCGGCACCGACTCGGCTCACCTGATCACGCGCTGGCAGCAGTGGTTGGTCCGCTAGCCTGACGCTGGTGAGCCGAGTCCTGCTGGTCAGCAACGACTTTCCGCCCCGCCGCGGCGGCATCCAGTCCTACCTGGCCGAGTTCGTCGACCGGTTGGTGGACGCCGGGTCGCACGCCGTGACGGTGTATGCGCCGCAATGGAAGGGCGCCGACGCTTTCGACGACGACGCCCGCGACGCCGGCTATCGGGTGGTGCGGCACCCCGGCACCCTGATGCTGCCCGGCCCGGCGGTCGATGCCCGGATGCGGCGGCTGATCGCCGAGAACGGCATCGACACCGTGTGGTTCGGCGCGGCCGCGCCG